>Ga0172375_10008405_pt1 | contig 13877 bp, 14 predicted proteins | sample LakKiv1m_FD_114537 | JGI IMG/M metagenome (GOLD analysis project Ga0172375, IMG submission 114537) | Freshwater microbial communities from Kabuno Bay, South-Kivu, Congo - kab_092012_11.1m | ecosystem: Environmental > Aquatic > Freshwater > Lake | place: Democratic Republic of the Congo...
CCATGGCTGCCACGATCTCAGAAGATCCGAAGAAGGATCGGCTCGGAGCTGGCTGTTACCTCGTACGATTTCAAGGCAGGTTTACCGTTGTACATCTCGCTGAAGAGACCTACCAGCCGTTCGTAGTCTCCGCTTTTTTCGTACGCGTCCAGATCGGCCTTAGTATCCCACGCGGTCACGGATATCCCGTCGTTGACGTTGTCCAGGCTTTCCAGGAGGTGCACGAACCGTACGCCTTTGTGGTCTTTGTGCGCGGGGATGACTTCCCGGTTGTACAGATCGCGCAGCGCTTCCATCCGGCCATCCTTTACCGAGAAAAAAGTCATGCGAACGTACATTGGATGCTCCTTTCGTCCACTTCTTGTAGTCGGTCACGTACGGCAAACCTATTCGTCACCAGTCATGAGCGAACCCGCCTTCGATTTGCGATCCTTCGTTCAGAAGCCTTTCATCATCTCACTGAGCATGTAAGGGATCTCGATACGTCCCGTGGGCGCGAGGATGCGGCTGCTATAGTCGGTGGCATAGTACTTCTTTAATCTGCGCACCAATCGTCTGAACTCCGACGTATCTATACATTTTGCTATATCTACTATGTTGCGGGCCGAACACTCTGCGAGGATGATGGGGCCTTCTCCGATGACAAGACGCCATGCGCCCGTTATCGGGACTCGGAGCTCCTTCATGCCGGGGATGCACTCCTCTTTTACGAAGCGGTAATGCTCGTCTTCCATTCCCGGCACGACGTTGTAATACTGATTGAATTTCCACGCGCCGGTCTGGATGTGGTAAGGGCCTTCGGTGACTCTTCCGCTGGATACCCACAGTTTGCTTCCGTACTTGTACACCAGGCTCAACAGCTTAACCGCCAGGAGTCTATACTCGTTTGTGGCCAGAATCTTTCGCAAATAATCCTGGTCTTCGACAGTGGCTACGGCAACGATTCTCGGCCCCTGACCAACCGCGACGTAGTAACCGCCCAGCGGTTTAATACCCAACCGATTGAGGCCCGGTACGTATTCGTTGGAGATAAAAGCCGAGTAGTCGTCGAATCTTCCGGGAAGCACGTCCCAGTACTGGGTGAACAGGATGGTCATGGGATTTCTCCTTCAGAAAGCCGGCCCCGCCCAAGGGTCAATTCGCCGGTGTCAGCCGGCACCGCCGGGAATACTCGGATAAGCCGCTACATCTTGAAGACTCGGCTCATCAATTCCGCAAGATACTCGGCTTCACTTTCCTTTTTCTTGGCATACTTGGCAGGCCGGGCCTGCACCCAGAGGACGTTTTCCGGATAAGGAAGATCATCGTCCACAACCCATTCCATGTCCTGAGGACAGCCGAAATGCTCTTCCATGTTCTTCGCCACGCGAAGAATTTCCTTCAGCTCGGGCTCCTCCAGGCAGGGCTTCCGCTTCATTTCTTCGGGGACATTGGCAAAACACGTACCTCCGGGCCCATAGCAGACCATCTTGGTCTTGTCGCCGACAACGCACTCGAACTCACCACAGGTTTTGTCCACATAGAATTGGTCAGGGGTTATTTCTCCGCTGACAACGCTCTCTCCCAGTCCCCAGTTGCCCTCTATCAAGAGCTTGGAGGTATCTCCGGTGGTGGGGATCACGGTTAGGCAGACACCCGCGCATCTCGCGTTGACCATCTTGAGCACGGCAACGCCGATGGGGGCTTTTTCCATTTCCATGCCCTGGGCCAGGCGAAAGGCTATGGCCCTGGTAGTAAATGCGCTGCTCCAAACCCTGATTACGTTTCGGGTAAGTTCTCGTGCCCCCTTGACGTTGAGGTACGTTTCCATTTGTCCGGGCATACTCACTGCGCCGCTGGAGCGCACGGCCACCCCGACTTTCTCTTGTCCAACTCGTTCGCACAACTTGACATAATGGGTGTGCAGCTCAATCTCCATTTGCCTGGGCATCTCCTTAGACTCTACGAATTGGCGGATTGCCCGGCTGGCTGCGACTTGTCTCTTAACGTCGTTGATGAGGGGCAGGTTGTCTCTGACGTACCGCCTGATCTCATCTGCGGCTCCGCTCTCTTCCATGAACTTCTCGTACCCGTGCACCGAGATTGCGAAGCCGGGGGGAACCCTCATGCCCAATGACGTCATCTCGCCGAGGTTCGCACACTTCTTTCCCACCAGATCATTGTCGGCCTTGGAGAGCTCCTCTAACCAGTATATCCATTTCTCCGACATGGGACGCCAATCCTTTCCAGACGGGGAGCAGGAGGCGAGCCGGACTCCGGCCGGCTCCGAGATCCTGCTCCCTTAACAGCACCATCGCTAGTCCAGGATGTACACGGTGCCAAGGTTGGCATCTATTTTCACCCTTTGGCCCGACTTGATCTTCGTGGTCCCTTCAAAAACGTTCATGACGACGGGGATGCCGTATTCGCGGCCCACAATGGCAGCATGGGAGAGGCTTGCCCCTCGATCAACCACGACCCCCTGAATCATGGAGAACACCGGCGTCCAACTTGGGGAAGTGCTGGCAGCCACCAGAATGTCGCCTTCTTTTATGAGGTGGAGCTCGTCTTCGGTCATTATGACCCGCGCCGTTCCCTCTGCTACGCCGGGGGACCCGCATGTGCCGTACAAATCCGCCTTGAGCTCAGGGCGCACCTGTGGCATGGAACCCACCACAACCTTGAGAGCAATGGGGTCATTGGACTGAACCAGCACTTTCATGGCCTGGTCCAGGTCAAATCCTTCGGCCAGGATTGCCGGGGGATTCGGAGTCTTCTGCCACTCGGCCCAATCGGCCTTCCTGCGGTCAACAATGTAGCGGAGGTCAAACTGGTCGGGGTTGATCCCCGCGCGGCGAACCTCATCGGGAATAAGGAAGAACACGTCCTCGTGGTGATCTATGGCGCCGGACTTGACGAATCTTTTCCCGAGGCCGAGGGCGCTCCTCCGCATCATTGCATGAGTGTATAGATCCAGGTAGTGGTCGTGCTCTTCGCTGAATATTCCGCTTTTCTGAGCCAGCCGCATCAGTTGCTCGAACCAGCCCCGTTGCTCCGAGGGAACCTTGCTCAGGAGCTCCTTTTCACCGGCAGCTCTCTTGTCCCCGAGCTTTTTCCTCTCCTCTTCAAGATTGAATGCCCCGCCTTTGACGATGAACTGCTTGACCATACCCAGGGCAGGGGCAGGATCTTCAACCCACGTCGGGAGGTTCATTTCCGACATGCGCTGCATGCGCCAGCCGTCCTCATTCATGAACGCTCTGAATTCTTTCATGAACTGCCGGCCTTTTTCCGTCTCTTCGAGTTTTTTCCGGATGTCCGAAGGGTCGCTTTCCAGGATTAGGGTGTCGAGTCCCTTCGACGCGGCCTCTTTAGAAAATTCCCAAAGGCGGCGGTCAACCTGAAAGACCTTGTTGTCGAATCCGGAGACCACGTTGTGGAAGAGCGGAGATGTGTCGTCAATGCCCGCCAGTTCGCGGCACATGTTTTCGAATAGGATGTAGGCAATGTACGTGCCGTACATCATGTACATGTGGATTTCCCACATCCGCCTGCACGTGTTGATGGTTTGCTCGAAGTTGTCCAGCAGCTGTATGTTGCTGGCAGTGTCCAGTTCGAGGGCTTTAAGCTCTTCGTACCGGCCGAGGATTTCCTTTACGAAGCCGTTCCAAAGGCCGTCATAGTCCTGTATGAACGGCAGAATGCGGCTCCGGAACGCGACCTCTCGTCTCTGCTTCTCTTCTTCACTTTTCACAAGGAGGAGCGTGAGGTAACCTCCACCTCTCAAGAAACGCCAGTCCCAGCCTTTCACTGTGGGAAGGCTGAGCTCTTCGGCGCCGTACTGCATTCCGTGCCGACAGAAGTTGATCCAGAACCAACCGAACATTGGTGTCCAAGGGGGGACGGAGTGCGTGGCATCTAGAAACCACGCCGGCGATTGAGCCAGATCCCTTTCAGGATCAAACTCGAGACCTGGGACCACGTCGTAGATCTTCATGGTGCTCCTCCTTGAGAGTGGTTGTGAAGTTGGTGAACCTCTTGACAATACTTCCACAGATTTTGGATGGTCTCGGGTTGGTTGTTCGCCGGCGAGAAGATGCGACAGCCTGTAGGAGGTTGAGCGTGATCGGTCATCGCTTGCTTGATGTTCTCACCCGCTTGGACATTTGTTGTGGGCCCCGGGCAGAGAGGGGTCTGGTTAATGGCAATCCGACCTAAAGAACAAAGCGTATGATTACTCTAGACCGATATCAGATGAAGCCGCGGCTCCTAGTGCATGGCTCTGCCTCCATCAACCAGGACGGTTTGGCCTGTCATAAAGTCGCTGTCGTCAGACGAGAGAAAAGCTACGATTCCGACCAGGTCTTCAGGTACTTGTAACCTTCGTAGCGGGGTACGGCTCGTGTCGTACTTGGTGACATCGGCTAAGGTTCTGCTGCCCTCGGTGTCCGTGAATCCGGGGGCGACGGCGTTGATGCAAATCCCGTGTGGCCCCAGCTCCACTGCCAGTGCTCTGGTAAGTCCTATCACGCCTCCCTTGGAGGCCACGTAATGAGCAAAGCCTTGGGAGCCGGTAAAAAACACCTCGGAGGCCAGGTTAATGATCTTACCTTTGCCCAGGCGTTTCATTTCCGGAAAAACTGCCTTTGTACACAGCCACGGCCCCTTCACGTTTACGCCCATCATAAGGTCCCATTCCTCGACGCCGATCTCGGTGAAGGGCTTTCTCGCAAGACCGTAGTAATAGGCGGCATTATTGACGAGAATGTCTATTCTCCCGAACTCCGCTACAGCCTCGCGAGCCATACGCTGGGTGTCGTCCTCGGAGGCAACGTTGACCTTGCTCCATATTGCCCTGCGTCCAAGATTCCTGACTTCTGCGGTGGTGCGCTCGAGGCCTTCGACATCTGCTCTGGTCACGGCCACAATGTCTGCGCCTTCCTGGGCCAGACGCAAACAGAAGGCCCTTCCAAGGCCTTTCCCCGCTCCGGTAACTAAAGCCACTCGGCCATCAAGTCGGCCCATGATCGCACCTCCGCTAGTGTCGCGTCTCCGTGGCAGTTGAGCCCGAACCTATGTTACCCGGCGTAAGTGAACGGTCACACCCCAAGCTAGTAGCTCCTGCCTTTCTGTTCCCAGATCTTCGAAAGACCGAAGTCCTCGGCTATGACCTTGAAGCAGTTGTACCCGCTCCCTCGGCCTATTCCCGGGCCGGAGTGCGCCGCAGCGGACGCGAGGTACAAGCTTTTCACCGGCAAGCGATAGAAGGCCAGTTCCGGGAACGGGCGCATTCGGCCCATCTGGGAAGCTATCATGTCCTCGGCTGTCCACCCGCCCTGGGGCATGTTGAGGTTGCGCATCTTCGTATCCATGGGCGTGGTGATGTGTGCCGTGATCAGGTTATCTTCCGTCATGTTGGGCGCATACCAGGACCACTGTTCGAGCATTATCTTGACGATGTCCTTCTTCATGCGGAGCCACTGCTGATCGCTGAAGAAACGGTACGGTGCGGTGAACTGCTCGATGAGGATAGTGTGCTTTCCTTCCGGCGCGCGGGTTCTATCCCAGATGCTGTCCGGTGCGACAATAGCCACCAGCTTGTCCGGGATGCCTTTAACAAAAAGCTCCGCCTGATGCCGCGTGGCGAAATAGTCCGCGTCCTTGGGACCCCAGTTGAGGCGAGGACACATGCCTATCTCGGGGTTGTCCTTTGCCGCGGTATACTGAGGCAATTCATGGAGGGCAACGTTGCCCCAGAAGAGCTGAGCCCGGTCCTTGAGCACGTTTCTCGCCCTGTGAGCGATCTTTGGCGGAACGTGCTGTTCTCCTATCAGATCTATGACCGTCTGTGTGGTGTTCAAATCACTTACCACCACGTGTCGGGCCGCTATTTCCCGTCCGTCGAAAAGTCGGACTCCCACGGCCTTTCCGTTCTCTATGATGGCGTTCTTGACGGGAGTCTCCACGACGAATTCCCCGCCCATGGAGCTGAAAGCCCGCTGCAAAGCATGAGTAATCGCGTGAGTGCCGCCTATGGCTATGGACGCAGGCTCCCACGACAGTATCAGACCAAGGGTGTGGAGGATCTTGTAGACCCCGATGCAGTCGTTGGGGAAGACTCCGCTGGAGGTCATACAGGACCTCATGAACAGAGTCCTGAGGTAGTCGCTCTCGAACAGGTCGTACGCCACTTGCTGTGAAGTGTAGAACTGGTATTCCCTCGGTATGGGTGCGTTTGGATCGTCGAAAAGCCTCTCGAACGCGTCCGGAACTCCCCAAGGTGTGGGAGGGTTGTACCTCCACTCGTGAAACGCGGCCCGCCAGGACGAACGGTACTTGTTCAGAAGGTCGTATGCCGTATCAGCGTCCCTCTGGGAAAACCTGGCGATCTGATCAATTGTGTACTGAGCGTTCTTTTCATTGAATTCAGGCTTACCGGTAACAGGATCCGCAACCTTCCACGCGGTGAGCCCCATGAAGCTCGTGCCGTCGTCATAGATCATCCCCTCGCTATGGTCGGGGAAGACGTAAACGAGTCCCTTTTCCCTGAGCTTGAAATCCTCGTACGCAGGATGTCCGTAAAACCTCGTCCAATGCGCGCAGGGATTCTGAAGGAAACCCGGCAGGGGAAGGGCCTCACCGCAGGCCCCGCCGCCCAGCTCATGTTGTCTTTCATATACGACCGTCTGCATTCCCGCGTGTTGGAGATAGCACGCAATGATAGTGCCTTGATGTCCGCCGCCCACAACAATGGCGTCGTAGGTTTTATCAGCCATGGAGAGACCTCCTTGTCATGCAAATGGATCGTCGAGCACCGTTGACCTATTTTTTCTGGGAGCTGCTCAGGCCCTTTCCGGAACACACCATCCGGAGCACTCGGAACAATATGGACGGCCTCAGCATGAGCCGCGCGAACGTCCTCAGGTCATCCCCGCCCACCGTGGCCTTGATGGACCAGTGCACAGGTTCCGTGGCCTCTATGTTGAGAATCATCGCCGTGGTGCCCCCGTCTTCGACCTCGGACAAATCTGCGAAGTGTGCCACCATGGTGGTCTTACCCAGTCCCGTGGAGTTGACTTTCATTTTGTGGCCTCCTACAGCGTTCCCTTGGCCTTGGCCTTGGTGACGCAGTCCGGCTCCCCCCACCAAGGTTCGACACCCAAGTCCGAAGCGATCCGGTTCGCGGCATTGTAGCCCGGACCGAACGTTATCAAGCCTCCGGGAAAGGTGCTGGCACCGCACACATACAGTCTGTCCACCGGAGTGGCATACTGGGAACAGTCTTCATTGGGGCGTAGATATCCCATCTGAAGCGGCAGATACGCCCCTTGCTTATAAGATCCGTTCACCATGTCGGTGAACTTGTTCCCGATGTCCAACGGTGTAGTGATGTAGTGCCACAGGATCTTCTCCTGAGTCAGGTTGGGAGCGTACCTGCGCAGAAGTTCGATGCAGCGCAAGGCTTCCTTTTCTCTGATCTTGTACCAGCGTTCGGGGCCACCGTCTTTCAGGTCGTGGGGCGCGTGGAGCGAGATGAGCGCAGTGTGTCTCCCCGGCGGCGCTTGCTTGGGGTCGTGCAGCGAGGGGAAACAACAGTTGAACCCGGCGTCAATGAGTTCTCCCGCGTGTATGGCGTCGTAATGTTTGATAAGATTGGCTTGGGTTTCGTAACCTAGCACTGTGATGAGCGCCTTGCTCAGGTCGGGATTCGACCTGGCCGCCTCGAATTGCGGGGCTTCGGCTAGAGCCAGATGCACGTGGAAAAGGCTCGAAGACTCCCATTGCCAGTCGTTGACACGCGTGACGAATCGCTGTTCCAGGTTCGAAGCGCCGACGTACTTGAGGAAGGTCTGATACGGATCCAGACTACTGGCAACGAACTTGGCGGCCTTGTAGAGCGTACCGTCCGCCAGCTCTACTCCTGTGGCTTTCCCGTTCTCGATCACGATCCTCTTGATCGTTACCGGCGAGATGATCATCCCGCCGTGACGGTAAAGGACCTTGGTAAACAGATGAGCCAGGTGGTGCGATCCGCCTACGCAAAGCCGATAGTTAATCGCCCGGTTGATGAGCAACGGTACTAGATAACTGACACCTTCCAGGTCGTGATGAAGTCCCCACATGCATGAGAGGTAGAGAAAAAGACAGCGAACCCGGTCGTTTTCGAAGAGTTCATTGATGATGGTCTGAGGCGTTTTTTCCGTGAGTTCGGTGATCTCTCGTCCCACGTCCGTTCCCTGGAGTGTCATCATCTGCTCGAAGGCAGGCTTGGGCATCTCGTACGTGGCCGGCCCGAGGAAGTCTTCAGTAAGCACTCGATACCTGTCCGCAATCCGAGCGTACGTATCCGCGTCCTTCTGAGAGAATTGGGCGATAGACTTACAAGTCTTTTCCACGTCCTGGTAGAGACACAGCGATAATCCGTCGGCAAACGGCATTGCCATGACGAGAGACGGAAATATGAATTCCAGATCGTAGTCTTTGGTCAAATACTCGTCGAAATCCTTCAATGGAGGCGCATAGTCCACCATCGGCATGTACACGGCGTGGGTATTGTGAAGGAAGCCCGGAAGCGTCACCTGCTCGGTGGCAAGTCCGCCACCGGCCTCGAAATTCTTTTCCAGCACGAGTATCTTCAGGCCGGCTTTGGCAAGGTAGGCCGCCACGGTCAATCCGTTTGGGCCGCCGCCTATGATAATGCCGTCGTATTCCTGTGCCATGTGGTTCCTCCTTGTTCGAATGCAACGCGCAGGTAGGGTCCTCATCCATGAAGCCGACCGGCTGAAAGCCGCCGTTGTACAGAAGGGGGGATTTATCAAAAACCGCCGGGCTATTCGTTAATAGAACGCACCTTTTATCTTGACATGTCAAAGCAGTAATTTTTATGATATCATAAGAAAATCTGATGTTTCACGTGCGAGGCCTCCGTGATGGACGGCAATCTCAACCTCAATCAGTTGCGGGCCTTCTATTACGCCGCGAACTGCGGAAGCGTCACGCTCGCTTCGGAGAAGCTATTCATCACCCAGCCTGCCGTAAGTATGCAGATCAAGGCTTTGGAAAGCCAGTATGGTATCACGCTTTTCATACGGGGCAAAAAAAAGCTCGAACTGACCGAACGAGGCAGGCAGCTCTATCGGGTGGCACGAGGAATTTTCGACCTGGTGGCGGAGGCCGAAGAGGTTCTGATTCATGCCGGCGGACTCCAGCAGCAGATCCTGAAGATCGGCAGCACAAAGACATTAGTACGTTATATACTGGCCGAGTCCATCTCCGGATTCCAGAAATCGCACCCCAAGATCCAGATTCGGATCTATGAAGGAAGCTCTGAAGACATGGTTCGGAGCGTCATGGAGGATCATATAGATCTGGCCATTGTTGGCAGAGTGGAATACAACGAAAGTCTGGAGGCTCTTCCTTTCCTCCGGGACGAACTTGTCCTGCTGGCGGCGCCGGCCCATCCTCTCTGCGAAAGAGAGCAGGTTGCCATAGCGGATCTCGCCGGGCACAATTTGATTCTGAGAGAAAAGGGATCGGGGACTCGCCTGCTAATTGAAAAGGTTTTTGCCGAGGCCGGTATGGTGTCGTCCGGTTTTGTCGAGACGGCAAATGTGGATTTCATAAAAGAGTTGGTCAGGATAGGCAACGGCATAACTTTGCTCGCTCGCATGGGGGTAGATGACGATGTCAATAAAGGACATGTGAGGATAGTTCCGCTCAAGGGCCCAATACCCAGCCTCTACATAGACATTGTAACCAAAAAAGGACGCACCCTCTCAAGTGCGGACAAGGCTTTCCTTAATATCCTTACGGCGGACAAGTCGGCCCTGGGTGCTGCCATGTGAGACTGCCCGACAGATAGTCTATCAGCGTCGCACATCGGCCGGTACGATCTCAGAGAAGTCGCTCGAATTCCTCTCGGGAAATGTCACAGTCGTTGATGATCTTGGTCAACAACCCTGGCCCTACAGTTTCACCGGGATGTACAGGCACCACGGTCACTCGGCCGTCAGGATGTCTGAGGAAGTGGTGGCTGCCCTTGATTCGTGCAACCTCGAAGCCGGCTTTTGCCAAAGCGGAAATGACCATCTTGCCATCAATACGCGGCAGTCGGCTCATACCCGCACCGTGATGCGCTGGACTCCAACGAACTCGGTCGCTGAAACGGGAGAGCCTTGCTCCTCAAGGCATAAGTCTATCGCCTCCCTCACTCTTTCCATTAGGGTATCTAACGAGCGAGCCTGAGTGTGGCAACCCCGAAGCTCTGGAACAGTCGCAACGTAGAACCCTTCCTCGTCGCGTTCGACAATGACATTGAAAGCCATTTCCATCGGCTTGCCTCCTGTCCTCTCCGCGGAGCTGCGGCCGAAGATATTCTACCACAGGTTTTCAGGAATTGCAGAGCGTTCCCCACCGGATTGCCGGCAACATTCCGTCATACCGGCGAAAGCCTGTACCCAGGAGGCAATGGACACCAAGCCCTATCTGGATCCCGACTTTTCCGTCGGGATAACGGGTTGAGAGTCTTGGCATTCAAAGGCAGAAAGGAGATTCCGGTATTACGTTGTGACCAAGAAAATGCCCGTGATACGGGTTCTGATAAACAACTTGCTCCAAAAAGTCGCTCACTGCCGAACGGAACAAAGCAGATACCCGTCGTCATCATCTTCCAAGAGTTCCACCTGAAGTCCTGCGGCTTGAAACATCTCTCGCACTTCCTGCTCCGGCGGGAGAAGATCGTTAATCACAGAAGGGTCGGCTTTGCGATGGAGGTCGTTGATTTCCGCGGATGACATGAAATGAAATACAACAAATCTTCCGCTAGGCTTCAAGGCAGACGCCAGGTGAAATACTGCTCTGGGTTTGTTGTCGAAATGCGGGAAAACATTGTTGCAGACCACAACGTCGAAGGACTCGGGGTCGAACCTGTAATCCTCGACAGGCATGCACTCGATGCGGACGTTGTCACGCGAGCCGACTCGACAGCAAGCAGCCTCAACCATGTCGGGGCTTATGTCACATGCGAAAACGAGGCCGGTCGGCCCGACAGCATCGGCGAGAATGCCCGTCAGCCGACCGGTTCCGCAACCCGGCTCAATGACCTGACTTCCTGGGCGGAGGCCGCCGTGCCTGAGCATTCGTTTTATTTTGTTGGTCTCTTTTTCGCCAAATTCCGAGGCCGCCCAAGGCTCGTTCACCTGCGTGTCAAAGAACTCTGCTTTAGCTCGATTCATTGAATCACCTTCTCCAGAAGTCGGCTTCCCATGCCATGCTCTGAATCCGACTTCAACTTACTCGATGTTGAAGGTTCCGTTCGATATGATCCTCATTTGCCGGAGGAAAAAGCTAAAACCTCAGATATTGTTGTAGTGGCTATAACCCTCAGGACGGCTACCCGGCAAATTCCGCCACCCGGCCAAGGACCCCGAATTCCTGTTCCATTTGCTCATACAGCGGTTTCCCATAGAAGAAAGTGAAGATCTCGTCCGCCTTCTTCTTGATCTCAATTCCTCTGAACCGATCAGGGTACAAGATCTTGGCCACGGCAAACGCGTCCGCTATGGCCGTGCTGATATTTGTGACGTAATAGTTGAACGGAAACAGAACGTACACTTTCTTATCCCGAAATGCCTTGAGCCCCTTATAAAACTCCGGCTTCTTCTCGATGTCCTGTTTCAACAGCCTCAAGCCTCCGCCGTCTATAAAGATGATGCCCGGATTCCATTCAAGAAGCTTTTCTCCGTCTATGAACAGATGGCCTGTCGGTGAGATCGTCTTAGCGAGGTTTTTCGCGCCCAACCATTCCAACGGCGTGTAGCTTGCGTCAGTACTCTCAATGCCCTGTACGCCCTTGTATCCCACCCCTCCTACGTAGACGGACGGTTTTTCGGTTTCCGAACCGCCCGCGGCCGCGGCGAGAAGTTCTTTACGGGTATTCTCGATGTACGAGATCACCTGTGACGCTCGGTTCTCCGCCTTGAGAATTTTCCCGGCCACGCGCAACGAATCGTACATGAGCTCGTCGAAGGACGCGAACCGGCCGTGTGTCAGCACGACCACCGGGATCCCGACTTTTTTCTGAAAAGCGTCTGCTGTGGTCGGTTCCATGTAGGAAATGAAAACCACATCGGGTCGGACCTTAAGAACCGCTTCCAAGTCCGGTTCTCTGTTGATACTCCCCGGGCCCCCGGGGCCGATTGTTGGAAGTTTCGTCAGCTCGGGATGAGCCAATATGTAAGGTCTTCCCGTTGGTCTGGTTTTCTCGAAATCCTCGACGCCCACCACTCTGTCCGCGGCTCCAAGGTAAACGATGAGCCTGAGCGTGCCCGGACTCAGGCAAATAATTCTTTGAGGGTTCAAAGGCACTTCCACGACCCGTTTGCACGTGTCGGTGACGGTGATTCTCTCGGCAGAGTAAGTAACCTCTGGAGCGATCCAGTAGAGACAGGCGAGCAGAGTGGAGATGATAGGCAGTATGACTCTGATCTTCATTGGCTTTCCCCTCACGTGGCTGCGGGCCTGCAGCAGTGAACCGGAATAATTATTGGATAACCGTCCACAACTCTCACGATGCTGTGAACGCCGTACGCTTCTTCAATTATCTCAGGCGTCAAATCCTCTCTGAGGCCCCCGGCATATATTGCCCCGTCCTTAAGGATCACGAACCGATCGGCAAATCTTAGAGCGAGGTTGAGATCATGAATTGCCACCACAGCTGAGACGTTTTCCGTTTTCACTACGGTCGCGACAAGGTTCATGACCTCAAGCTGGTTTCTCAGATCCAAACTGCTCGTAGGTTCATCCAGCAGCAAGACTTTTGGCTCTTGGGCCAGCGCCCGAGCTATGATTACCTTTTGGGACTCTCCGCCGCTGAGGGTGGAGATGGGGCGCAGAGCGTACTTCTCGACGCCCATCAACTTGAGAAGCCGCTCCACAATGACCATGTCACGATCGGTGGCGGCCCACTTGATATGGGGCTTGCGGCCGAGCAGGACTGCATCGAAAACCGTCACTTGCTCATCAATGTAACGCTGCGGTACGTATCCGATTCGCCTTGCGACCTCATCGCCGGTCAGCCTCAGCAAATCCTTTCCATCCAGAAGCACTGATCCGCCTTGTGGGCGCAGGACCTTGTTAATGCATTTCAGGAGGGTTGACTTTCCTGCTCCGTTGATACCCAGTACGCCAAGGATTTGACCCGCGCTCAGTTCAAAGGTCACATCCTGAAGCACGGGAAGGCTGTTGTACCGAAAGCTGATCCGATTGACAGAAAGAATCATCTGGAGTGCCCCTTGATTAGGAGGTAAAGGAACAGCGGAGCCCCCATGAACGATGTGAGAACCCCGACAGGAAGAGTGCCCGAGCCTACGAGGGTGCGGCTCACCGTGTCGGCAATCAGCAACAGCAGCGATCCGATGATGCAGCTATGGGGTATGAGATACCTGTGATCCCCTCCAACCAGCCGCCTGCCGATGTGGGGCGCCAATAATCCCAGGAAGGCAATCACCCCGAGAAATGCCGTCACAAGAGCTGCAATGAGAGCGGTTAAGAACATGCCTACGAGTCGGATCCTGTCTACATCCACTCCAAGGCTCCGAGCAACGTCTTCCCCCGCAGCAAGAGCGTTTAGATCCCACATCTTCAAAACGAAATAGCCGGTGACCCCCAGGGTTGCCGCGGTCATCACTCCTATTTCACACCAATTGGAGCGACTAACGTCTCCGAAAGTCCAAAAGACCACCGAGGCTATCTCGACCTCTGTTGCGAAATACTGCACCAGGATTGTTCCGGAAACAAACAAAGACGAAAGAGCGACACCGGCGAGGATGATTGATTCCGCGGCCATTTTCTTGAGCCGCGCGAGCGCCAAAATAATCGCCGTCCCAAGAAGGGAGCCC
>Ga0172375_10008406_pt1 | contig 13876 bp, 10 predicted proteins | sample LakKiv1m_FD_114537 | JGI IMG/M metagenome (GOLD analysis project Ga0172375, IMG submission 114537) | Freshwater microbial communities from Kabuno Bay, South-Kivu, Congo - kab_092012_11.1m | ecosystem: Environmental > Aquatic > Freshwater > Lake | place: Democratic Republic of the Congo...
CTGTGTTGATGGTTGCTAATAAACCGTAATCCAAGAAGGCGCTAATTGGGTGATCTGCATATGATTTAACTACACTTGTCTGTACATTGCTTGTTAAACTACACTCAATCCCAATAGCGTTTTCATACATATATTTCATCAATCTCTGATCCTGTGTAGCAGTAAAGGCATGACCGATCCTCATTGCGCCAAGTAATTCGATTGAATCCCAAATGCTTTTTGGTCCGTCACTCTCACCAGCATGAATGGTTATACTCCAACCTAAATTACGAGCGATTCTAAAATGCTCAACGAATATCCTTGCGGGAAAACTTAATTCATCACCAGCCAGATCTAAAGCAGCAATGCAATCGCGCTTTGTTATCAATGCCTTCAATTCAAGCATTGTCTTTTCGGTTCCATAGGTTCGGCTGAGAATTCCAATCAATTTCACAGGAAGACCAAAATCTTTGCTACCAGCTTCTACGCCATCGCAAACAGCCTCAACAACACCAACTGGATCGATTTGATTCTTCTCAGCCATGAACCATGGACTAAATCTTAACTCGAGGTAATCAATTCCCTCCCTATGAGCATCTTCTACATTCTCATAGGCAACTCTTCGACATGCCTCATAATCTACCAGCACAGTTCTCATTAATTCAAATTTGCTGATAAATGCCATAACACCTGGTTGTGGTTTGGTGACTTGAACATAAGGTCTTAATTCCTCGATATCCCAAGCAGGTAATTCAATATTATGCGATCTTGCTAAATCGATAATCGTATATAGTCGAACATTACCATCTAGATGTCTATGTAAATCAATCAAAGGGAATGCTTGATCGACCATATGAAGACAATTATCTGTCATATATCCTCCAAACAGCCAGCAATCAACGATAGGAATATTAAGAATTATACACTGATATACTCACTTGTATTGACAAAGAAAAAGAAGCAGGATAGTATTGTTAACGCTACCGTTAGCGCTAACAATTATTGTGTGATAAGATGGAACTTAAACTACACGAAGACCGTTTCTTTTCCCCTAACCAACCTCAAAAGAATTTAGCGATTCAATATTACAATTTAATCAAAGATCTACCGATCATCAGTCCACATGGACATGTAAATCCAGCTTTATTTGCTGATCCTAAGGCTAACTTGGGCTCACCTGCTGAATTATTGATCATGCCAGATCATTATATTTATCGAATGCTTTACTCTCAAGGCATAGACCTACAGAGATTGGGTATTAAGGATACAAATACTATCTTAAGTACAAGTGATCATCGTGAAATTTGGCAGCTTTTTGCTGATCACTATTATCTTTTCCGTGGTACACCGACTAGTATTTGGTTGAATCATGAACTATCTACTGTATTCGGTGTGTCTGAAAAACTTTGCAGTGATACTGCTCAAGATATTTTCACGCAAATCGAAAACAAATTAGTTTTAGAAGAATTCTCACCGAGGAATTTATTTGATCAATTTAATATTGAAGTACTCTGTACAACTGATGCTGCATGGGATCGCTTAGAGTATCATCAATTAATTCGGAATAGTCAATGGAAAAGAGATATAAGACCCACATTTCGCCCTGATGGCGTTGTCAATCTTGACTCAACAGGTTGGGCGGATAACATCATGAAACTGAGCGAAGTGACCAAAGTCGATATTCATTCATACAACCAGTTTATTGATGCACTAGAGATACAAAGGAAGCATTTTAAAGAATTTGGCGCAATAGCGACTGATCATGCAGTACTTATACCTTTCACACAAAGAATATCTATGTCAGATGCTGAAGATATTTTTCAACGCGCTCTAATCGGTGATTTATATCCTGAAGACGCATATCGTTTCTCTGCTCATATGCTTATGGAAATGGCACGAATGAGCATTGAAGATGGCTTGGTCATGCAAATTCATCCTGGTTCTTTTCGTAATCATAACCAATTCATTTTAAATCGCTATGGTTCAGATAGAGGCGCTGATATCCCCATTCAAACCGAATTCACACGTAATCTATATGAACTGCTTAACGAATATGGAAATCACCCTAAATTTTCGCTGATATTATTTACTCTCGATGAATCAACCTATGGGAGAGAGTTAGCGCCTTTAGCTGGTCACTACCCTGCTCTAAAAATCGGTCCACCTTGGTGGTTCTTTGATAGTATCAATGGTATGCGTAGATATTTTGATCAAGTTATTGAAACCACTGGATTATATAATACGGTTGGTTTTAATGATGATACACGCGCTTTTCCATCAATTCCAGCCAGACATGACCTTTGGCGTCGTGTTAGCGCTAATTGGGTAGCTGAATTAACCATTAGAAGGATCATTGATGAAGATGATGGAAAGCAGATGATTGTCGATTTAGCATACAACCTCGCCAAGAAATCTTACAATCTGGAAAAATCCTCCTAAGTTGATTTTAAAACAAATTATAGATTTAAATTCGTGGAGCAGAATATAATGTACACTTCGTTCCCCTCGGAAAACTTTATCCTTGATAAGAAAACTGCTGTAATCACAGGAGCAGGTGGTATTTTGTGTAGCGAAATGGCTCGAAACTTAGCTAAAGCTGGTGTAAAAACAGCGATCCTTGATATAAACTTTACATCTGCTCAAGAAATCGCTCAAGAAATTTCCGAGATGGGAGGTTCTGCTCTAGCTGTTCGAGCTGATGTGCTCGACAAGGCTTCACTTGTAGAAGCTCGGGAACTTATCAAAAAGGAATATAACACTATTGATATACTTATATGCGGAGCTGGTGGAAACAAGTCACAAGCTACGACCAGCGAAAACTTAGACTTCTTCGCCATGCCTGAAGATGCTCTCAAGTGGGTTTTTAATCTGAATTTTCTTGGAACTGTATTGACTTCTCAGGTTTTCGGAGAAGTTATGGCAACGCAAGGATACGGAACCATATTGAATATTTCTTCGATGAACGCTTTTCGTCCTCTCACACGTATTCCTGCATATTCTGCTGCGAAAGCAGCCGTCAGTAATTTTACTCAATGGCTTGCAGTTCATATGGCGCAAGAATACTCCACAAAAATTCGTGTTAACGCAATCGCTCCAGGTTTTTTTATTGGTGAGCAAAACCGTGAATTATTACTAAATGATGATAATACATTGACACCACGTGGTCAAAAAATAATCGATCACACACCCATGGGGCGTTTTGGAACGAAAGATGAATTGATGGGTACGATGTTCTACTTACTTTCTTCTGCTTCAGCATTTGTTACTGGAATTGTTATCCCTGTGGATGGGGGTTTTTCCGCCTATAGTGGTGTTTAAATCTCTCAACCATCACTATAATTTGTTATACTTAGACCAAGAAGAAGTTAGAAGAATTAGTTTGTAAAAGGCAAAAATGATGAATGCTGTAGGATTTGGTTATTCAAATAGGCAATTAGCAGATAGTGAAGTCGAAGCAATCATAGCAACAGGCATATCGAATATTATACTTGATGACAAGAAAGTCCTAGTACTGATTCCGGATTTTACTCGAACAATGCCAATTCCTTTATTTTTTAAAATACTAACCAAATATTTATCAGGGAAGACAAGTGCACTTGATTTTATGGTTGCCCTGGGTACCCATCCTCCCCTTTCGGATGACAACTTATTTAAACTAGTTGGTATAACTCGAGAACAAAAACAATCGAATTTCTCAAATATCAATATTTTTAACCACGCATTTGATGATCCCGATTCATTAACCACATTAGGAACAATTACTGCTAAGGAGATCTATCAGACTACCGAAGGACGTCTAAATATTGATGTTCCAGTACGATTGAATCGAAGAATCCTTGACTACGATACCTTGCTCATATGTGGTCCCGTTTTCCCGCACGAAGTTGTTGGATTTTCGGGAGGAAATAAATATTTCTTTCCTGGCATTGCAGGAGAGGAGATCATCCATATTACTCACTGGTTAGGCGCTCTGATAACATCTTATGAGATGATAGGCGCTAAAGATTCGCCTGTGCGAACAATTATTGATCGAGCAGCTTCTATGATTCCTGTTGAGCGTTATGCATTGTGTTCAGTGATATCTGATCAAGGTATAAATGGTTTATTCATTGGGTCTCCTGAAAACGCATTTTCGGAAGCTGCAGACCTTTCAGCAAGTGTTCATATTCGTTGGGTAGATAGAACTTATCAAAGTGTTCTTTCCGTTCTTCCAGAGATGTATGATGAGATATGGACAGGTGCAAAAGGGATGTACAAAGTTGAACCAGTAATTAGTGATGGCGGTGAAGTCATCATTTATGCTCCCCATATTAAAGAATTTAGTTCTGTTCACGGAAAAATCATTCAAGAAATTGGATATCATGTCAGAGATTATTTCGTTAACCAATGGGACAAATTCTCAAAATATCCTTGGGGAATATTAGCACACTCGACTCATTTACGAGGTACCGGGACTTATAAGAATGGAATCGAGAAACCGCGCATTCAAGTGACACTTGCTACAGGAATTTCGGAATCTATGTGTAATTCAGTGAACCTAAATTACTTAAATCCCGATTCTATCAAGCTTGATGAATGGAAAGATAGAGAAAAGGCTGGGATTCTATTCGTACCTAAAGCTGGGGAATATCTATATAGATTGAAAAAAAACTAACCATATTGGGGTATTCGTATGAATTATGTTATTGGGCTGGATCTAGGAACTACAAATTGTAAAGCAATAGTATTAGCAGACGATGGAAAAATCCTACGCGCTTCGTCTTCTTTGTATTCATTTAACTATCCTCTTCCTGGTTGGGTCGAGCAAAATTCTGATGATGTATGGAACGGGGTTCAAAAAGCGCTTCAATCTTTAAATGTAAAGTCTATACCAGGCGATTTAATAAATATTTGTATAAGTGGTGCGATGCATAGCATTCTTCCTGTTGATGAGCACAATCAAGCTTTGGCTCCAGCTATGACATGGGCAGATAAACGTGCTGCAAGACAAGCATATGAGATGATAAAGTCCGTTGATTCCCCCTCCCTATACCGCCGTAGTGGATGTCCTTTAAATTTTATCTACCATGCACCCAAAATCCGCTGGTGGTTTGACGAAGTCCCACAAATAGCAGCAAGAACTACCAAATTTGTTGCTATCAAGGACTATATCATTTTCAAGCTGACTGGCAAATGGATAACAGATCGTGGTTTAGCTTCAACAACCGGATTACTTGATATTCATGATGGGAAATGGATACCAGAACTTCTTGATTTAGCCAAAATTAATGAGAATTACCTTCCGGAGTTGGTTTGGGCATCTGATGAAGTTGGCGGTTTAACTCATGAAGCTGCAAATGAGACTTACATTCCTGAAAACACAGTTGTTATAGCAGGAACACATGATGGAGGTTTGGCAAATATTGGCGCAGGAGGTAATTCTTTTGATCAAACCGTTATTACAGTTGGAACAAGTGGCGCTGTTCGTCGTTTTGTGGAGAAACCTACTTATGATTCCTTGCAGAGAACTTGGTGTTATCTTACTCAAAAAGGTCAATGGCTTGCAGGTGGAGCAATAAATAATGGAGGTATAGTTGTTAATTGGATAAATAATTTATTATATGAGACTGATATAAATAATGGCTATGAACAATTAATGAAGGAGGCTTTATTTGCCCCGCCTGGCGCAGACGGTCTTATGATCTTGCCTTATTTTTCTGGTGAGCGTAGTCCACATTGGAATGCCAATCTTCACGCATCTATCTTAGGATTAGATCTTCACCATAATCGCTCCCACTTTGCTCGAGCTATTCTCGAGGGAGTTTCCTTTTGCCTCAAAGATGTTTACCTAGCTTTGATCTCCTCTCTACACGATAACCCAAATGCCAATGATACGATTTTGTTAACTGGCGGTATTACTAAATCCCCGGTTTGGGCACAAATTCTATCTGATGTCTTAGGAACGAATCTAAGAAGTGTAGATATTGCGGATGCTTCAGCAGTCGGAGCTGCTTTTCTCGGATTTCAATCAGCTGGGACAATCCCTATAAGTGAACATCCTATGGGTAATTATTTCGGGAAGATTTACAAACCAAATTCTGAAAACCATTCTCTATACAATAATATCTACCAAATCTTCGTCAACAAATTTTCCACCACAACTTAATAACTTTTTTTTTGTGACGAATATTTTTAAGTTAAAAATATAATTCCATATCTAAAACCTTGTGGTAAAATTCCACCTATGTGCTCTAATCGTACGACGGATGGATATATTAAAGCAATATTATTGATCAAACTCTCCATATTGGATTTTTTCAACTTGCGATGCAGGAAATATCATCTGGTACCACACTCATCAAGAAGATCTGAGTGTTTATTATTTTTTAACCATACAAACAATAGTTAAAGGAGCGAAGAGAATCAATGAATTTATTAGGACTTGCTCGACATGGGCTAAACAATTTTGAACAAATTGCGGTCATTGCTGTTGTCGTCACCGCCTTCATTAGTCTTGCATATGCATGGTTCTTACGTGGACTGGTAATGAAAAAAGACAAGGGCGAGGATGAAATGCAACGCGTTTGGAATGCTATTCGTGTTGGTGCAGATAGCTATTTATCTAAACAGCTACGCACAATCCTTCCAGTAATTGGCTTGCTCACAGTTGTATTATTTTTAAGTGTTTATGTGGTACCACCTACACCTGAAGCAAGCGAAGAATTTCCCCAAAATACACAGATCATTATTGCAATTGGTAGAACCATTGCTTTTATTATGGGCGCTACATTCTCATTAATGGTCGGTCAATTAGGTATGCGCATGGCGATCCAAGCCAATGTACGAGTAGCTTCAGCCGCCCGAAGAGGTTTTAACGAAGCTTTATCCATTGCCTATTACTCCGGAACTGTAACGGGAATGCTTACGGATGGGTTGGGCTTATTAGGGGGTACGATAATATTTATTATTTTCGGTCGTGCTGCCCCAGACGCGTTACTAGGTTTCGGTTTTGGTGGGACCTTGATTGCATTATTTATGCGTGTTGGCGGTGGTATCTATACAAAGGCTGCAGATGTGGGTGCAGACCTTGTAGGCAAGGTCGAGCAGGACATCCCCGAGGATGATCCAAGAAATGCTGCAGTCGTTGCAGACCTAGTCGGCGACAATGTTGGTGACTGCGCAGGTATGGCAGCAGATATTTTTGAAAGCTATGAAGTCACCATAGTATCAGCGCTTATTCTTGGTCTTGCACTGGTAGCCATTGACCCAACCCATAGCTTAAAATGGATTGTTTACCCACTCATTATCCGTGGTATTGGTGTCATTAGTTCAATCATTGGAACTTTCACAGTTCCAATATGGGAAAGCTTCCCAATCCGCTTCCTTCGAGCTCATGATGCTGAAGAAGCAATGTTTCGATCGTACGAAGTCTCCAGCTTTATCACCGTTGGTGTTTCATTCATCGTCGCCACGATCTATGCAAACGATTGGCGTCTTGCAATGCTCACAGCCATTGGCGTTGGATTAGCGGTTGCCTTCAACCCGCTAACATCGTACTTCACATCCACACGGCACAAACCAGTTCGCGAAATCGTTGATTCTACCGACACCGGTCCTGCCACTACCATTCTTTCTGGGTTATCAGTGGGGATGGAATCAACTGTCTGGGCTCTTTTTGTTATCGCCATCAGTTTCATACTAGCAACAGTTCTTTACAGAGGAGATGGCACAACTTTTGTCCTTTACGCGGTTGCTATGATAGGTATCGGTATGTTAAGCCACACTGGAAATAACGTGGCTATGGATTCCTATGGTCCGATTTCAGATAATGCAAACGGTATTGGGGAAATGGCATGGCATGATAAAGAGGATGATGTTTCACTTAAAGCCCGTCAAATCATGGCGGATTTGGATGCCGTAGGTAATACAACCAAAGCGATAACCAAAGGAGTCGCAATCGCTTCTGCAGTCATTGCAGCTGTAAGCCTTTTTGCATCATATATCACTGATGTAAGTCGAGCACAAGCAGCTCTTGGTCTTGATCAAATTCAAGCTATAAGAGTTTCTGATGTACCAGTATTCGTCGGTCTACTGCTTGGAGGCGCTCTACCCTGGTTATTTGGTTCACTAAGTATTCGCGCAGTCTCTCGTGCAGCAGCTGAAATCGTTCAGGAGGTTCGTGCGCAATTCCGCATCCCAGGTCTTATGGAAGGTAAAGTAACTCCGGATTATGCGAGAGTTGTCTCAATTTCAACAACATCGGCGCAGAAAGAATTAATACCTCTCGCCACAATTTCAATTGTCTTACCAATCTTAGTTGGTTTAGTATTGGGGGTTGAAGCGCTTGGAGGTTTCCTTGCTGGTGTTATACTCAGCGGACAATTACTAGCTGTCTTTATGTCCAATTCTGGTGGGGCTTGGGATAATGCAAAGAAATCAATTGAGGATGAAGACAGGGATTTGGAAAAGAACACCGGTAAGGGTTCAGAACGTCACAAAGCCGGTGTTGTTGGTGATACCGTCGGTGATCCACTTAAGGACACTGCAGGACCAGCGCTTAATCCAATGATTAAAGTGGTTAATTTGGTTTCCCTGATCGCTGCACCTATTCTTGTAAAATACCATGAACTCGGAGTGGTTGGATGGATTGTTGTCTTTGCCCTTTTGGTTGCAACTATCTGGAGTATTAACCAGAGTAAGAAACCATCGCAAAGGGTTGAAGCCGAACCAGTCCCCTCAACCGACTGAAAATTATACATAATACTTACAGTCACAAAACCTCTGCGCTTTCGCAGAGGTTTTGTGACACTAATGATTTACTTGATCGCATTTTGAATTTATTCAACATCATTACAGATCTATTTTACATCCTAGACCCGGAATTTCACCAGCAATTAACCAACCTTCTTCGAATTTAAATCCAGGAACGCTTGGATTATTTATTAAATCTAAATGTCCATCTAAGTCAGCATACTGAACAACTGGGCTGCTTAGTGCATAATTTAATCCTGCTGAAATTAGCAATGCGGGTTCGATTAAACAACTCACCATTAATCCCAAACCTGATGCTCTCGCGATACCATCAAAAAGTCAAGTGCCGCGAAATCCTCCGCAAGTAGCAAGCTTTACACTAATGCTATCCGCATTATGTCCTACTGTGATATTAAGAGCTGAAGCTGGTCCTCGTACGCATTCTTTGTTCTTCAGCATACGGAAACCTTCTATTGCTCTTTCCAAAGCTACCTCAACACTATCAAGAGGATTTGCTAATGGAATGGTTGCTGATGTCTGAATACGATCACGAAATCCACCTAATAAACGATATAGAGGTAATCCAACATTAGTGATTTGCATGCTTCACCTCGTTATATGTGATTTTGACGGTTCTTCCAGCTCTGAATATCCAGATAAGACGATCAAAATATTTGCCACTTTATTTCCAATATTTTTCCACTGATGTGCTAAATTCGCCCGAAACAATAGACTATCGCCTGCCTTCAAATGATATACTTCTTTATCGACTTGATACTCAATTTCTCCGCGAAGACATAGGACAAATTCATCTCCACTATGCACAATAGTGTATGGACCACTGCTTCCCCCGCTCTCTAATGTCAAAATAAAAGGTTCAACATTACCAGAGAATAATTCCCCTCCTAGACCCTCCCAAAGACCTCGTGGGAAAGACAATCTAGTCCTTTGTGCCTCTTTTTGATTTACAATATTCATTCCATCCTGTTTTTGTTCAAAGAACTCTGTAACTGGAATGTCTAATGCATTAGCCAATTTGTATAAAGTACTCACATTCGGAGAAGTTTGACTTCTCTCAATATTGCTTAATGCATTAGCTGATATTCCACATTTATTTGCCAATTGGCGAATCGAGTGAGCTCGTTCGATCCTCAATTCCTTTAATCTGTCACCAATATTAATAGAACGAGCATCACCGTTATAGATTTCCATAAACAATTTCCTATATTACCTCGGAAGTCATTGCTGATGATATCATATTGTATCCTTTCACCGAATAAGCATAATATTATCAATCTTCTTCATTTATTTTGTAGAACCTTTTCGAGAGGAGTTCTTTTGAAAAAACTCCTATAGGCATCAATTTCTTTAAAAGCTACTTCATATTGTTTTGATAGTTGGTTATAATTATCCGATCGTTCCTTTCTAATCCGTTCGATCCTAATAAATTCCGGATCAATTTCAATAACCTTAACCACACCGCTCGCAGCCATAACCATTATTCCCGCTATTACAGTTTTCTGATTACTAGCTAATGATGCAGCAAATTCTTTTATCGGAATGATTCCTCCTCGATGATTAATGCTGAATTTAACTAACCCAGACAACCTATTGAAACAAGTTATAAGATCATTTTCTTCAGGATTCTTTCCAATGAACACAACTTCTTCAGGAGAAACTGTGTCCATAGCCTCATTGAAAATATATGGACTAGGTGGTGTTGTGTAAATTATTAACCGTTTACTAGGTTCTAAATTAATACGATCATTCACATAGTACCCATTACTAATTAATCTTTCTTTATCTGATCCCTCTGCCCATATAATAAATTTTTTAATTTCAGTAAGTTCAGACAGAATATTCAATGGATCAGGCTCCTCTCGTAAATCAATAAATTTAATTTTATTCTTTTTTTCAATTACAACTACAGAATCTACTTCAGGATGAAAATCCACAAACTGGATTCCAACCTCATCCTTCCCTAAATAATTGCTTCTTCTTGCGATAAAAGCTAAACTCCCTTTCCCTTGTCCAATTTCAGATTCTTTAAATTCGTCAGCACCATGCCACCAAACTACCCTCTTTTCATGATTAAACTGATCCGCAAATTGCAACAACAAATGCTCACTTTCTGCCCCAATGGTTTTTTTATTTAACAAAGTAAGTCCATCAGACACAAAAATTAGTGGTGGATTACCAGCGCCAAATGGAGCTAACCTTTCAACTTGTTCGATCAAAGACATATCTAACTTACCCCAATCGATAACCTGATCAATTGCCAAACAAGGCTCTTCAGGAATGCCCATTTTTTCAATTGCTCTTGATAATCCCACTTGAAATTGTGGGATATCGTCCACATCGATAGCAAACCCAGCTGCCATAGGGTGCCCGCCAAAATGATCTAAAATTTTTTTTTGCGTAGATATGGCAGCGGTGATATCCAAACCCTCAATAGAGCGAGCAGATGCACGACCCTTCCCATTTGTTTGAGTAGAAATTAATATCGCAGGTTTTCTATATCGTTCGACAATACGACTAGCAACAATTCCAACGATCCCTGCTGGCCAACCGGTTTGTGCCAGCACTATAACCGGCATATGTTTAATTTCTTGTTGTTTTTCAATTTTTTCAATTGCTGCTCGATAGACCTGCCCCATTAATAATCTTCTTCTACGATTTAATTCTTCTAATTTTAATACCAGTTCTCTAGCCACTTTTTGATCATCGGTTGAAAGTAATTCAACAATAGGATTCGCATCCCCAAGACGACCTACAGCATTGAGCCTAGGGGCTATTACATAACCAATATGTTCTTCATTGATGCGCTCGGTCTCAATTTGGGCTTCAATGTATAGTTCTCTCAAACCTATCCTTTTGGTACCACTTAAAATTTTTAGACCTTTTTGCGCTAGATATCGTGTATCACCTTCTAACTTTGCTACATCTGCAATAATGCCTAATGCTACTAAATCTAATAAATCACTACCCGATTCATCTGACCCATTGAATTCAAATAATGCTTTTGCCAATTCAAATGCGACTCCTACTCCAGGTAAACTTCTCATGGGATGATCATAATCTAGAAAATTTGGGTTTACCAATGCGATTGCATTAGGTAAAACTTCTGGAATTTCATGGTGATCTGTCACAATGAAATCTACATTCTTGGTATTAGAGTAGGATACTGCATCAAGTGCCGCAATCCCTGTATCACATGTCAATATTATGGATGGAGATTTTGGCTGGGCAAGGATTTTTTTTAATTTTGGTAAATTTACACCGTGAGACTCCCTCTCGCGATTTGGAATATAGTACTCGACATTAGCATGAACCTTCTTCAAGGCATTAACAAGTAATGTGGTTGAAGTCTGTCCATCAACATCAAAATCACCCCACACTAAAATCCTTTCACCATTATTGATACCTTTAAATATCCTTCGCACAGCTTGTTCCATTCCGGGTAACTCATACGGAGAAGATGGGTGATAGTTTTCTGGATTAATAAAAGCAAGCATTCTAGAAGGTTCTCGAATACCTCGCCTTATTAGAGTTTCAGCAACTAATGGATTTCCCCCAATCTGTTTTATAATATCATCAGAAATTGATACTGTTTCTGGTTGAATCCATTGTTTCATATGTTTCACTCGATTATCTCATTACTATAAATATAAAATAGTATCATGGTCGCTTTTTCGGATTTATATGGAGAACAATTATGTACGAAGAATTTGAAACTAATTCTAACTTCGTTCTTACTGTAATGATGGGTATAATATTACTAGCATTATTTGTACTCGTAGGTTTTGTTCTATTGTTCCCAAGACCTATATTCCCATACGCTGAATATTTATATCCTTTTAGTGCAATTACTATACTCAGTTTTTTGGGTGCGAGGGGAAAATTTGAAACCCCAACCATCAGCCAATTTCTAATAATCTTCGCAATATCATTAGTTCCCATTTTTGGTACTTTATACGTTGCTTTCTATGCTGGAATCTGTATATCAAAATACCATAAAATAATTTATACGCTTATTTCATTGTTTATCCTTATAATAATTGTAATCCTTTTACGAGAAGTCAATGTAAATACCATAGCATCTTTTTTCGCATCAAAAGTAGATTCAACAAGCACCCCTACCCCATCAATGCCAACTGCTACATCTACTAGTGTCATCTTAAATACAGCTACCAGTGAGTCTATTTCAGAGCCACAACAAGCTACTCCAATAGTAGAAGATATCCGAACTGGTTGTGTCTTATGGTCAGAAATCACACTAAACCAAGTTGGTGAAGATATATGTGTCTATGGTGATTACCTAGAGATAATTGTAAGAGATGATGGTACGCATGTAATGATATTCAGCGATGAAGCGGGTTCGTTCAATGTCTGGTCAAACCCAAAACCAATGTGGTGGTATCTTGAAGATATCCAAGGAACCTGTATTATAGTACAGGGAGAGATTATCAGCTCAGGTGTTCGACCTGTCATATTACTAGGCTCACAAGATATTTTAGAAGCATGTCCATAATGGAGTATTCATCATTTTTATATGAATTTCCATAACCGTTCACTAGGTTTATTTCTAATTGCGTTGATTTCAATATTTTTCTTCGGGACATGTCTGTTTGCTATCTTCTTTTTCTACTTGGGTATTTACACACCGACCACCAACACCACACAGATGTCTCCCATGCTTACTTCATCTAATCTTTCACCTATATCAACCTCAGCAACACCTAATCAAACGCCAATCATAATTCAAGATACACCAACCAGTGTTGCGATCTCTCCGACAATTTCCCCTACAAATGTTTATATTGATGAGCCCACATCAACCCTAGAAGCAGTTATTCAAGATGCCTGGTGTGTACCCTGGAATTCAGAGTCAACATATGCTGAAGTAGTTGAAGTAATCGATGGAATTACGATTAAAGTTAAAATTAACGACACGAACCATATTGTCAGATATATCGGGATAGCAATTCCAGAAGAAGATCTCGCTATTAATGCTGGTGAACAAGCAAAGAATAAAAATACTAGCCTTGTTTTTGGAAAAAAAGTACTTTTGATTAAAGATAGAAAAGATAAAGATACTGAGGAAAATCTATTGCGATATGTGATCGTCGATGCGATTTTTGTAAATCATACTATGATTGAATCTGGC
>Ga0172375_10008408_pt1 | contig 13871 bp, 21 predicted proteins | sample LakKiv1m_FD_114537 | JGI IMG/M metagenome (GOLD analysis project Ga0172375, IMG submission 114537) | Freshwater microbial communities from Kabuno Bay, South-Kivu, Congo - kab_092012_11.1m | ecosystem: Environmental > Aquatic > Freshwater > Lake | place: Democratic Republic of the Congo...
TATATTGGACTAATTTATTGATTTAAAAAGTTAGGCCATACATATTGAAATTTGCAAAAGGTCCTTTGCATTAAGGTTTGTAAGAAAAAGTTAGGTTGATTTTACGTTTCTTTGAAAGTCAAGACAAAGGAACCTTCATATTGTTTGATCTTTGAAAAAAGGAGATGTTTATAGAAACCGAGATCTATAAGCAGTATTCTGTCTTTTATCCATGGACCTATCCGCAATGTTTTCGATTCTCTCATTCGTTCTGGATAAATTTCGATGCTTTTAGGGCTATTTGCCACTGCACTCACCAGTAAACCAACTTTAACTCCTGCTGCTACTGTTTTGGATCGAGCTGCCGGCCATTTCTTCGCAAGGGACTTATGCAATCTGATTATTGTACTGTCCTGTATCAACACATCTTTGAATTTTGTAAGTTTTTCATTAAGAACTTTATTTTGCTCTTGTGCAAGTTGCATTAAAAATCCTTAACCGATGCCCAATGAGTAAGGTTCACAAGCACCTGATAATCAGTCAGGTTGCTTCCAGAGTTGTTGATCGTTATATCCTTGCTGTATTGCCAGCTTCCGCCGCCGTCATTCGAAAGAGCGCTTGCCCCCCCAGCATACAATAAATATATTAACAATGTCCCAAAAGCATTCCTGAGGGCACGCCTCATTTTGCAAACGTTAATTGAAAGCATTTTTCCACCTATCCCAGATTTATAATGACTTGTTTTGGCTCTTTTTGAGCAAAACCACCACATTATTTTTATTTTGAGTAAATCGTAAAACTATAAAATCCTCCTTTGCCCCTGGATTTTCGGACATTCGCAGGTAACATGAAGCTGCCCATCAGCGCATCAATACATTTTTCAAATGTGTCTGAACTTTGCGTTATTTGCTGCCTTTGCAGTGAAAAGCGCCACAAATATATGAATTGTATAATATAAAATTATTGGCACCGATGTTTAAGATAAATCCCCTCTTTATTTTACGCTGCTGCTTTTGCAATTGCAGGCATTTCCAATTTTAGAGATGTCAAATCTTCCATCTTGAATTTTTCTTTCACATTTAATTTTTCTCTATTCCTACAACCCGCCTCTGGCATCGTAATCAACAATAAGACCCGTATTTATTTCTTCGCTCTCTTCTATTTTGTCTTCACTGATCCTGAAGTATAGAGCGTTACTTTCCAAACCGATCTTAATTCTCATCTTCGATCCCTCAACTTTTTATCGTAAAACATTATTCAAGCTGATCCTAATCCCCTAACCTTTCCAGCAATGGGTCTCTCACACCCACGTTCTTGAAAGCCCGCTCGCGCCGCAGACATGATTCGCAGACGCCGCATGGCAACTCTTTTCCCTCATAACATGACCATGACCATTCAATAGGTGCATTTATTTCAAGACCGCGTTTTACAATATCGGTTTTGTTCATGGAGATCAAAGGAGCATACACCGAGGTTCTTGTGAGCGTTCCAAATTTTAGCATTTCATTGAAACGTTCCACGAATTCAATGGTATTATCTGGAAATGTAGCAGCTTCTTCAGCGTCAAAACCTGTGACTATGTTGTCATATTTAAAGTTCTCAGCAAGAGCCGCACCAATTGACAGGAAAACAACATTTCGCGCAGGCACCCAAACCTGTTCGGCTGTTTTCTGCGTGACCTCTACGTCATCCAGTTCCATTCCGGAAATTTTCGGCATTTCCCCTCCTCCAGTCAGGACACCGCGAAATGAGCCATACCATGGAAGGGAAATGACAATATGTCCCACTTTAAATTTCTTGCAAATCGTATTTGCAAATGTGATCTCTTTTTCCCTTGCTCTTTGCCCGTAATCAAAAGTAACACAGAAAACCTCCTCGCACCTGTCGAAGGCTTCCTTGAATGCAACAGTTGAATCAAGCCCTGATGAAAGTAAAACGATTGATTTCATAAGAACCATTTATCCTTAAGCAGTAAATATTTATCGTTTGGCGCTTATTATTCGCCGATGCGACCCACAATAGATGAATATTTCATGGAGATAGCGACCGTTGTGGCAAAACGTTCCACTTGCCTCAGGAACCAGGTGGGGGCAGTAATAGTAAGGGACAAGAGGATACTTTCAACAGGATACAATGGCGCGCCCAGAAATCTTGAGCACTGTCTTGATATCGGGTGCATCAGGCAGCAAAATAACATAGCATCGGGCACGCGCCACGAACTGTGCCGCGCCGTGCATGCCGAACAGAATGCCATTATTCAGGCTGCGCTTCACGGTGTCAGCATTGAGAACGCAACAGTTTACTGTACGCATCAGCCATGTATCCTGTGTGCAAAGATGCTTATCAATTCCAGAGTTGAGAAAGTCGTATTCGGGACAGTATATCCGGATAAGGAAGCGCTGGTTTTTTTTGACAAGGCAGGGGTTAAGATCGAGCAATTGACTTTCCCCGTGAACAGGGGAAATAATGTTTGAGATCTTCGCAACGATAATTTGGCTGATAATTAAAGCATCATGGCTGATGTTTCCCGCTTATATCGCAAATCCAACAGCGGTCGTGTTTGGGGGGGGAAAGCCCATCGATCTGGGAAAGAAATGGAAGGACGGGCGCAGGATATTTGGCGACGGGAAGACATTTCGCGGGCTTATCGGGGGAACAGCATGCGGCATAGTAATAGGTCTTATCCAGTTGCAGATCACTTCTCTCCAGTTCCTTGGGACTTTCACTCTTGTATCTATTATTACGATCTCTTTCGGAGCTCTTCTTGGCGACATAGCAAAAAGTTTTTTCAAAAGAAGACTTGGGTATGAACGCGGTGCAAAATTCCCACTTGTTGACCAGCTTGATTTTGTAGCAGGCGCCTGGATATTGACATACGCCTTTGACACTGCGTGGTTCATGGATAATTTTCTTTCAGCTCCATGGATAATGCTAATGGTTATCCTTTTTACACCGCTTTTACATAGGCTGACTAATATTATTGGTTATTATGCCAGATTGAAAAAGGAGCCATGGTGATGACATCCCTCCCAGATTATCTCAAAGACTGCGGCGCAATTAAATTCGGTGATTTTACTCTTGCATCAGGAAAAAAGAGCAAGTATTATATCGATATCAAGAAAGCAAGTGCAATTCCGCGGATATTGAAATTGATAGCTAGTGAGATCGCCGCAAAAATAAAGAAAAATTCGATCGATGCCGATTATATAGGCTGTGTCGCCCTTGGCGGCGTACCCATAGCTGTTGCCGTTTCGCTTGAAACGGATCTGCCACTGATAATAATCCGAAAAGAGGCAAAGGAATATGGGACAAAAGGGCAGATAGTAGGGGATTTTACTAAAAATAGCAGAGTTCTCATGGTGGAAGATGTCGCAACGACAGGGGGTTCAGTCCTTAAAGCCATCAGGATATTGCGAGAGGAAGGTCTCATCATTATTAATGTCATTGTAGTCGTTGACCGCGAGGAGGGAGCGCGTATGGCTCTTGCGGATGAAGGTGTTGAATTGATCCCGCTGGTGAGGATTGGCGATATACTAAAGGGTACTGATTTAGTGGCCTGAAATCAGGAACTAAATAATCTTCTCGAAATTGCTTTTCGCACAATCAATACGAATACCGTTCCTCTTTCCAGGGATCAGCATTATTGCTGTAACCTCTATCTTCCCAGTAGCCCGGTTCCTGTTTTTCAGTAAATATCACCTTTCGTACCCATTTGGCGCACTTATAAGCATATTTTTTCGGAACGACAAGACGAAGAGGTCCGCCGTGCAGGGCTTCAAGAGGCTTCCCATCAAAATTGTATGCAAAAATGACATCAGGCTCCATGAGTTCATGAAGCGGCAAGCTTGTTGTATATCCGCCATCAGCCTCTATTGTTGCGAACATGGCATTGCTTTTGGGTTTTACAAGTTTTGCAATATCACTGAACCTAACGCCTTCCCATTTGTTATCGAACCTGCTCCATCCTGTTACGCAATGGAAATCACTGATATCTGTTGTTTTTTCAAGCGACAGCAATTCATCGTATGTCAGCCGGATGGGATTTTCCACAAGCCCTTCAACGCGAAAATCCCATGTCTTCCGGTCAAATTCCGGGACTTTACCAAAATGCAGGACTGGAAAATCTGTGGTCAGTCTCTGGTTTGGGGGAAGTCGGGGCATGATAGTGATTTATACATAGGGGAGATAAGGTATTAAGGATAGCGAAGGAAGAAAATCCTTCAAAATGATAATGCTCATATAATTTATCGGCAAAATATCGGCAATGCATGAGATCGGAGAAAAATGAACCCTATATTTTCATTCCCAATTCCCTCTTAATGTTTTCTTTCTCATCATCGCCCGGTTTCCTTGGGAAATTGAAAATCCGTGAGAAGGTCTCGTTCGCCATAGGACGATTGCAGTCAGGACATCCCGATGTCTGAAAAGCGCTTCCGTCCTCGATAACCGAAAGGAGCTTATTTTCATCGATCCCGAAATCACATATAATATTATTCTCAAATCGCATATCAGGATAATCCGCTAATTTTTCAATTATCAGGTGCCGGGCAAGCTGAACTGCCCTGTAATGCCTGATAATTTCACTCATTGGTTTTTCAGCGACCTCTAACTGCGTCCCCGGAATATAAGTATAGGAAAATAACGCGGCATTAACATTATTTCTCCACAATCCCGAAATAAGCCCGATGGCATCCTCATCCGTTTCCCCAAGACCGATCATAAGATGAGTTCCGACTTTTTGAAAGATGCAAGAGGCTCTTTTTATCCCGTCCATATGCGATTCCCATGAATACGGTCCTCCGGCGCGTTTTCCTTTGATCTTATTGAATAACTCCGGCGTACAGGCGTCAAGCGGAATGACTATCTCATTTACATTTAATGACCTTATTACTTCAAAATGCTCGTTGCTTACCGGAAAAACCGACAGGGATATGGGGATCTGGCTTTTTTCCCGGATCATTTTTATAAGATGAACCGTATCCCACCACCATGAATCATAAAGCGCCGTCTGGATACAGGCGCGCGCCAGGTAGCCCCTGTCATATGCCGTCTTCAGGCGACTGACAACTGCCCCAAGATCATAAGGTATGTACATGCCGCGTGCGATGTGAGTCAGGTCTGCCGATGAGCCTTTTGCCTGGGCGCAGAACTGGCAATTCGCTTTACAGCGTTCTTCGGTATATATTTGAAGATAAGCAGTAGTAGGAGGCGTATCCATCTGGATCATTTCAAGACCCAGGACGCCAAGTGTTCCCAAGGATGCTCTTACTTTTTTCATTCAGGCAACTATTTGGGAAATCATTGTATATCTAATAATATGCTCATCGGATTAATTTCGGATGTTCATTCAAATGTCATTGCGCTTGAATCTGTGCTTTCGGAAATGGATGCACTCGGCGTTGAAAAAATATTGCATGCAGGCGACATAGTAGGATATAATCCTTACCCGAATGAGACGATCGAATTGTTAAGGAAAAGAAGGATAATATCGATCAGTGGAAACCATGAACGTGCGCTGCTCACGGGAGATATTTCTGATTTTAACTGGTTTGCCTCGTGTGCTCTGCAATGGACATCGAATATAATAAGCAATGAAAATCTGTCCTATATTTCAAAATTGAAAGATACAGAATCCGTTTCAGTGGAGGATACTGAAATATTCCTGGCTCATGGAAGCCCGAATGATCCTGACGAGTATGTTTATCCCGAAGATGTTGAACCGGGACTTCTCACAATTACGAGTTCTGATCTTCTTGTCATTGGTCATACGCATATTCAATTCAAGAAACAATTCAAAGAAGGCATAATAGTAAATCCGGGTTCGGTGGGGCAGCCAAGGGATCAAGATCCAGCATCTGCTTTTGCCATTCTTGATACTGACACAAAGCAGGTCGAACTTAGAAGAACCGGATATGATATAGAAAAAGTGATCGAAGATATGCGAAAAGCACATCTTCCGGAAAAACTTGCCTTAAGGCTTCGGGATGGTGTTTAGCAGGAACTGTGCTTGATAGCTTTCACTGGACATGCATCCACGCATGCGCAGCATTCGATGCAGTCTGCAACACGTACGGCTTTTGATTTTCCGCCCACAATTTCAAAGACATTAGTGGGGCAAACATTGACACATTCGCCATCCGCATTACACTTATCTTCATCTATCTCGATTGTTACTGAAGCTTCATATTTTTTAACTGCCATGTTTTCTTACTCCAATCCGATAAGTGTTTGTATTAAAGATTAAAGGTTTTGGTTCAGGTTTTTTTTAACAAGAATAAAATATATGCTACATATTACCCACCAGCAAAGGTTTTATTAATTTGAACCCTCATTGTTATACTAATGATAATATAGATATTCATATTTTGGGGAAAATTATGGAAGAAAATAAGATCAGTTCCGGAATTCAAGGAATCGACGAAATGCTTTATGGGGGTATAAATCTAAGAACTATCATTGGCGTTGTGGGGCCAGCAGGATCCGGAAAAACTCTTATATCGCTGCAATTCCTGAATTCATGCTTAAAACAAGGAAAAAGGTGCCTCTATATTTCGGCAAATCATAATAAAAACGAGCTTTTGAATCATTCGCTGGTATATGGCTGGGATTTTGAACCATTCATTAATAATAAACAACTTGAGCTCAAATGCCTGGAACCTGTTCAGGTGGTACTAAGAGGAGATGAAATTCATCTTACTTCTAAATATCTTGATGAATTGCCCATAGTAGTCAGCAAGATAAAAACAGATATTGTTATCATAGATCCGGTCACGGATTTCCTTTTACTCTGCAAGAATGAAATAGAAAGCCGAAGCCGCCTGTTCAATCTGTTCCAGATAATCAAAGAAAATGGCGCAACAGCCCTGATAACAGCGGAATCAGACGTGGATTCCTCTTCAACTAAATCCGGGATAATCGAATATGCCGTTGACGGCTTATTTATACTTCGCAGGATCCAGTCGGCAGATATGAATGAGATCCTGCATGTGATACAGATAGCAAAAATGCGATGGGCAAAACATATAAGAGAGATACGGCAATTTGATTTGACCGATAAGGGGATAGAAGTCTATAGCAAATACAATGTTCTTCTGGGTGATACCGGTGAAACAAAACAAAAAAGATAGATTCAAGGACTTAATTTCCAAAGAATGTGTCCTTATCTCAGTGCCTTCATCGTCATCTACTGAAGAACAATTATACGAGATCGTGCATGAGTCAATAAAAAATTCGGAAATAGAGACCATCATTTGGGTCTGCTATCAGCAACCCCCCGAGGTGGTTGAAAGAAAACTCAGGTCCCTGTCATTTAGTTTTGCGAATATCAATTATATTGATATGATTACTCACACAATGGGACTTAATAAATTAAACGATAATGTAAATTATTGTACTTCCCCCACAGATTATAATTGTCTTTTTAAATTCATAGATCAGATAATAGAAAAAAAAGGCAGGAGTGTCATAGTAATTGATAACCTGAATGCGATGATGTCATATGATCTGCTTGAAAGGATCATAAAAACTTTAAGGGTTTTTAATAACAGGATAACTCAAAACAAATCTGTTATTTTCTATCTTGAAACTACAGGGGCCTGCGGCATGCAGACCGAAGTGGCAGTCCGTGCGACCATGAACTATGTTCTGGATCTAAGCAAGATTGATGAAGATTTTGACATGGCCTGGGAAAGAATAAAAAAAGCCACGTGGAGAGATGTCATGACACTGAACACACCGATTTTATCAATTATGGTTCTGGTGATGTTCTTAACAGTCATACTTGTTACTTCGCTTCTCCTGTTTGTAATAATTAGAAAAGAATATATACTATATAAATAATATATTTTATAGTATATAGTATATATAATATATTCATTAAAACTTGTGTTCTGCAATTTTTGGTTTTTGACCTCAAGGTCAGGCCAGTTTATTCCTGACTTTCTCAAAGAATCCATCTTCCCTTGTTTTCACGAACCTGGCTGGCTTATCCGCCCTTGTAATAATGATCGTATCTTCCTCTTTTATTGTCCGTGAATACTGACCATCGATCACCAATACCGCATCCTTTTTCGGGATAGTTAATTCCACCTTTATTTCGCTTCTGGCAGGTAAGACCCAGGGGCGCGAAGATAATTTATAAGGCGCAAGTGGAACTATCACCATGCCATCCACTCTTGGATCTATGATCGGGCCTCCTGCGCTCATAGCATATGCCGTCGAACCTGTAGGCGTTGCGAACACAACCCCATCAGCCCGAAGCTCTTCAAGAGGGCTTTTGTCAACGAAGATCCGATAGGAGAGCATCTTTGCGGGATTTGCTGTAATAATAACAACTTCATTGGTTGCGCAAGGGAGGATTTCGTCATTGACCCTGATGCCAAGGCGTGAGCGCTCTTCAATCTCAAATCCGGAAAGAACCTTATCAATTACGTAAAGTGAATCATCCGACGCCACATCAACAAGAAAACCAATGGTGCCCATGTTGATACCAAGAACCGGAAGCGGATCATCCATTTTCTGGATGCCACGAAGAACTGTCCCGTCACCCCCTATTGATAGTATAAATTCAGCGCCGTTCTTTCTCATATCGGCCATTTGGGTTCCTTTTAAACGGAGCTTTTCGGCGGTTTTCGGATCGAGCAGGACATTGACCCTGGATTTCAAATGAACAAGTATCTTTTTAACAAGTGCAAGGACATCTTCCTTGTCACATCTTGAAATTATCCCGACACGCCTGATCATCTATTATTACTCCTCCACACAAGTTTCAAGCAACCTTTCATGCACACATCCATTGCTGGCTATCACATTTACCCGCTCTTTCACATCAAGAGGCGTATGAAGCGGCTCTCCTTTATCATCCGTAATCGTTCCACCCGCTTCCTCCAAAATGATCTTTGAAGCTGCGATATCCGTAATTCGAAGCATCCCACGCATATCTATAAATGCATCGAATATACCTGATGCAACATAACACAGTTCAAGCCCGGCGCTTCCATATATTCTTACCCGCCTTACGTTATGGTTATTTATGGCCATCGCATGCGGGCGGTGGCTGTATGATAGTACGCTGAGTTTTGATATTTCTGAAACATTTGACACACGTATTTTCCTGTTGTTCAGGAATGCTCCTTCTCCCTTTTCGGCATAATATATATCCCCATTGACAAGATTCCTGACGAAACCGTATCTTAGATCTGACAGGTCAGATTTTCCGATAGCAATGGGAACACAAAAAAAAGGTATATTGTTTACTGCATTGAACGTCCCGTCGATCGGGTCAAGAACGAACGTAAATTCGGGTTTTCCCCCTATCCTTTTTTCACCCAGTTCCTCGCTTACGAATAGCATCGACCTTCCATCATCTTCAAGTACCGACAGGGCGGCATTCTCTGCCACTTCATCAATTATATCAGTAGGCGTTCCGTCAGCCCCTATTCTTAATGTTATACCCGCTTCAGGTTTTCCGATCAATCCCGAAACTGCTTTTTTTATTTCGGATGTTACATCATTGCACAGGTTGAAATATTGGGATTTGGTCATATTAATTTTATCACTTGGATTTTTTTTTCTTTCATTCGAGTAATCTGTCTTCTAAAATATGTTTGACGCGACCAAAGCTTGGAAGATGCGATTCCAGTTTATCAGGGGACAACTTTTCAAGCACATAAAAGGATCTTTTGCCCTTTTTATAGGCATTGGAACAGTTCCGGGTTGCTTGGATTAAATCATTCTGAATCTCTTGGCGAGATCTCGATTCCAGGTTAAATAATGGTGGTAACGCTGATTCTTGAAGTTTGCTCCCATAGTGCTTGACTAACACATCTCGATCCGCAACTATCCAGGTTTCCGTGCAGGTCGTCATAAAAAGCACTTGCTCATTTTCAGAACCAGTTGGTTTTTCCCACTTATCACTTATTTTTAAATGGTTCCAAGTTTCATCCAAATCTTTCAATGGATCTTCGCTGTCTATTAACATAGCTACGTAGTCAGAATTACTCTTATTTGCATGAGCAGTCTGAAAATGTTTGAATGCTGACTCTCTTCCCCCACAAGAAACGAGCCTTGGCATGTTATCTTCAAATCCACAATTTTGGAGGAGGATGCGGAATCCTTTACGACAGAGTGTGTGAAGGTCCTTTGAGTCTCCTCCTCCTTCAATGTAAATGGTTACATTCACCAACGCGTGCCTCCTAGATGACCCTGAATCCACAACTCTCCAAGCCGATATTTCTCTAGCCAGACCTTAAGATCCTCTTCCTTCAATCTTCGAACTAATGTGCATCCATTGTGCTTTTCACAAACCAATACAACTTCCGGTCTTTCAGACATAGCATTTATAATGATATCCGAGTGTGTTGTAACAATTAGCTGTGTGCGTTTAGAAGCAGCTACTAAATAATCCGCCAGTTTTGGGAGAATGTCGGGATGCAATCCGAGTTCTGGCTCCTCGATACAAATAAGAGATGGAGGTTCTGGGTCACATAAGATAGCAAGCAAACAAAGATAACGCAACGTGCCATCTGACAAACGCGTAGCTGGAATCGTAAACTCATTCTCTGTTAAGAATACCTGAACTGAGCCGCCTTCTACACTTACGTTGAAGTCACTTAAGTTTTCGTAGAGTTCACTAAGCCCCTCCAATATCTCCTTCTTAGCTTTTGGATGTTGCCGACTGATCCTATTTAGAAATAATCCCAAATTGGAAAAATCCTCTTCCAGTCTGTCATTTCGCATGTCGGCTTTCTGTGGCTCTCTGAATACTGTATTCCTGCCGAAAGACCATTCGCGATAAATACGTATACCCCCATAAGCATCTGCCAGATATGAAATTTCTGGGTAATGTTCCGGGTCACGACGTTGAGATAAGATAGAAAGGGTCGGTTCAATTGTCTCTCTTGCTAATTGGCGTTTTTTTCCCCCTTTTGTATTAACGTATGGATGACCGCCTTCGAAATGGTAGTAAAAATATGGGCGTTGTTCACCATAAGCGGCGTTTTCATTCTCGACTTTCTCATCATTTAGCTGGAATCTCCCATTCTCGGAATAAAAAGATAGTAAATGAACAAGTGATTGTTTTCCTTTTGGATAACTAACAACTACTTCGATGGTTGCAGTACTGTCTCGTTTTCCTTTCCAAATCCACTCTGAAGCACCACCACCTTTGCGAACCACTGCGCCTATATCCATAGGTGTTGCACGCATTAATGCCACTGCCTCAATCAAATTTGATTTTCCAACACCGTTGATACCGATAATGATATTCAAACTTTTAAGATCTATAGATGTAGTTTCAGGGCCAAAGGACAGGAAGTTTGTTAACTTAATAAGTTGCAGTAACCCTTTATCATCATCGGGAGAACTTTGTGTCATTATTCATTCCTTCGAAATGTTCGATCTCAATTGCAATATATCCTCATCATACAACATCGCAGCCCGCAACTATCCTCTGTTTTGGATTATTAAGCTGTATTATCAGGAGACGGTCATCCTTCGTATACGCAATTGCTTTTTGAGTCGTGAGCATGACATTACAATCAGCACCAGGCGGCGCCTGTGTTGCATCCTTGCCGCCTATGGTCATTGCTGTTATGGTGGCAGGCATATCCTGGAGTCCCGCGAACAGGTGAACAGCATCTCCAACGCCAAGGCCCTGTGTGAATTTCGTGAGACGGCATTTTAAATTGAATTTCGATGCAACTTCTTCTTTATGGGAGAGCAAATAACCGCGATCAAATTCCTTTGATTGTATCCCTTTTAATGCAAGTCCTACCCTCGTCCCCGCCGGCGCTGATTTCATATCAACGTCGTTGCTCTGTATAGAGCGTATCTCGGCTGGTCTTTCGGTTGGATAAAGGGTAAGTTTATCATGCTCTTTTATTGTTCCCTGCGTTACTATTCCCAGTACCACGCATCCGATGCCTGTTACGTTAAAGAAATGATCTACTATGACCCTTGGTGGAAGAGTGGTTTTAGCAGCATTTGATGTGCGTACCTCTTCCCCAAGTGCAAAAATTTTTTCTTTGAGGGCATCAAGTCCTTCAAACGTTGTATTTGAAATAGCGATAGATTCCCACTTTTCAAGGTTTGTGCCTTTTGCTATGGTTTTGATCTTTTCGGACAGTTCCGAAACAGCGGTCGGATTTGATTTATCCGACATTGTGATCACGAATATTCCGCGTTTATTGCCAAGCATATCAAGCGCAACGATGCACTCTCCTACCTGCGCATTAAGACCGCTTGAAGGAATGCATACAAGCGCGATATCCGAGAGATTGATGGCCTGGATGAGTGTTTTAAAGGAAGACGGGTAACCATTTGAATCCACGAATGAGTATATCCTGTCGCCTTTCACAAAGTTATAAAGGGTGATATCCGACTCGGTGCCTTTTTTCCCCAGCTTTCCTGCAAGGCTTGTCCTGCCTGATCTTTCGCTTCCAATGATCGCTACGTTTGCCATAATATCTATGTTGTAATATGCCTGAAGCTATATGAAATTGGCGTTCATAAATGAAGCTTGTCCATTGCGTCCCCGATCATGGTTAAAAGGATCACCAGGAAAAGGTAGGTTGCAATGATCGTGCTGGCATCCGGGTGTTCAAGGCCTCTGGCAGCCATCAGGTTCGCTCCTGTGGCCATCACGCCGCACACGAAGAGTGAGAATAAAAATCCATTGATCATCCAGTAATTATCTTTGTCTTTTGATATGTTCCATACAAAAGAAAGTATGATTATGACCAGCCAGAGCTTGATTCCAATGACGCCACTGGTCCCGCTTGAGGCATACATGAACCGTATAAGGGGATTCGCCTCCCCAATTATGCCTCTTTTCTCGATCATATAGGCTGCAGAGACCCCGTCTGCAACTCCGAAGCTCAGGAACGAGAGAAGGAATAAAATTCTCTGCAAGTTAAGCTTGAATATGATATACTCTATCAGGACTCGTGCAAAGGATTCTTCTTCCTGAATATTCATGTCTCTTTTATTCCCCCACTGTGTTCCCGTCATAAATTCACATCTTCATATATTCGACCTGCGTCTTCAGTATGCCTTCAAATTCACCGCCCGGGCGGGCTATAAGCAATGTCACTTTATGCGCTCTTGCAGCGCTATCGAGTAGTTTTATAAAATTCAGGACTTTTTCATGCCCGTTCACTTTTATCAGTTCTTCTACAGAATCAAGGAGCACGACACCGCCTCCCGAAGCTTCCAGTTTTTTCATAGAATTGGCAAGCATAAGACCAAGTTGTCCCAGCTTTTCCGGAGAAATCCCGTCCGGATCATTCGCGACCCAGACTACAGCCGTAGTCTTAAGTCCATATTCTTGCCTGATTTTAGAAGGAAGCTGGGCAGTGGCGACGATAGCAAGCGCTCCCATCTTCGTTGAATCAAGCAGGATTTTATAGCAGTTGTCTTCCACAAGGAACGTCCCGGGAAGGAGGAAGTTTTTCTGCTGCTGGATAAAACACCTCCCTGCAATTTCTGTTCGCTTTTTGCAGTCTATTATTTCGGCGCAATCTCCACATCCTGAGCCTCCTCTCTTTGCCGTGCACAGGCAAATTTCACAATTCATGTACCTGTCTTTTTCGAACCTGCACCCTTTGCATTTCATATTAATATATTCGACACATGCAATGCAATTCATTCCGCAAAACGATGTGGGCGAGATCTCAGGCATGGGCTTTATGCAGAACCCATACTGGTACACTGCATAAGCAAAAAAAATACCCATAACAGCAGGAGCAAAAGTGGATAATCCTATCAAGTAAATATTACATGACTTTCGGACAAACTCAATTTTACAACTGATTAAATTAGACAACATTTAAGTATAAGTAGAAATATATAATCGGTTTAATGACTGAAAAAAATCGTATTGAAAAAATAATTCA
>Ga0172375_10008410_pt1 | contig 13868 bp, 19 predicted proteins | sample LakKiv1m_FD_114537 | JGI IMG/M metagenome (GOLD analysis project Ga0172375, IMG submission 114537) | Freshwater microbial communities from Kabuno Bay, South-Kivu, Congo - kab_092012_11.1m | ecosystem: Environmental > Aquatic > Freshwater > Lake | place: Democratic Republic of the Congo...
AGCACCAAGCAGTGCAGGCTTGTTCTCCTTTAGCCAGATGGAGTAGTTCTTGTCCCGCCGAATGCTTTTGCCGCTCAGGAACTCGTCCAGCAGTTCCGGTCGCTCCTTCTTGATGCGGGACAGGTTGCTCTCGGACAGCAGGCGGGTAGGTGTGTCGCGGATGTCCTTCACGATGCCCTTGATCTCGCCCTTTGCGGTGCCGTTCAGAGACAGGGAATCCACCACCCGCTCAATCATGGTAGCGGTGGAGCGTCCTTCTGCGGACGACAATTGGATGGGACCGCGCATCTTGACGCTGCACTTGATCGGTTTGGCTCCGTCCATGAACGCCACATCGGTCTTGGGTTCGGGCACGCCTTGCGGCAGGTTCATCGCCAACTCATCGGAGTGTTTCACGGTGGACAGCACCTTTCGTGCCTTTGCACCGTAAGCCGCCTGTATCTGCTCCACCGCGCTCTTGGCTTGGCTGGCAATGGGTCCGCCGTAGGGCTGTATCTTGGGGTTGCGTTTCCGTGCAGCAGTGGGGGTCACGCCCGATGCCACCAGCGCGTGGAACACAATGGACCACTCCAGTTCTACTCCTGAACCAATTCCTGCCATGCGGAAATCCTCCACGGGTATTTAGCCCAAAGAAAAAGCCCCCTTGCGGGGGCTGGTTCGGGTGCCGTGGTGGATCATTTCTTTGGTGACCCCTCCCGCTCCCGTGCCGCGTCTGCTGCCATGCGCTTGCGGAACCGTGCCATGCCCCGCTGCAATGCCTTTGCGGTTTCACGACTGCCACGGTTTGCGGCACTCCACTCCGCTGCGGTGCGCGGCTTTGGCTCTTCCTTTACGCAGTCAGGCACCAGCCGGTCACCCTTGCGCTTCAGCCCCCGTGCGGTGTACCCCCGCCAGCACGCTTCACCCACCGTGCCGCTCTCGGTCACGGGCTTGCCCGGAGCGGTGTATTTCCGAGGGGTGCCTGGGTCTTTTTTCACATACGGTTCCCGTCCACCCCACTTGTCCCACTTGTCGGGCAGTCCCCGTTCCTGTTCTGTTTTGGGAGCCACAACTTTTCCTCTTTCCTTTTTGGGAGCCACAATCTCCGCAATGGTGCGGCTCAGGTCAGGGTGGGGATCGGTGCGGAAGGGGTTGGGGTGGCGGTGGCTCATGGGGCTTCTCCTGTGAAATTATGTAGGCTTGCAGGGGGTCTGGTGTGGTGGAGATGCGTAGGAGGCGGTTAAAGAATTCTCGGCGTTTTCCGCAAGACGGGCACTCGGGAATGCCTAGAGCGTGGGTAATGGTGTGTACTGCGTCACCCAAGCCGAAACCGCCACTGGTGCTGCCAGAATGCGGATTGGTGGTAATATTTGAGAATGTCCCCCCACTTTGCAACACTACGCCCCACCTTTGCAAATACTGGAAAAAATAGGGTACGGTGCGTGAAAGCGTTTACTGTGCGCCGTACTTGCGACCACGCAGAGAGGCAGCGCGTTCCAAATTGCCCCGTGCGCTTTTGGGTAGACCGCGGCTCATCTTGCGCGTCAATTCTTTAAAGTCTGCGCCTGGTCCCACCGCTGCGTCCGCGCCGGTCACCGGTACGCTGATGCCGCGCTCCACACCACGCTTCCTGCAAGCGGGACACGGTGCGCTGCACGGTGCGTCACGGTCGTCTATCTTTTTAATGTCTTCCCAAGCGTGTCGGCACTTTCGGCACTGGTACTCGTAGGTGGGCATAGTGTAGTCTCCTACACTTATGTAGAGCACTCCCGCGACAGTTTCTTCATGTACTTCCTGTGTTCCCGCAGCAGTACACGGCGTGGAATAGGCAATTTAAAAGTCTTGCACAACTCTAGAGCCTCTGATTCCGTCTGCTTTTCTAGGGTCACATAGTCCTTCTCTCTGTAGATGGGATCGTCACGCTGCCACTGGAGAAAGTGGGCGTATTCGTGTGCGAGGGTGTACAGCCAGTCGGAAGCGCGGCGACCGCCCACTGCTACACGGAGTTCGCCCTGATGCCCCCGCGCGTGCCACGGCTCAATAAAATACCCTTGGCAGCGTTCACCACCACCGTTTACCAAGTAGCCGGGGGAGAGGGTAAACCGCACATTGCACTTCTTGCACTGTGAACGCACGGTTTTCAGGAAGTGTTGGACTCGGGGATTCTTGAGGTAAGCCATTGGAACTCCTCGGGTTAGGCACTAGTAGGTAGTCTAGTATACAGCAGAAATCCGTGAAGAATAGGAGCGCGGCATCATTTCAATCGCATTGAAAAATTCGCTCTCGACACCCCCGGCGGGGCACGAGCGGGTTTTGCGGCATTAAAGGGTTTCCGTAATGCTCCAAGTAGGGCGGCGGAGCCTGCTGGTGCGGGCTGGCACGCAGGCGAGCGGAGGGCAACGGGGCGTGGTTTCGTAGGTTATCGGACGCGCTGTCCCCGTAAGTCCTTATATCCCAAGGGTTTACGAAAAATGCGGGATTCTGCGGGGTTAATGCTTCCAAAACCCCCTATTTTCCAGTATAATTTGGGTATGGTTCCGCTCTCCACCGCCACCGTCCCGACCGCCCCCAATGCCGCGAAGTCCATGCTGGCGCGGCTTCTCGCTACCGAAAACATTTCGGTGGTGCACCAGAACATTCCCACCGCGTTCTTTGACCTGAAGACCCGCGCTCTTCACCTGCCCATGTGGAGCAACGCCAGCGGTTCGCTGTACGATATGCTCGTTGGTCACGAAGTGGCTCACGCCCTGTTCACGCCCACCGATGGGTGGCGCACGGGCATCGACTCCGTGGCTGCGGCTACGGGCTGCTCCAAGGACACTGCCAAGCAGTACCTGAACATCGTGGAGGACGCGCGTATTGAGCGCATGATCCAGACGAAGTTCCGTGGGCTGAAGTCGGACTTCATCGCCGCGTACAAGACCCTGATGGAGCGCGAGTTCTTTGGCGACCTGTCGGACATCGGCAGCATGAACCTTGCCGACCGCTTCAACCTGCACTACAAGTGCGGCATCCACGCTGGCGTGATCGTGCGGTTCACTGCGGAGGAGCAGCCCCTTGTGTCCCGTGGCGAGACTACCGCTACTTGGGCGGATGTCGTGGCTCTCGCTACGGACATGATCGTGTTCGCGCAGGAGGCGAAGGCGCAGAACGCGCAGGAGCAGGACAGCACGGAAACCGTGACCGTGGACGGTGCCGATGGCGAGGACGGTGACGCGGAGGTTGACGCTGCGGGTACCGGTGAGCCGTCTGCCGAAGCGAACGAAGACGGTTCCAACACCGGTTCAGGCACGGGCGAGGAGCGCGAAGGCTCGGAGTCCGCGCAGAATGACCGTGGCGCGGACGGTGAGCAGCCCACGGACTCGGAGCCGCAGGGCAAGTCGGAGTCCAGTGGTGCGACTGCAAGGAAGATGCCGTCCAACGACAAGACCGACAGCATCGCGCCAGTCACGAACCGCAGCCTTGAGGCGGCTCTTGAGGAGTTTGCGAAGGCTGACAGCGGCAACATTGACGAGATCGTGCGCGTGAGCACGGCTGACCTGTCGCAGAGCGCGAAGACCATTGACTACACGCAGTTCCTCACGGATATGCGTTCGTCAGGCATGAGCCGCTACATGGCGCAGCCTGTCCGCATCGGTGACTACATCACCGCCAGCACCACGATGGCGACCGCGTTCAACCGCCGCAAGGCTGCGGACAACTGGCGCCGCACCACCACTGCGAAGACCGGTTCGCTTGATACCCTCCGCATGAACCAGTACAAGTGGACGGACGACATTTTCCGCCGCACCACCCGCGTGGCTGACGGCAAGAACCACGGCATCGTGATCCTGCTTGACTGGTCTGCTTCCATGAACCACATCATGCAGTCCACCATTGGGCAGTTGTTCATCCTTGCGGACTTCTGCCGCAAGTGCGGTGTGCCGTTTGAGGTGTACGCTTTCTCTGACGGTGGCTACTACGCCACGAAGGACGGCTACTCCAAGGAAGGACAGGCTGAACGGGACGCTGCGTGTCAGGCTGACCACGACCGCCGCCGTGCGGCTAGCGTGAACACCCGCGATGTGGTCATGCTGAACCTGCTGTCCTCGCGCATGAACGGCGCGGACTACGAAGCCGCGAAGACCTGCCTGTGGAACTGGCGCCAGATGGGCACCTGCGACTACCGCTACGGGCTGAACGGCACCCCCACCACCGCTGCGCTCATGGCTACGGCTGATCTTGTGGAGGCTTTCGTGAAGCGCAGCCGTGTGCAGATCGTGCACACCGTGGTGCTCACGGACGGCGAACCCACCGACCAGATGGAGTTCAATTGGACAAAGCACGATCCGTCCGCTGCACACTCGTACCGCTGCACCTCGCGCACCGCGGTGGTGCTGACCGATGCGCGCACGGGCGCGGCTTACGATCTGAACCGCGTTCAGAAGTGGGGCAAGGACGCTTACGGCTACCGCAAGAGCCACGGCTACTTCCAGTTCGGCACGAACGGCATCCCCCACACCGTGGGCAGTCCCCACGCCATGATCGCGGTGGACATCATCCGCCGCCGCACTGGCGCGAAGATCCACTGGATCGGTCTGGTCGGTGGTTCGCGCAAGTCCATTGACCCTGCGCGTTACGGCATGGTGTGCAAGTCCAACGAGTGGAAGCGTGACGGCTTCATTCGTGGCGATGTGTGGGGTTGGGATTCCGCCATCGTGGTGGACGCTGACCGCTTCCACCGTGACGCGAACGGCGAGGTGAGCCGTACCGCGCAGACCGCCATTGAGAAGGCAGAGTCCAAGATGGACAACGCCGCCACGAAGGGCGCGCTTGCGAAGGCGTTCATGGAAACGCAGATGGCGCACGGTGCGCTCCGCACGGTGGCGACCCACATCGGTGAGTACCTTGCCGTCTAAAATCCGCAGTTTTTTGCAAATCGCGTAACTTCCCACCCCGCAAGGGGTTACAGCAAGTATTATCGGACGCGGTGTCCCCGCCTCGCTTGAAATAAAGCCTCTTTTCCAGTACAATAAACACACTATGGGTAACTCCTTCAACATCACCTCCACGCAGTTCGCCTTCATCACTGCCGTTCGCCCCCACCTCGCCTCCAACGGTCTGACCCCGAAGACCACCGACAAGGGGCAGAGCGTCCCGTTCTCGCCCCTGTTCCGCGCTGCTCACGCGGCGGGCTACGCTGCCGTCCCCGCGTGGTGCATGGATAAGTCGCGCAAGTGCGGTCGCGGCGTGTATGTGCTGCCGGAACTGTTCGCTGACGATTCGGCGTTCACCGTGACCACAGTGAAGCGCGGTCGCCCTGCGGGTGCGAAGACCGCCAAGACGGTCAAGCCCACGAAGCGCGTGGAGCCGATGCAGGTCGCGGCTCCGGTCGTGACCGCTGACGCGCCGCGTGTGGAGGAGTGCAGCGCGGTGGCACTGACGAGCGGCACCGACACTGCTGACCTTGCCCGTACCATCACGCAGGGCGAGAGCGAAACCTTCACGCCCGCCGTGGACGACAACTACATTCCGTGGGGCTACCACAACGAGATCAAGTCCATCATCAAGTCCAAGCGGTTCTGCCCCGTGTTCATCACGGGTCTGAGCGGCAACGGCAAGACCACGATGGTGGAGCAGGTGTGCGCCTCGCTGAAGCGCGAGTGTGTGCGCGTGAACTTCACCGCTGCCACGGACGAGGACGAACTGCTCGGCGGTTTCCGCCTCATCGGTGGCGAGACTCGTTTCGTCCCCGGTCCCGTGCTTGTGGCTATGGAGCGCGGTGCGGTGCTGCTGCTTGACGAGATTGACCTCGGCGGTCACCTCATCATGTGCTTGCAGTCCGTGCTTGAGGGCAAGGGCAAGTTCATCCCGAAGATCGGCAAGTATGTGCGCCCTGCGCCTGGCTTCACCGTGGTGGCTACCGCCAACACCAAGGGCAAGGGTTCGGATGACGGTCGGTTCGCTGGCACGAACATCCTGAACGAGGCGTTCCTTGACCGTTTCGCGTTCACCTACGAGCAGGACTACGCTGACCCGAAGGTTGAGAAGCGGATTCTCAAGAAGGTCGCGGACTCCGTGGGCGTGGATGACGATGCGTTCATCGACAACCTCGTGACTTGGGCGGATGTGATCCGCAAGTCGTTCAAGCAGCAGGTGGTGAGCGAGATCATCACCACGCGCCGTCTGCGCGACATCGTGTTCGCGTTCTCGGTGTTCGGTGACAAGATGACCGCCATTGAGCGGTGCGTGTCGCGGTTCGACCCCACCACGAAGGACGCTTTCACCCAGATGTACACGAAGGTGGACGCGGACGCGCAGCCCAAGCCGCAGCAGGACACCGCCGCTGCGCCGAAGTCGGACGACCCCAACGCTTGCCCGTTCTAATAGGAGGCACACGCATGACCCCGCTCGTAAATCAACCACCGTACCTTAACGGCATCCGCATCAAGCACACCCCCGCAGGGGGAAAGCACACGCCTGAACACAACCAGATTGTGCTGCGGTTTGCCAACGGATACACGATGAGCATCGTGTACGGCGCGATGCTGCACTCCCGCGACATGAACGGTGAGCCGTTCACCGCACAAATCCCCACGGACTTTTTTGCGGGTTCTGTGGAGATTGCAATCACCGACCCGCAAAACGAATTCGTAAAGTTCCGTGACGGTGAATCCGTGAAAGGCTACACCGACATGAGCGAACTCGCCACCATCATCGCATGGGTTTCCACCCGCTAACCACAAGGACACGCTTTCAATGACTACTACCAACAACACGCTTCCCCTCCTCGCCTCGTACACGCCTGGTCAGATTGCCTTCATCAAGTTCCTCCAGGCGCATCGCACTGCACTGACGGTGTACGACACCTGCACCGTGAGCCGCAAGGACTTGGTGGAACTCCTGAAGTCCTCCGCGTACATTGCGGTTCCCGCGTGGATCGCGGCTACAAAGTCACGCCGCGCGGGACGGGGCAACTACCTGATCCCTGAACTCGCTGCGGATGTCTCCACGCTGGTCGTGAACACCAACAAGCGCGGTCGCAAGCCTGGTTCGCCCAATCAAAAGGGTCGCGCCAGTGCCGCGCCGTCCACTACGCCCCCGTCTGCTCCTGCTCTCGCCACCACGAACGCCTGAACCCATGCGAATCGCTGCACTACTCGTTCTCACCCTCCCGCTCTGTGGCTGCTACACCCGCACCCACATCACCCGCACCGTGAAGCACACGGACGGCACGACCGAAACCTACGAGAACCGCTCGGACGGCTACAACTACAACCCCAATTTCACGGGACACGCGGACAACAACTACCAGATCCGCGCGTCCACGAACGCAAACCAGAACATTTCGGCTGAAATGAACCCGTTTGCCGTCCCCGTTTCGCCCAATGGTCAGTACACGGTTCGCTAAACCCCCACAGGAGACTCAAAAAATGTTTGGAATGACCACAATCAGGATTATGCGCGGTCGCATCACCCTGCTCATGCACGAAAACGGTGTTCTGCGCCGCGAAAACGAGCGTCTGCGGCAGATTACGGACGCTGCGGGTGTGCGCCTACGCTCACGAACCCCCGACTACGGGCTTGGCTCACACGAATTCGTTGATCCCATCAGCGGAATCGACACTTGGGGCGGCGCAGAGGGCGCGGACTAAGCGCAAAACCAGTCCTCGTAGCACAACCGGACAGTGCAGCCGCCTTCTAAGCGGCAGGTTGTGGGTTCAAATCCCGCCGAGGACGCTGAAAGGCACAAAATGAAGCAATTGTACGCAACAATTCGTAATGGATCAGTGCTGCTGTGGCGCAGTGGGTGGAATTCGCCCCTGTGCACCGCCGCCCGTGACGCACAGTCTGCCGTGGTGTACGGCAGTGAACTCGTAGTGGGCTTCCGCAACGGCTCCACCACTGTTTTTCGCATTATCGGGGACGGCTCCAACGCCGTGCCTGTCCGCACCACCCGCTAAAAGGAACCACCCATGCCCCGCGTTGCCTATTTTGAGCACTCCACAGACCCTGTGACCGATTGGCAGGACTTCTGTGCGTCCATTGACTCCGACTCCGACCCCCGCGAAATCAAGCGTCCGCATGACGAGGACGAATGGGAAGACGAAGACGAGTACGAGGACGCGGACTAACGCTCCGCGCGGCACTGTAGCCCAACGGCAGAGGCAACCGACTCAAAATCGGTCCAGTGTGGGTTCGACTCCCACCAGTGCTACTAAATAAAAACGCAGAGACTAGTGGTTCGCCCACTGCCGTGATTCGTTCGCGGCTCATCTGCAACGCCCCTTGGTCGCCTACGCACGATCAAGGGGCTTTTTCATTTACCCACAGCGCATCGGTGTCGGAGAACAGTGCCGGAGGGATCGGTGTGGGGTTTAGCCGCCGCGTTAGCAAGCCGATCCAAAATCCTCAAAACGAAATTCAAATAATCACCGTGGGACTCCCCCACCCACAGTTTTCAAATATTGGAGCCACTCCCACCCACCCCACAGTTTTCAAATATTCAACCACATACATACCCGTATGGCACACACCGTAAGCGACTACTGGTTCAACATTACCCGAAACCGCGCCTCCATCCTATTGGGAGAAGACCACCGTGGCGCGTGGAGCAACACCCCGTCTGCTCTGGCAGCACTGATGGGGGTGGTGGACGCACACGACAACCAGTCCCGCAAGGTGGGCGCACCCATCACGGTGTGGCATGAGGGTGAAGGCACAGCGGCTATTTCCAAATCGTTCCACGCATTCGTGAACTGGTTCAAGGGGGAGTACTCCAATCCTGTACGGATTGCCCAGTGGGAACCAAGCGAAAGCACAATACGGTACACACGGGACGAGAAACTGGTGATTGCCTTGTTTGCAGGGGACGAAGGGCAAACCGAAAAACACTTGGGATTGGGTGGAATTTATTTGGATCGGCTGCTTGCGGAAAAGGGGTGGCGGTTCTCACCAAACGAAGCGTACACCGCAGACGATATTTTAAAGACGGCAGCGCGTGGCAAACACGGGCGGCGGTACACGGAACTGCTACGGGCACCCATTACGCGGCAGGGCTTGGTGGAGTGGTTCACGCTGCGGGAAGAAGCGTTTGAAGACACCACAAGCCCCCTGTACGCCGTAATGACTGCACCACAACACCGCCGCGAGGACTATTTGGGAAAACTGGCGTACTCCAGGAGTGGGGCGTATCTGGTGGGCGAATCACATATTGCCACCATGCGGACACGCCGAATTTTGAAATAGAAGATTTCAAATACTGAAGCCGTCTAGGCTAGACGGGCACCCCCCTACATACGGGTGTATGCTCCACCCACTGCCCTCTGCGCCCCTCCTAGCGGCTACACTCCCCCACACGGTGCTTGGTGTGGTTGCGGTGGTGTGTGCTGTGGGGGGGATTGGAATACTGGCGTGGACGGTGTGGTGCGCGGCGCAGGACGACACCGTTTAGGAAATGCCTACAGTGGGCGAAAAAGGGTGCAAACGCTGTAAACGCCTCCAGAGCCTACAGGCAGAATACTTGGAAACGGTGCGTAGCGGTGCGCGGCTGGCTGCGGAAAACGCCGCGCTGCGTGAACGGGTACAGGAATTGGAAAAGGCTTTGGTTGCACCACCCCCGGACAAACCGTGAAAAGAACAGGGGGAGCCGAAAGGCTCCCCCTGTCGTGCGTACTGCGCCACGCCGTGCGTCAGGGGAGTGTCATTCCTATGATGTTGGTCATGGCAAACAGGTTTCCGCTGCCGGGCTTGATCACCGCAGCATTGGACCCCGGATAGATGCCAACGGTGGCGTAGCCTTCATACTGTGGCGATGCTGGGGTTACATCAAACTCCGATTCGCCAAACAGCACCAGGTTTGTCACAGAAACAGTGGAGCGTATGGGCAACTGTTCAGAGAACTCCAGTTTTCCGTGATTCAGGAAGATGTTGGTGCCGGTGTAGGTGCCGGTGATGGAAAAGGTGACTGGCACGGGTCCGGTCAACCCTGTTCCGGGCACTGCATTGGAGTACAGACTGGTGATCACGGTGGCTTGCTTGCCCACCGCCGGTGGGTAGCCAATTTGTATCTTCACTGGATCCACCGTGCGGAGAGGCGAGGTAAAGTCCAGAGATCCGTTGGAAATCACACTGCCGTTTGCACCAGTTGCACCACCTGACGCTCCTGCGGGAAACGCACACACGAAACCGCCGGTTGGAATAATGTCGCCGTGCACGGTAATTTCCGCATCTTCCTGAATCTGGTCAATGTTTGCGAACTGCACAAGACGCACCGTGCTGTCAGTGTCCATGTGGAAACGCTGCAAGTCAAACCAACTGTTGCCAGGCGTCACTGCCCCAAATCCTGAGTTTGCTCCCGTGGTTCCAAGATTAGCGTAGGTTGGTCGCGCAAGCACTGCGTTCACGCGGGCGTTCACCAACGACAGGTTTGCGTCACGAACGCATGAGGCATACTGAACCGAGTTGTAGTGTCCACTGACCTGCATGGAGCCGTGGCGGTACACATCACCAACCGTGGTTGGAGTGGCGTAGGAGAATCCGCTCCACGAAAAGGTGCTGACATTGTTCAGTGTGCCAAGCGCAGGAATGCCGTCTGATCTTATATGAATAGTGTTCTGTGACCCGTCATACGCCTGTCCGGTTGCGCCAGCCGATGCGCCCGTCACGCCGGTGATCGTGGTATGCGTACCAAACTTGGACATATCTCCCCAGAACCCACGGTGACGAATGCTGTACGCACCAGAGAATCCGCTTGGCTGTTGTGCAAACGAAATTCCCACCGTGGCTCCGTACCATGTGGACACAAACTGTGCGTCCACATACTCGGTTCCCGAATCTCGTGTCCAGCCGCCCACGCCGGTGCCGCCAGCCACACCTCCGTGAAACTGCGAAACAAGGTTTCCTGCCCACTCATCAAGAATCTGCTCGTCAACCTGTCCACCAAGTTTTGAGAACGGATACGAGGGGTTTACTGTCACGGAGATGGAGCCGTGCTTTTCGCCCACGGACGAGCCAGCGGTGGCTCCTGACCACCAGCCGTTGCTTGCAGACACGCCTCCGAACAGGCACGGAGACAACACGGTTGCGTTCTGCGCGGGATGCGGCAAGTATGAAGCACTGCTGGTTAGATATTGTCGTCCAAAGTTCACGAGGTCGCCACCGAGCGGAAGTCGGGTGGCTGCGGTAAGATATCCTGATGTGTTTCCGGTGCCGAGCACAAGCACTCGCCAGTTTGTAAGGGTGTCCCAACTCAACGAGTTGATGTTTCCTGCGGTTGAACCGCGCCAGTAGTAGGTAAGTAAAGGCATTTGCTTTCCTTTTTTGCAAAGGCAGTTTAATCGTAATCGGTATACAACGAATAGGTTCACTTATTTAGGAAACACCTAAAGTTGCGGTGCCACCAAAACAAATACTGATCCACAGGAAAATCCGTTGACCGAAAGGGGGGGTGCGCTATACTGTGTGCATATGGCTACCACTCCCACTGCGTACACCACATCGTCCCGCTACGGGGTTTCGCGTTCGCTGTCCCCCCTTGGAGAGCAACCAGACGGCACTGCCCAATGGATGCTGTGGGGCGCGTCCCACTATGTGCGTGGGGGTGACGGCATGATTGACTTTGAGGGGGGACCGTTCGTGTCCACTGGCGCGTTTCTTGATCCTGACGCTCCGCAGCCTGTGCGGTTGGTGGACTGCGTGGGTGCGCTGCCGTGCTTGGACGGGAGCGAGATCGTGATTGGGGCACAGTGGGTGTCCCGCGAGAACGCAGCCCATGCCCTGTGCGAACCCGTTGAACTTCTTGACCCACAGAGCAAGCGGTCGTTTGCTCTCATCACCACCCGAAAGGCTTGAACCCATGTACCACAAGAAAGACCACACATACATTTCGCGTAAACTCCTGAACTTTGACACCTCCGACATGGAGCAGTTGCGTGAGTGGTGCCGCATTGCATCCTTCCAGTTGCGGGACGCTGCCCACGCATTGGAGCGAATTGAAAATGAATTGGATGTGAGTAGAGAAAAGGGCATCACGCCCCGCCGCCCCGTCCTGCGCCGCCTTGCAGCAAACGCAGGTGCCGACCTGTGTTGGGAAGACGAAGACGATCCCGTGGTTGCGGCGCGATTGGCAGCAGAAGCAAAAAAGGCACGACAGACTTTTTGTCCCATGTTTAATTTGAATCCGCAGGAGTAAAGCACACCATGAGCATCAGCACCACCACACTGTACGGAATCGGAAACTTTCAGTACCGCACTGAAGCGCAGGGAGGCGTGTACCAGGATTGGGCGTACACCTCACGCCTGAACTGGAACCCCGCACTGGGTGTGCACACCCCCACGGGTGAAGCAATTGTTGCGCCCACCGTGGGCGTGAGCATTCCCCATAACCTGTTCATGGGTGAGAGCAGCGGCTACTGGGTACACACCCTGTACCTGAACGGTCACCGCGTGGGCACCTACACTTTTGTGGATCAGAATTTTTCCATTCCCGTGCTGCACGACCGCGTGGAGAGCGTGGCACTGCCGTTTTCCGTGTCACCCACCGCAGGGGTGGCGGGTGCTGCGGATGAAGACCCGTGCGTTCCGTCACCTGGTGGCGCAGTCGCACTCCTGTGTGCCGCGCTGTTTACCCGTTTTCGCAACCGAAAGGCGTGAACAAGCAATGACACCGGAACAAGCCGCACGGCTCATGGGCGAGATTGGTGCACTCAAGGCGCAGTGCGAGGAGTTGCGTGTTCGCAACGAAATGCTGGAGTACCACCTTGGGCGAGAGAAGCGCAAGGTGCGTGAACTGGAGAGCGAACTGCAAGAGACTCGCGCAGTGAGCCGTTTCGTGTACGGTGCGCCACAGCCCTCGCTTGGGTGGGGCAAGGGCAAGGATGAATGACCGAAACGCGACACACGCATCACACACTGATTGATCGTGAAGGCAACGAGTTTTACTTTATCGTGTCTGATGCTCCAGACGGCATAGCCATTTGTCGCGTAGTGCGGCACAAGTTCATGGGCGAACGGCAGATCGTGATGACTCACGAAACCGCATTCAACAACGAGTTTATTGCACAATTGCCGCAGCCTGAAGTGCTGCGCCTGTTTGAAGACGCACGGCTGTTCCAGCGGCAGTACGGTTTCACCTCCTATTACGATGCCGCCGATCCCCACACGAACACCACGCGGATCGGTGTTCGCATGGTGTTCTGTGCGCCGGTGTACGAGGCGCGGATGTGGAAGGCGGATGCACGGCGGCTGTGGGCGTACCTGTCGCGCAACAGTTTCCCACCCAAACCAAGCACGGCAAACTCATAAATACGAGCGGCAGAGATGCCGCTCTTATCTTTTGAGGAACCACCCATGAAGCGATTTGCACAGTTTATTTCGGAAGCCACCCCTGCGTGGCAGCGCAAGGAAGGCAAGAACCCCGAGGGCGGCTTGAACAAGGCGGGTGTGGCTTCTTACCGCCGCGCCAATCCTGGCTCCAAACTGCAAACCGCGGTAACCACAAAGCCAAGCAAACTCAAGCCCGACTCCAAAAAGGCTAAACGCCGCAAGTCCTTCTGCTCACGCATGAAGGGCATGAAGGCAAAACTTACAAGTTCGGAAACTGCGCGTGATCCTGATTCACGGATTAACAAATCGTTGAGAAAGTGGAACTGCTAAATAAGAGTGTCATCGGGCAGTAGCCGTAGACAGTGCGAACTGGATTACGCTACTCATGCGTTGCGGGAACTTCGCTACCTGTTGACCGTTAGAGAGGGGAGCCGTTCGCGGCTCCCCGATCTTTTAAATAGTCCCAAGTAAAGTAACCAAACACATATTCGGAGCGGCTTCTGTGGCTGATAGATATAGCACCCCTCAATTCCGAGGGGATTTTTGAAAAGGAGAGTCTGATGAAGACACTACTCACTACTCTG
>Ga0172375_10008411_pt1 | contig 13867 bp, 14 predicted proteins | sample LakKiv1m_FD_114537 | JGI IMG/M metagenome (GOLD analysis project Ga0172375, IMG submission 114537) | Freshwater microbial communities from Kabuno Bay, South-Kivu, Congo - kab_092012_11.1m | ecosystem: Environmental > Aquatic > Freshwater > Lake | place: Democratic Republic of the Congo...
AGCCACAAAGATGTTGGCCCCGAATTTCCTCAGTTGAATGGCCGCCTGAAAGGCCAGTATCCCGCCCATGAGAAAGCTGAGGGTGGTCACAATTGGGATAGCGTCTGCACCGGCCCGCTCGACTAGTTTCCAGAGGCTGTCCCACCTGACCTTGGACGGATGGCCGAGATCCTTTACCAGCGCTTCTACAGCTGCACCGATGAACGTCATGATGTCAATGAACGTCCGGTAGACTCCCTCTGCCCCTTCTCCCACCTGGACCAGCAGTCTGGGCTCGGGCCGGGGCCGAAGAAGCCCCGCGCTCGCGAGGTTATCAAAGTCCGCCAGTTCCATGAAACTCTGCATCCTGGCAGGCACGTTGACCAGCCTGAACGCGTTGTCTCGGCTCCGGCAATGCTGCTGAACGTCCATGAGTATGGCCACGGCCGCGCTGTCCAGATAATCCGCGGCGGAAAGGTCAACGGCCACGTTCTTAAGAGGCTCTGTTTCAAGGATTCTTATGAGGTCCCGCCCGAGCAGTTCAGCGTTGTCCACCGAAACCTTGCCCGCCACAACGATTCGAACCTCGTCGAATACACTGTCGTCCACCCTGACTGAATAGGCCTGCACCACCTCTGCTTCCACAGTTTGATGGCCGTCTCGGCCTTCCGGCTTTTTCCCGGCCCGAGTCCCGGACATTGTCCTGACAACACTCCTGATCTAGACACGCGGGGGTAGAGATCCTCGCCGCTGCCTCGTTGCTCACCCTTCCGAGTAACGGAAATAATCCCTTTTCAGAAAAACCCGCCCCGGAAGCTTATCCATGCAAACAACTTACCACATGCGGTCGCCGGAGCGGTCGGCCTCCGGGCCCTGGGGCTCAACGGGAACGGTTTGGGCCTGCCCTTCCCTCGGCGCGGATCTCAACAGTGTTTCGGTTTCGGCCAGCAAGCGCTTCACTGCCTCAACGCGAGCGGGTTTAGTTGTAAATTTCAGCGCCTTGCGAAAGTCGTCCGCAGCCTGGGTATAGTCCCCTTTTTCCTTGCGCGCTAGCCCCCGATTCGCGTACGCGAGCCCGTGGGACGCATCCGTTGCAAGCACCAGGGTGAACGTATTGATGGCCTCGTCGAAATTGCGATTCAGGAGATACGCCTTTGCAAGATTATAAAGGATTTCCGCATCCGCTTTCTCGGGCTTAGCTCCAGCAGCCTTGGAAAAATCCTTAAGCGCGGCTTGGTATGACTTGAGGCCCTCGTGGGCCATGCCCCTGTAAAGGAGAGCCTGGGTCTCCTCCGGGGAATCTTTCAGCACTGAGTCAAGGTCGGCAAGGGCCTCTTGGTAACGTCCGGCGAGCACATTGGCTCTGCCTCTTAGCAGCAAAATGGCCGGATCGCCCGGTCTGGCCTTCAGAGCCACGTCAAAATCTCTGATCGCTTCGGAAGGGCGATCCATGTCCAGAAGAGTGAGCCCCCGGGCTGTTTGAATCTCAGGGTCGGATTCCTTCAAAGCCGCCAAACGATTGTAGTCCTCCAGCGCGGCATCGTTCCTGAGCATCTTCCTATATACGGCGGCGCGATTGGAATAGGCCCTGACAAATTTTGGATCCATCTGGACAGCTTTGCTAAGGTCCGTTACCGCGGCGTCCAGGTCGCCCAGGGTGAATCTTGCCCACCCCCGGTTGTTGTAAGCTTCCGGGTTGTCGGGTTCCAGCCCTATGGCGCTGTCGTAATCTGCAGCAGCTTTCCTCGCATCACCTTGGGCGAGATGTAGATTGGCCCTCTTCAGCAGCGCCGCCACGTTTTTGGGGTTGAGCTTGAGCGTCTCGTTCAGTGATTCCAGGGCCTTCCGCCCGTCGTTAAGCTTCAGGTAAGCCAGAGCTCGAAGATAATAGGCCTCACTGTCGGCCGGGAACTCGCTGATAACGATGTCCAGATCGGCCGGCACATCCTGGGCCTTGCCCATACCGAGCGAGGCCTCCGCACGGCCCCTGAGCGCTCCCGCATGTCTTGGGTCGGTTTTGAGCACTCTGGTCATGTCGTCGTAAGTCTTGTCGTACCTTTTATGTTTCAAATTGAGGAGCCCACGTGCAAAGAAAGCCTCCGCGATGGTGGGATCGAGAGCCACGGCCCGGTTGAAGTCGGCAAGCGCCCTTGATTCATCGCCTTTGGAACGGTACGCAACCCCGCGGTTGAAATATGCTCGTGCATTGTTGGGGGCCAGAGCAATGGCCTTGCCGTAAAGCCGGATTGCCTCGTCGAGATCCCACTTCCAGTGAGCTTCCACCGCTTCCGCGTAAATGGTTCCCGCGTCTTCCGCCGTCCAAGAGGTCCCAGGTGAGGCCCAGGAAGCCAGGAGGAAGAAGACCGTCAATGTGAAACACCGAAAGAGTATCAACTTCTTTACTCCGGAACCCTATGGTCGCCCTTCTTGAATTCCCGGGCTCACAATCTTCATATCCAGCTCAGCGATCGGCATTGGAGCCGGCGGCAAGCCGCACCGGGAATATCTGCGCGGAGGAAATCATCGCGCGGAAATCATCTCCTTTATCAGGGAGGTGTTTACCGGCTGCCGGATCATCCTGGGGTCTTCCTTGGTCTCCGGTAAACTCATGGCGCGCGCAAAATCCGCCCTGGACCTGGATGTGTCGCCGGAGAATTCGAAAACTATACCTCTTCTGAGGTACGCTTCCCGGAATTTCGGGTCTATTTGTATGCTCTTCGTGAAATGCTCGATGGACTCTCGAAATCGGCCCTGTTTCCCCAGGACCACGGCGAGATCGAATTGCGACCAGGCGTCTTCGGGATTCATGGCCACCAGCCTGTCGAATATTTTCGCGGCGGCTGCGTAGTCGCCCGCCTGTTCCTTGAGCAAAGCAAACCGGTGCAGGAACTGAGGATCGTCCCGCCCTATGTCCGCGGCCTGTTCCATGTCTCGGAGAGCGAGGTTGGCCTCGCCCCTCTCAAAGTAACATGCCGCACGGTAAGTCAGAACCTCCGGGTTGTTGGGGTCAAGCTCCAGTGCCTTGTTAAAGTCCTGGATCGCGCGAGGGCACTCGCCGACGCTCTTGTGAATCCATCCTCGATTGGTGTAAGCCCTGGCAAGGTCGGGGTTTAGGGAAATGGCATGAGAGATGTCTCTCAGAGCCTGTGCGTTGTTTCCTTTCTTGAAAAAGGCCCAACCTCGATTGTTGTAGATGTCCGCGAACGACGGGTTTATAAGGACCGCCTTGTTATAGTCAGTTATGGCCTTTTCCAGATCGCTCTTGTTGAAAAAAGCATTGCCCCGCTGAAAATAGGCCAGCGCATATTGGGGGTTCAATTCAATGGCCTTCGAGAGATCCCGGATGGACTCTTCCTGGTCTCCAAGCCTGAGCCTCGCGTTGCCACGATTGTAGTAGGCCAGGGCATATTGCGGATTGAGCTGAATCGCCCTAGAGAAGTCCTTTATGGAGTTCTCAAGGCTCTTCTTCTGAAGAAACGCCCAGCCCCTGTTGTTGTACGCGTCGGGATCATCCGGGTCAATTTCCAGCGCCCGGGTGAAGTCCTTAATGGCACGGTCGTGGTCGCCTTTGCCGTGGTACGCGTTGCCCCGGTTGTAATAGGCCAGAGCGTACGAGTGATTGAGCTCGATGGCCTTGGAATAATCCGCAACCGCCTTGTCGAACTCACCGAGACGGTAATAGGCGCTCCCTCGATTGTTGTACGCCGTTTCCATACGAGGATCGAGCTGGATTGCCCGCGAGTAGTCGTTTACGGCCTGTTTGTTGTCACCCAGTTTCTCCAAGGCCAGCCCCCGGCGGAAGAAAACATCGGCATTGCTCGCACCGGCACGAATAGCCTTGGAGAAATAATCCAAAGCCTTGGCGTAGTCGCCGGTCTTGTACGCAAGATTGGCATTATCAAGGTAGCCTTTGATCTCCTGTTGGGCGGCGGTCCAGGTGGCTGCGAAGATGACGAGAAAGCCTGCGATGGCGGCAGCCCACTTCTTAGGTGTCATGGCTAAATTCCCCTTTTTCACAGGGACATGGTCGTTACGATGTTACCACAACATGAAATATTTTGTCTAGCTTTATGTTACTTATTGATTTTTATGGTTATAGAAGCCGGAACGCCCGCCCTCCCCATCACTCCACCGTCCGTCTTCTACGCAGTTTCTCCTTTAAATGACAGCCGGTTATCCTAAACTGTTTCTATAAAAGTGATTCCGGGGGAAAACTTTTCTGCAGAAAAGTCTTCTCCCGGTCCCCTTTTCCAAAGACTCCCAACATATCAGCGGCTTCCGCTGGTCGCCGCTCCTTTGCGGTCCAGGTAGGGACTGGACAAGCGCGGCCTTGCGGCTTAACATAAAACCCAGCTATTGATTTTCCCGGCCGGAGGGATGCCGTGTGTAAGGACGGATCATGTGAGCCGATACTGAACGATGAGACCGTTCAGGCCATGATGGCGAATCCAATTCTGGACATTATTCACAAACAGGTCTTGATGACTTTGTATTCCCTGGAGGTTAGCGGCCGCCTCAACGACTACAGGGAGCTGCTCCCCGTGTATCTCGGCGCGAAGTGGCCCGAGTGCAAAGCCATTCTTGAAGCTATCGAAAAGGCGGGTCTGCTGAAAAGGACCGAGACCGGGATAGAGCTGACTTACAAGCTCAAGTCCGGACACGCGTTGGATTCCTGTGGCTGTTTCGCCTGAGGCCTGTGGCGCAGTCTAATACCCTTTCTCGTTCAAACGAGTGACTTTATCCTGCCGGAGCGGGTACCTTCGGAGCGAAGTCAGGTCCTCCCTTGGAAGCGAAGGAGGTGCCCCTCCGGTTTCACTGGCTCGGAAGACCACTGGTATGATGTGATACTCCGGCGATCCTGCCGCTCGAATCAGTTGTCCAGCGCAGGGTCGGGTTCAGGCACGGGAAGAACCATATTTTCAGTAACACCCTCTGTCCCGTCAGAGACCACGCAGCCGTCTCGGATACGGATGATGCGGTCGCAGGCATGGCCTATATCGTCCTCGTGAGTCACCAGCACCACGGTGAAGCCTTGCCTGCTGAGGCTTCTGAGCTGATCCACGACTATTTCCGTGTTCATTTGATCCAGCTGACCGGTCGGCTCGTCGCCGAGTATCAAAGAAGGATTATTGACCAGTGCTCTGGCGATGGCCGCTCTCTGGCGCTCGCCTCCGGAGAGTCTGTTGGCCCAGTGATCCACGCGGTGGGTCAGCCCCACCAGCTCGAGGGCGTCCAGGATCTTTTTTCTCCTGCTCTGGCGGTCCGATTCCGCGTAGATGAGAGGAAGCTCAAGGTTCTCAAACACCGTGGAATTGGGCAACAGGTCGCATGTCTGGAAAACGAACCCAAGTTCACGGTTTCGGAAATTAGCCTGCTCTTCTCTCGTATACTCGAGGATGTTCTTACCCTTAAAGAGATAAACCCCCGACGTGGGTGGATGAAGCAGTCCCAGCACGTAAAGAAGCGTGGACTTGCCTGACCCGGACGGCCCCATAATTGCCACCATTTCACCCCGGTATACTTTGACGCTTGCGTTTTGAAGCGCCCGGATGACGTTGGTGCCGTCTTGATATTCCTTGCTGAGATCCCTCGTCTCGATGATCAGTTCACTTTCCGTTGCCAAGAGCCGCTTTCCTCCGGAGAATCTCTGAATTTAGGACCCATTATAACTCATCGCGGGACCAAATCCCACGCGGTTGTCGCGTGCCCGACTATTTTCCTCTTATTGCAGCTCTGCTGTGATATATAAAAGGGTCGAACAGGTTGGTTGCGATACGGAATGGCAGAGATGTTCCAAATAGCGAGAGAGGCCGCAGGTAAACGTGGCTCCTTCGTCAAGCTGGTGAAGCTTGACTCGGATGATTACACGGTAATCGTCCGATCTTCGGAGGATGGCAGGCTCCATCACCGATACATGGGGCCCGACCTGGCCAAGGCCGAAGAAATATTCAACTTTGAAGTAGGGAAGCTGGAAATTCCCGGGGGCTGATCGCTGAACACCATGCCTGCGGGCGCTGCAGCGAACAGCGGATGGTACCGTGTTCCGGGTGCGCGCATTTGGTGGATCACGCGGCGGATGGGTAACTTCCGGCAGGAGAATACTTAATGGCAAAGCTTCGTTTCCAGGGCGAATGGAAGATGTGGATAGGTTTCGGGCTGTTGGCCGTGCTCATTATCGGCTACCTCTATGTGGCAAGTCGGCCTCCCATGGAGGGAGGCGAATACCTATGGAGGGTCGAGAAGGTCACGGATGCCAGGAACCTCACTCTAAGAGGCTCGGGTAATGTTATCCAGTTCAGGTTGACGGGCTTAACAATCCCGGAATCCCAGTCAGCCACCGCAAAAGAATTTGTGACAAAGACCTTGGAGACCCAGTGGGTCCGCGTCAAGACGCTGCGGGAAGACAAGGAGGGCACTAAAGAGGGGTTCCTGTATCTGTCGGGGGAGGACGTCCTGGCCAGGATGATAAGGCAGGGACTGGGTCAGGTGGACCGGGAAGATGAAGCCTTCGACGTCAGACCCTACCTCGAGCTTGAGCAGGAGGCCAAGAGAGAAAAGCGAGGCCTGTGGCGAGGATCAGGAACCGGAGAAAAATAAATGAAAATCCTTATCATTGGATCGGGCGGGCGGGAACACGCTCTTGCCTGGAAGATATCGCAATCGGATCTTGTGAAGGAAGTCCTGGCTGCACCGGGAAACGTCGGGATAGCAGCGGAACCCAAATGCAGGTTGGCCGGTGTTTCGGCACAAGACGTCCCGGCTCTCCTGGAGCTGGCCAAGAAGGAAAAGGTGGACCTCACCGTGGTCGGCCCGGAAGCCCCTCTTTGTTCCGGTCTCACCGACAAGTTCGTCCAGGCGGGGCTGAAAGTCTTCGGACCGTCCGCGGCGGCTGCCAGGCTGGAGGGGAGCAAGGTCTTCTCGAAGGAGCTCCTCCGGAAGTACGCGATTGCAACCGCGGATTTCGAGGTTTTCGATGACAATGACGCGGCCGCCGGCTATTTGAACCACTTTTCCGGGCCCGTCGTGGTGAAGGCGGACGGCCTGGCCGCGGGCAAAGGTGTGTTCGTCTGTAAGGACAGGGCCGAAGCACTCGCCGCGCTGGCGACAATAATGAAGGAAAGAGCCTTCGGCGACGCGGGCAATCGAGTGATCGTCGAGGAGTGCCTCACCGGAGAAGAAGCCTCGTTCATAGCCTTCACGGACGGCAAGACGGTCCTCCCCCTGGCAAGCTCCCAGGATCACAAGGCCATCTACGATGACGACAAGGGGCCCAACACAGGGGGTATGGGCGCTTACTCCCCTGCCCCGGTGGTCACCCCTGAAGTTCATGACCTGATCATGGACCAGGTGATGATCCCCGTGGTGAATGCAATGGCAAGCGAAGGAGCGCCTTACGTGGGGTTCCTGTACGCGGGATTGATGATCTCGGATTCCAAGGCGAAAGTGCTCGAATTCAACGTCCGCATGGGGGACCCGGAGGCTCAACCGCTGGTATTCCGCATGGTGAGCGATCCTGTGCCGCTGATGCTCGCTTCCCTGGAAGGAAAGCTCAAGGGCATGGAAATCCAGTGGACTCCGGAAGACGCGGTGTGCGTCGTAATGTCCTCGGGCGGGTACCCCGGCTCCTACGAGAAGGGCAAACCCATCTCCGGAATCAACGAGGCCGACGCGATGGAGGGAGTAAAAGTCTTCCACGCGGGGACCGGCAGCGTCAACAACGGGTTTGTTACCAACGGCGGCCGGGTCCTTGGCGTTACAGCATCCGCTCCCGGGATTGCAGCGGCCATCGAACGAGTTTACCAGGCCGTGGATAGAATCCACTGGGAAGGCGCGCACTTCAGGAGAGATATCGGGAAAAAGGCGTTGGGGAGGCGGTAGGCTGTAGCGGGGGTGGAATCCTAATTACTTGACGGCTGAGGCCGGGGATATGGCCCTAACCTTTGGTGGAGCAGGCATCCTGCCTGTTCAGGAATGGCGGGCAGGATGCCCGCCCCACCCAGGACATCTTCATTGTCGGCGATCGCTTCTGGAAATCATAAGTATTCTGTGGTGTCAGTCTGGTCTCATATTCGGGTGCCACTGCTAGCTTGCTAGCAGTGTTTTCCGGAGGCACGGCCGGACAAGCCGGCAGTGGCACCCATGGTGTGACGTACCCGCAGGCGAGGACCTGTCTCTGAGGTTACCGGAAGCAAAGAGTCCCGCACCGTCATCCCGACGAAAGTCGGGATCCAGATAGGGATCTCGCTGCTGCCTTTCCTGGATACCGACTTCCACCGGTATGGCGTACATGCGCAGAGGTGATCTAAGTTAACCCCTGGACGGGGATTTCTTGATGGTGTGAAGCCCCGATTCGGCAAAGTCACCGCCAGTTTTCTTCGGACCATTTGTACGGCGTGCGACTTCCGCAGTTCCCGGCGAACTCGTTTACCGCTTCAACCGCTGGCGGACAGCCAGAGCAAAAAGACCGATGAGAATAGGACCCACGACACTGTCAATCGTGAAAATGACCTGGGAAAATCCTAGAGGGAACGCTAAGTCATCGGGCTTCACTAGGGTCATCACCCGAAAAGTGTAGTGGGCGGCGTGCAGCCAGTCCCCCCAGCTCATCAAATCCAAGGCTCGGAAGGGATTATCCTTGGGACTCAGCCCGAGCCATAGATAAGACCCCATAGACACAAAGAAAACTACTGCTGCACAAATCAACGGTCGAAGGACCCTCTCGCCGTATCCGCTTGCGAGCCAATACAGGGTCAGCAGACAACGAAGACCCAAGGGCGTCTCTGGATTCCTGCGGCGCATCTGTTTTTCGCCGTAATGAAAGTCAGAGGCTCGTTCGTAATCCCGGCGGTCTTCATAATTCTGTTTGAGCTGGCGGTAGACTTGCTCGATTTGCGCCCACGGGCGCACATTCTTGTTTTCCGATTCGGCAGCAATCTCATCGTAAATTACGTCCCGGCCACGTAAGCGGGGCCAGGTCGCGTTGGTAATCTCCACCTTGCGAACGTCCGTATTCAGAAATCTACACCTCGTAAGGTCCGCGTCTCTGAACGTTAGCGCGTCCGGTGGCTGGATTATTGCATTTGAAAAGTCGACTTCGGCCCCGTCCTTGGCTCCGGAAAAGATTTGGATAAGCCCATCTTCAGATCGTTCAGACGCGAATAGCGTCCTGCCGAGGAATTCGGCGTAACAAAAGTCTGCATTCCTCGCGTACTCGGTACCAAGAAAATCAGCGCTACCACGGAATCCGGCTCCTCTATAAATAGCCTTCGAACTGAATTTTGTGCCAATAAACAAGGTATCTTCCTGGAATTGCGCACCTACAAAATCGGCATCCCCTTTAAATTGGACTAGGCAGAAATCTACCGGGCCAGCGAAATCGGCTTGGCCAAAATCAGCTGGCCCTCCCAAATGGGCCAGTTCAAATTTCGTCTGCCCCTTGAATTCTGTACGGCAGAAATCGGCTCTCGCCTCGAAGTGGGCGTGCTTAAAATTGGCGGTACTATTGAAAAGGACATCGCTAAAATAGGCATCGTTAAGGAATCGAGATTTCCTGAAGTACGCTTCTCGACTGAACGACGCATTTTCAAAAGCGGCATCTCTCTTGAACTGGGCTTCAGCCAAATAGACAGGCCCCTCGAAGAGCACATCGCTAAAGATGGCATCATCATTGAACCGGACCCCACCGAATCTGGCAGTCTTCGTGAAATGGGCCTCGCCGAAATTTGCTTCCCCAGAGAATTGGGCACCCTTGAAAATGGCTCCAGCCGTAAATATGGCACCGCTAAAATCGGCATCCCCAACAAAGCGGGCTGCCAAGAAGTTGGCATCCTCACCAAATTCTACATTTCCAAAGGAGGCGTTTCCATTGAACTGGGCGTAACGAAAATCTACCCTATCAAGGAATCCAAGCCGGTCAAAGGCAGCGAACGTCGGCGGAAAGAAGAAACCTACAAAGACGTTGAGGTTCTCGGCACGGTAGGCCATAAAAACTTTCTCGAATGATTTGCTATCCTTGTCCAGCCGCGAGGAATGCAGGATACAGAAACCATCACCTGTCTTCTCATCGCTTTCGAGATGGCACCGATAGCCTACTCTTTCATATTCGCATTTCGCCATGTCGTTTCTCATCCCTCGTCCTGTAGGGAAATGTGATCCCCAAGGCAGAAAAATGGTTTGAATCGGAGAATTCCGCCCTATCAAACGTGCACATGGTGTCGTCCCTCCCCTCCTCACATGTACATGCAAATCTTGTGGGAGATCGTTACGGAATCAGCTCACGACCGCTGGCCCGAGACAGGAGTTATCACATAGACGAGTCTTAAGGCAAGCCCCAGACACGTCTCTGTGTAAGCCTTCACTTACGAGTATGGGATAGGACCAAGCAGCGGCCTCCGTCATACCGGCGAAAGCCGGTATCCAGGGAACGATGCAAACAGATGCCCCGCTGGATCCCGACTTTCGTCGGGATGACGTATGCGCTACGGCGTCAGACGGAGCATCATGCGACGACCAACTTGAGCGAGGTTTGTCCCATCCCCGCGGCTAAATGAATGGTTACGTCTCTGCACCAGGGCATCGAATGGCTAAAAGCCGGGTCCAATGTTGAAGCCAAAGGGACGCTCAGCATGGTTGAACACGTCCCCTGCAGATCGTGTTCGGCAGCTCTCATAGACGTTTTCCACCAGTCTTCGGCACGCCTGATGAAGCGCTTTTCATCCCAAGGACAGTCTCCACCAACTCGCGCAAGCACGCGGATTCCGCTTCTGCCTTCCAAACCAACGACAGCTCCACCATAGGAAGGTCGCCGATTACGGGCCGGAAAACTACGCCTGATCTGCGTTGCTTTCGTGCGGATGAAGGAACCAGCGCGGAGCCTATCCCGGCTGCAACCAAAGCTATGGCCGTAACCTTTGTTGTGGCTTCCTGTTCAATCTTGGGAGTGCATCCCGCGGCACTGCAACAGGCGATGACTTTGTCGTACAACGCGGGGTGAGTCCTCCGCGGGAAGAGTATGAGAGATTCGCCATCCAGCTGGGCCAGCGGAACCCTTTTTAACGAAGCAAGACGATGCTTGGACGGCAAGGCCAGTAAATAAGGTTCCTCGATGATCTTCTAGACTGCAAGTCCTGTGGTGTCGTGCCGAAAGAGCCTCACTACACCGACTTGAATGTCGCCGGCTGCCAGAGCCTTCAGTTGCGCCTGCGTTCCAAGCTCGAGCAGTTGAATTTCAACACCGGGATTGCGCAAAAGAAACTCGCGAATCGCGGTGGGCACAAATGTATCCAGCGCGGGCATGACAAGCCCCATCTTGATGCGCCCCACAGCCCCCCGAGCGATGCTCCGGGCCCTTTCGGAAGCCAATTCAACCCTCTTGAGTATCTCCCCGGCATCCTCCAGGAAGGCCGCACCGGCTTCGGTGAGCGAAATCCTTTTCTTCTTCCTGTGAAAAAGGAGAGCCCCCAGCTCCCGCTCCAAGTCCTTGATCTGTTGGCTCAGGGGAGGCTGACAGATGTTGAGCCTTTGCGCGGCACGGCCGAAGTGCAGCTCTTCCGCGACTGCTATGAAATATCTTAGATGCCTGATTTCCATGGATTGATATATAATTCATCTCAATCACGACAGCAACATATATTGGACATATCTATCCGGCCTGTTATCCTTTCTTCATGGCCATCGGCCCATCACACTAATCGGTTGAGTCATAATGTGGAGGACGCCGTGGAACAGAGAAAGAATATCGAGCTCAATAGTGCGAGGACGGCCAATACCGGCGCCCGCAAGTCTCTGAAAGGTATCTTCGGGGCTTGCATTGTTATATTCTGCGCTTTGAACGCCTCGACCGGCTTAGGAGAGACCATGTCATCAAAAGGAAACGATAGCCGCTATGAGCGCGGAATGGCCGCTCTCAAGGCACTGGACGCCAAGGCGTCCCAGGCGGTGCAAGACAGTCTCAAAGACATTTCCCCCGAAATGGGTCGCTTCATCATCGAATTCGCCTACGGGGACGTTTACAGTCGGCCCGGTTTGGACCCCAAGACCAGGCAAGTAGCAACTATAGCTGCTCTAACCGCCTTGGGAAACGCAAAGCCCCAGCTGAAATTCCATATCGGGGCTGCCCTAAACACTGGTCTGACACCCAATGAGGTCATTGAAGTGATGTACGTGACCACGGTTTTTGCGGGATTTCCCTGCGGGCTCAACGGGATTGGGGCGGCCAGAGAGGTCTTCCAGGAAAGAGGGGTCGCCGTCAGCCTTGACGTTAGCCCATATTCGGATTCGGGCACGCGGCGTGAGCGAGGTATGGCGGCAGTAAACCGAACCAGCAAAGGTGCCGGCGAACGGGTGATCAAGAGCCTTTCCGACCTGGCACCGGAAATGGCAGAGTTCATAATCCAATTTTCTTATGGAGACATCATTTCAAGAAACGTTCTCGACCCCAAGCATAAAGAGATCGCCATGATTGCGGTGTGCGTGGCTAGAGGGACCATGGAGCCTCAGATAAAGGTCCACATCCATGCAGCACTTAATGTAGGGTGCACCAGGCAAGAGATTATCGAGCTTATGAATCACATGGCCGTTTATGCCGGGTTTCCTGCAGCATTGAACGGCCTGAGCGCGACCCGACAGGTGTTTCAAGAGCTGGACGGGACAAAGGCAGGCAAATGATCTGTGGTCGAATACCGCGCACTTTCAAGATGCGCAGCGTTCCGATCCTTCATTGACTGTCGGGTCGTTGCCTGTTAGCCTGAATCAAAGTCGAATGGAAGGTGAGCGGCTTATGGCACTAGACATCACCCCGGATCTTGAAGAGATGGTCCGATCCATCTTGCGGGGGGGGCAATATGACAGCGAATCCGCCCTTCTTCGCGAAGCCCTGTCACTATTGCGGCAGCGTGATGAACTGCGCAGGGACATTCAGGAGGGGATCGCGGAACTCGATCAAGGCGAGGGTGTCTCGATCGAGGAGGTTTTCGAACAACTGGAAGAGAAAATGACTCGCCCGACCCAGGGCACCAAATGAGTCGTCCGGTCTTTTCTTCTTCCGCTCAGCGGGACCTATACTCGATCTTCGATTACATAGCCAAAGACAATCCGCTGGCAGCCAAGGGCCTGCTGGCGAAGTTGAAGGAGACCTGCCTCCGAATTGCTCGATATCCGGAAATGGGCGTCCTTCGAGAGGATCTGGCACTTGGCCTGCGCGGATTTCCGGTGGGCAACTACGTAATCTTTTATAGGCGCAGCCACGACGGCGTACAAATTGTGAGGGTGCTACACTCAAGTCGCGATCACCTTCTGATGGTTGAATAATTCTCCCAGATGAGGAAACCTGTGCGCGACCCATCACAAGACCAGACTGGTAAAACCGCCATAGAAAGTGCTCTGGAAAGGGCCCCGGAGGGCCTTCCTAAATCCCCCCACCTCACGTAGGCTTGTTGCTTTACTCAAGTTTCCGGCAGTCTTTCCATTCCGCCGGCTTCGTCTGCGCGCCATTTCATGCACGGGACAGCTTCACGGCAGTCCCATAGGCCAAGACCTCGGTCGCGCCCTGGGCAAACTCCGTGGCGTCATAGCGCACAGCGATGACGGCGTCGGCCCCCATCTGCTGCGCGTGCTGCACCATCCGCTGGTACGCTTCCTCGCGGGCAGCCTCGCAGACCTCCGCATACGACTCGATGTTTCCCCCGACGATCTGCTTCAGTCCGCCCATGATGCCCTGCGCTATGCTGGGGGAGCGCACTACTATACCCCGAACCACGCCGATGTACCCGGAGATCCGGTAATCTGAGACTTCATTGCCGGTTGTTACTATCATCATGTCCTCCTAATCAGAGCTTCGGGATCAGGAAAGGCGTTCTGGCCTTGTAGTCTTCATAGTCTTTTCCGAACC
>Ga0172375_10008414_pt1 | contig 13865 bp, 13 predicted proteins | sample LakKiv1m_FD_114537 | JGI IMG/M metagenome (GOLD analysis project Ga0172375, IMG submission 114537) | Freshwater microbial communities from Kabuno Bay, South-Kivu, Congo - kab_092012_11.1m | ecosystem: Environmental > Aquatic > Freshwater > Lake | place: Democratic Republic of the Congo...
AAATCTTTGTCGACTACGAGGTCACCGTTGATCCCCGCAGGAATATCGGAAGCGCCCTCCCACTGGGCGTTCTCGACAATCCCCACGATATCCTTTACGTCGGCTGAGTGGTTCCAGAGCAGGTCCGGCGAGTGTTGCGAAATCAGAGGAATCGCCTGTTGCAACACGGCCCCACCGTCATGGCCGTAGTCGACCATCTGCGGAAGCGGGAAATCGATAGTGGGCCAGGCTTTTATGCACGATATGAGCCGCCAGCGCCCCCGATATACCCCGCCATCCGAAACAGGAGCGTCCGACTCTTGTGCCTCCCCCACCTCGGCCTGATCTGTGTTATTGAGATTGCTCGGCTCGCTCGGTCGAACGGTCCGCCTATGCGAGTCGATAATGCAGTCTATCTGGTAAGTTTTTCTGCCTTTATTGTCTACCGATACCCGAAAAGGCTCGTCTTTCATCCTAATCCCCCCCTAAATGTCGTGACCCTCCAGGCTGATTAAGGTTCTCGTTGTCGATACTGTATCCCATTGTCTCCATCTACCGGCTGAGTATGGTCAATCGAACCGTCCCAGATCCCATCCGGGATGCCAAACGGGAACGCTCGACAGATTGGTTTCGGCTCATCCATCCACCACATAAAAAATGCACAGTCAGAACACTGAGGCTCGACTGTAACTATCGTTTCGGTGTCCACGTGACCCCCAGTTTCTTTAGCTTTTCGCCAAACTTGAGCGACGTGTTTTTCTCAAAAAAATTATAGAAGTCCTCCGGGACCTCATCCATGCGTCCGAGACAATAGAGCGAAAATGCCTCTGTAAACGCCTCACCAACGGTCTTCTTCGAATACTCGGACGTAACATGTGATTGTTTTGGTTTTGGTTTACCTGCAACTACGCTATAGTCTCTCCCCAGAAACTGGCCCGCCTCTGAAGCCTTGTAATAGTGCCAGACATGCCCCAGTTCGTGTAACGTGACCCCCGCCAATTCATTTACCGTGGCGTCACTGACCGTCCACCCAAACGAAGGTCGCAGGTTACCTCCTCGTAGCTTCTTGGTCAGATCCTTTATATTTGCAAGAAGGTTTGCCTTTGACCTATTGCATATCGGCCTTAAGTCCTCAGATCCATTCCAATATGGGTCGTGTTTAAAAAAACGATATTGCTCTGAGAGGCTCTTTAACATGCCTATTGTGTTTTTTCTTACTTGATCATATGGGCGCTCTTTCCTATTAATACGCCTCTTTAAGTCTATCGTCGCCTTTACCGGGGTGTTCTCCCAAGATGACCTAAACCAGGAAGCCAGCCCTAACGCGCGTGAATTTTGGCCTGGAATTTTTCCCGCATGGACACGTATGGTCTCAAGGAAGTTCCAGTCCATTTGCATATACGGCATTACATGCCGAGCGTGCCGCATTGCATCGTTAATATATTTGATGTCTACCCCGGGGAACCACTCGCGTCCCAATACATTCCCCAGCGAGTTGTGCCACGCATCAAACTCGCCACGATTCTTCCAGTCGACCGTCTCATACTCAATCTGCTTTGTCTTGGGGTTGTATTTGACCCCAGGTATCAGCTCGTAGTTTTTCTCCTCGGCCGGTTTCGGCTGGATGGTAGGAATGGGTTCTGGCGTAGTCTGAGGCTCAAACAGCGAATCTACATCCGCCACAACCGAGCATCGACAGTTCCCATGGAACGGCGGGAGTGCGTCGCCTTTTTGCAGATCCTCAGATGATATCGTTTTGAGCCGCTCGAGCCCCTCCGCCCCGGAATACCGCGCATTCAAGAACCTATCGAACTGCGAAACATCCTCCCGGCCGTCCTCAATCACCGAGTCGATGCGCTGTTTCTCAATTTTAACGTCGAGAACCTTCCCCCGCATCGCCTTACAATACGGGCAGGTAATCCGGTCCCACGGATTCGAGATGCGGTATTTTGCCACACCGTTCTCAACCATCGAGAGAGTCGCAGACCAGTTTCGGGCCCGAGAAACGCCAGTATCAACAATTACCCTGGCCGCTCGCTCGCCAATCCTGTCCACAAGGTCGCCAAACCGAGATTTAAACTCGTCACGAGCCCACTGACTCTCGCCAAGACCCTTGCCCTTTTCAAGAAACTCATCGGAAATAAACCGCTTAATCTCGTTCGCCCTCGGCGACCCATACTCGACATACCGAGACGCAAAAAACGGGTCTACCCGGGACAGATAGTTGATCGCCTCATAGTCTGGCGCCCCAAGTTGGACCCCGATGGCCTCCCGTGTTCTCTGTGGAAAAATGCGCTCAGGCTTTCGACCCTCACGCCAGATACTCGTTATGTAATCCTTCGAGATCCGCTTGATGTCGCTTTTTCCCACAGTTTCCTGGGCCGTATCTATAAATTTGCCTAGCGTCTCTTCCACCGATTTCTCAATATTACTCCCCGCCAACCAGCTCGTCGCCAACCAGCGATAAACCCGGTCCACCCCGGTCGCCCCCGCCTCGTGTAGTATCGACCCCACCCTCATCCGGTATTGCCCGGCCATAATGGTGATTGGGTCTGACGGAGTGTAGTTTGGGCCTGTCCATCTCGGTAGCTCTGAACTGGCCGCAAGTACTGGGAAGTTTTTTTTTCCGGGGCACTCGTCAGGTTGTATTGATTCGATACCTGCGAATAACTAGCCACAAATGCCCCGGATGTGGCTTTCTTCTCCTCGTGCCCGAGGATCTCCCGGGCCTCGCCAACGGTAATAATCCCCGCACCTACCTGGCTGATAATCGACTGCGCCTCCATGGCCTCGGCCTGAGCATCACGAAAAGAGTCGAGCGAGTAACCCGTATCAAAATAAATCGACACACCAACGTCACCAAGGCCCTGTAGCGCCAGGTTGAGCCGGTGCCCATGCTCGAGCGCGCGCTTCACCCCGAGCTGGTAGCCCTGAATGCTCCGCATCATCTCCTGATAAACTACGCTGGCAAACGTCTCGGTCGAGTTGAAATTCCACCCGAAAAATATCGGGTCTCGTTGCAGCCCCGCAAATAACCCCTGGAGGACTATTTGCAAAACATCCTTGGCGCCCTGCGCCCCCGCCTGCGTATTTTGGAACTGGAATTTAATATTGTTATATCCAACCCCGAGCCCACTCTCAAAATTGTCAGAAATCGACGTTGCAATTTGATCCAAGAAAGTCCTGGCCTTGGCGTCGTACGCCTCCTGCGTTTCTCCCGGGAGCCGGGGCGGCGGCTCAACCTCGGCCAACAACACGCCAAGCGCAGAGAGCTTGTCCATCCACTGCTTTATGGATGCATTGATTTTCCTATGGTTAGCAGCGCTTTCAATTGCGCTCAACGCCGGCGGGATAGGATACGGGTTCCCGTCCCGAGCATAGACCGCATGATACGAGGTTTGGACCGTATTAAGCGCCACCCACTGCGCCTCGCCGGGTTGCTCCTGGCAGAGCTGGTAGCTCAGATCCGGGAGGTAGCGGAACCGAATCGTTGCGATCGGAACCAGGTATGCCTTGTCAACCAGCGTCAATTTTCGATCTGGGACCCACTCTACACAGAGCCCGCCCGCCCTTGCTATCTGGCTAAATAGCCCATTCACGAGCCCGTCCATGCCGCCGCCGAGCGGATAACACCGGGCCGCAAGGTCGTTCGCCAGCTCAATGGCCTGATTTGCCTTTGCCTCGGTCGGAGCGTCAATCGCCAGTTTATGGCCGGTGTTGCCGAGAGCTATCGTCGTCTGATGGAATTTTGCAAAATACGGGTCGATCAAAAATAGGTTGTCTAAGACCTTGAAAAACTCAAGGCTAAAAGTCGGCGGTACCTGGAGCAGCTCGGCCATCGCCGTATTTCCAAACGGGAGAAAGTCCTTATCTCTAGAAATGCGGGAGGTTACTCTCGGGTAACCTATAGCTATATTATTCGTAAAAAACTTTCGGAACCAAGCAAACATTATGCGTTCCCGGTCCTCCCGCCCCATACAGGCAAAACCATCGGCCCCGGGCTATGTATGCCGAGGTCAAAAGCGGCTATTGATGCCGAGTTCATGGCCATACCATAATGGTTCTCGACGCTTTCGCCCCGGAGGTAGACCCGCTTTAGCGAGCCATCCGACGACTGTTCGAGTCGGCTAATCAGCGATTTCAGGTGCCGCCGAACATCCTCGAGTGATTTCAAATTAATCCCGGAGGACTGATTCTTGTTTGGAAGATTTACGAAGCCACCCTCCATCTTGTCGATGAACGAGTCGAGAGAGTCTGTTCGTGGGACTTTTACGCAATCAACTAGGATTTTTCCCTCATGCAACTCGGTATCAAGCACAAGCTCTTTCCCCGTAAAATACTGAATCGAAGCCCGCTTGGGATAACGAGCGACAAAAGACTTGGCGGAGTGTTTGTTCGGCTGGGCATCTATAATGCACTTCGAGACAGAGAACCGTTCCATAAGAAGGTCGAGACGCCCCCAATCGGACGTCTCTTCAAAATGCACAAAACGCAAAATCCCCCCGCTCAAAATCGCCACCGCTATAGTCAGCACATCGCCCTGATCCACCCCCATAAATGCCCCGACCTCCTGTAGTGAAAACCCGTAATCCCCCTCTATAGAGTCCAGCAACTCGTCCGTTACTCTGGCGTTACCACCAGAATACGGGAACCCTATCTCTGAGATCGTAAACCGAGCCATCCTCGTCTGAAATCGCCGAGCCTCCTCGTATTCTCGCATAACCTTGGTGGCAAAGTTCGGTGAATTCACCACAGTTATCTGAGAATAGAGATGGCTCAAATGATAGCCGCGCCTAGCCCTCGATGGATATTTTGGCACCCACTCCCCGACGGCCATATCAAGACGGGCCTGACATTTTCGACACCCCCTAAAATGGGTAGCGCCGTCCGGCCAGGACCGAGATTGATTTTTTGATATAGGAATGAAATTGGCTGGAAAATCGAGTTCTAGGCAGTTATGCTCCCCGCATTTTGGACACTTGATCATCCAATACTGCTGGTCAGTGAGAGCAAACCGGAGGTCGATACCAAAACCCGGAAACGATGGCTGGCTCAGTGCGTGGACCCACTGGAGGTCGCTATGCAACAGCCGGTCGAGCGCAAACTCCACATGCTCTTCTTTGGCCTCGTCAAGCTCGTCGAGGCAAATCATGTCCGCATCAACGCTTTTCGCTTTGCCCTTTGAATATAGGCCCCGAAAATAGATACTGCCCGGGCCAACCTGTTTCAGGCCCACATTGTTCGTTGATCGGACACGAGTTGACAGATACGGGCTCGCCTCAATTATAGGGGTCGCCCGGTCGTTTGAAAAATCAGAAACCGCACCGTCGTCCTGGAAATAATAGACCGTCTTACGGCCGAGGTGCTCGGCGACATACAGGCCCTTCAAAACAACTACTGTGCTGATTCCTACCTGCGCCGCTTTTTGAAACGTCTGATCTGGGTGGTCGTCGTTGATAATTTGCTTAAGATACTCGTGTCCGACGGTATTATAGGGTTTGCCCCGAATGAGTATGCCGACGCTATCTACCCACTCCCGGAACCGTAGTCGGCCCGAGGTGGGCATAAAATTACTATTTGGTTTTAGTTCATCGAGGCTTAATAAGCCCATTTCCGTTACCACTGGGGACGAAAACTGCGGCCTGCACCCGCTTCGTTGCGCTATCTGCGATCTCGCAGAGCTGTGTTGCAAGCTGTGGCCGCTCTTGGAGCATACGCCGAATCTCTATTTTGATGGCCTCGCCCGCATCCTCGAGCTGGCGGGTTTTCTCACACTCCCATTTTTCCATGTCTATGGCCGCCCGGGATATCTGCGAGAGGGCCGATGCGATCCGCTGTAGGTCGTTGGGGTTGTCGATCTGAAACGATCCGATGTCCGAGTTTGCCTCGACAATTTTGAGGCAGATGTCCTTGCATTGCAGGATCGCCTGCTCAAACTCTCGGTGCAGGTTGTTGGTGATCGAGACCGGGAACTCTCGCGGCCTCTTTTTAAGCCCAACGTAACTGCCCATTCAGCCCCTCAATCGACTCATAGAGCCGTTTTTCTGCTTGAGGGTTCCCTCGCATCGCTTGGTTGCACTTGGGACGATGGGGAACCCCCCACTTACGTGGGCGCAAACCTTACAATTATGTATGGTTTTTGCAAGACGGGGGTCGCGAGCTACGGAAAAATTCGAGGTGTTTTTTTGTTTATCTGGGGACCCAAGTGAGGACCCTAAACGCGAGACGACCGGGCCGGGTGGATCAAAAGGGCGGGAGGCCCTGGGTCCCCATTTGGGTCCCCAAAGTTTGCGGAGCCTGCGGTAAGTTGCGGTAAGTTGCGGTAATTGCTAGGGGTGAGTTTGGCCCAAAAAAACAAAAAAGGACTTGGCTTTTTCGCCTAAGTCCTTGATTTTACTGGTAGCGGGGAGAGGATTTGAACCTCTGACCTTTGGGTTATGAGCCCAACGAGCTGGCACGCAACCCACCAATATGATTAATAAAAGCGAGCTAAAAACCCTCTTGGGTCCCCGTTTGGGTCCCCATTTTTTCGTAGTCGCCGAAAACCACGGCACCGCTGTTTGTTTTCTCGCTTCTTCCTGTCCTCAAAACAACCAGCCTTTGTGTGCAGGCGCATCGCCGGGACGAGTAGATTTCTTGGTCGAATCCTCATCAGCCTATACCCCCGAGGCGCTATATCATAAAAAGCATTATTCTGGGAGGCTCACAGATATTGAGTCGACGGCCTGCCGAACCACATTGGATGGTAAATTCATATATCGGAGGGTCGTAGAGAGCTGGGTGTGCCCGAGGATCTCCTGTACTACCTGATGGTTTGCCCCGGACGCCCGGTAAACCATGGTGGCGTAGACATGCCTGAGGTCGTGCCAGCGAAGCGGTTTAGTGATCCCAGCCAGGGCTTTTATTTTGGCCCAGGCCCGCCGGGTCCAGACATACGGCCGATTGGTGCGTGGGTTGGTAAAGACATATTCCGTGTCCGCCCGTTTGTGTGCGAAAATATTTCGCACCGTGGCATTCATGGCAACGGCATGGTTGCGCCGCCCCTTCTGGACGATTCGTATCAACCCGGCTCCGAAATCTACCTGGTCCCACCGCAGTTGAAATACGTTGCTCCATCGAAGCCCAGTGTTGAGGGTAACTACCAGCGGATCGTATATTTCGGGGGCAGCGTCTCTCGCCGCCAACAGGAGTCTCTGAATCTCGTCCTCGGTCAATATCGCAAACAGCCTGTTGTCGGGCCTAAATAGAAGTTTGCCCTTTACCGGGTTGGGCTCGATACCCGAGTAGTTGTACGCCGCCCGGAGCGCCTGAATGTGTCGGTCAATGTAGGCTGGGCTCTTGGGCTTACCATAGACCCCCGACAACATCCCCGCCCGGAAGTCCTCAATCATCCCAGGTGTAATAGCCCTGGCGTCGAGATCGCCCCATAGGGCCAAGAACCGCTGTGCGTAGACCCGCTGACATTTGATTGATGCGCCCCGCCGCTCGAGGCTCGACAAATAGCGCTCGTAGACATCTCGAAACGCTATAGGAGCGGGGCGATCCCCCTCGTCTCGCAACCACACTGCATCCTCCGCCTTGGCCTCGGCGAGAAACACGTGGCCTAGCCGTTTTTTGCGCTTGAACCTCTTGTCGCCATCCCGAATATACCCGGCAATCCAATATACACGATTTGTTTTCGGCAGAGCGGTTTTACACTTAGAGCAGTAAGCCCGCTTAAGTGCATTCCTGGTTTTACATTCGGGGCACTCAACAAGCACAGCCATAGTTCCCTCCATGACCACTTCCAGGTTGTGGGTGGACTATGCGGCGCCCCGTAGCTATCCAATAACGATCCTGGAGGCTTTCAATATCTAGGATGGTCTCAATTTCAACCCACCGCTCGCATCCCACGGTGAATCTCTGATTACGAAAAGCCGCCACAAACTCATCAACGCTCAAACCTATTGCCCTACGAAATAGGTCCACTGACGCAAAGCGCCCCCTGAAATGCCAAAGCCTGGCAAGCAGAAATGTATCGGGGAGGCTATCTATCATCTCCTCGGTTATGGCTAAACGCCCCCCCGGCTCCATGAGATGGTATATGCCCAATTCCGCACTTTCCTGCGTATCTTCGGTAGGTTCGTCGTTTGTGCGGAGGTTGCGGCAAGGTGCGGCAAGGTGCGTACTGTTGCGGTAGGTTGCGGCAAGGTGCGGCAAACCCTGCGCCATATCGAACCAGCGATTGATCTCTTTCGCTGGCAACTTTAAACGGATAGCGATAGTTCTCAATTTATCTAGTGAAGGAATCTTGCCTTTCTTCCAATTTGTCAACGACATTGCGGTCACGCCTATCCTGCGTGCAAACGCCCTTGTTGGCTCGTTTGGGTATTTGTGAGACATAATCTCGTAATATAACTCACGATTGCTCAATACACCAAAACCTCTTGACACATAATTAAAACCGTTTTACCTTTATTCTCGCCTACAGGGCAGAATAACAATTCCTAATTAATAATCAAACTATTTATATGGGGAAAATACGACTTTTTTTTCGTAGCAACGTCAACCTCCTTGACGCATCCTCCCTGACCGGTGGAGTGCGCCCAGAAATGGGAACCGGTCACAATTTTTCACGGGAGGGCTAGAATGGCAGTATCGCTAGGTTTATTGGAAAGGGTCACCGACTTCTACAACGGTGGGCCTGTCAACCTGTATGTAGACCGCAAAAGCGGTTTTACGTACATCATGACCAAGACCCTTGGTCAACTCCTCAAATTATCTGACCCCGAATTCCATGTCAATCGGCTCTGGTCAGAGTGCCACCACGTCGGGGCAATGAAGCCCGACCAACTCGTCTGGCATGATGAGGATCGGGCTATTGCCTGCACCATCGAGTGCGCTGCGGGGATAGTCGGGAATCACGCTATCGCCAATGCAATCCCCGTCCATGCCTGGCTGCGAAAACTCATCCTGTCTCAGTACCGGTAAGGAGGGAATATGCGGATCGGGAAACAAAAGCTGGCTGGGTTGCTCGCGGCCCAGGCCGGGCTAACAAAAAAAGAAGCCGCTCGGGCCATAACCGGATTTCAGCGAGTAATTACCTCGCTTGCACGGGATGGCCACACGATCATATTGGGTGGCTTCGGCGTATTCAAATCCAAAACCACCGACCCGAAACGATTTACATTCTTGGGGAAACCTTACATATCGAAGCCGCACAGAAAGCTGGTTTTCAAGCAGTCCCCAACAATGCGGGAAAAGCTATGAAAACCCTCACGGTTAATCAGGTCTGCCGATTCCTCGGCGTGTCAAACGACACGGTCTATCGGTTGATCTCAGCAGGCCGCATCAGTTCGTTTCGGGTGGGGTGGCAGCACAGAATCCCAGAGGCTGAGTTAGAGACCTTCATTCAGAAAAACAGCCCTCGGGCACGGAGGAGACAGAATGACCGGCACAGAGTGGCTCGAGAAGAATAGGTACCAACTGATTGACTGCCCAGCCGGAGCAAAAATCACCATAGCCGCATGTGAGAAGCGACGGGATAGACTACTAGAGCCTATCCGCTTCTCAGACGGCCAACCCCCCCTCAACGATTTCATATGCCAAACATGTAAATATTTTCAAATGTTGGAGGTAAAACCACGTGAAATTCACCCCCGCCTCACGCAAAGAAGTTAAACTTCGACTAGCAATAGTTGGTCCCGCCGGGTCTGGAAAAACCTACTCGGCACTGAGCATAGCCACAAACCTGGGGAAACGAGTTGCGCTTGTCGACACAGAGAACGGCTCGGCCGACCTCTACGCATCAAAACAGTTTCAGTTCGATAGGGCAAAAATCGACGCCCCATACCACCCCGAGATCGTAACAGAGGCCATCAAGTCTGCCCACGAGGCCGGATACGACGTCTTGATCGTCGACTCCCTCTCGCATTTTTGGATGGGCGAGGGTGGTGTTCTCAACCTCGTCGACCAGGCCAACAAGCGGATGGCCTCGGGAGGCAGTCTTCAGGCGTGGAAAGAGATCGGCCCCCGCCAACAAAAAATGGTCGAGGCGATCCTCCACTCCCCGCTACATATCCTCTGCACAATGCGCACGAAAAATGAATTTCTGATTGAGCCCGGCCCCACCGGAAAAACCAAGGTCACAAAGGTCGGGCTGGCGCCGGTCCAGCGGGATTCGGTCGAGTATGAATTCGATATCTACGCCACGATGACCGACACGCACGACATGATCATCACCAAGACCCGGTGCTCGCCCCTAACGGATGCCGTATTCAACAAGCCTGGAAAAGATGTTGCAGATATACTCCTGCGGTGGATCGATGAGGGTGACGCCACCCCGGCCACACAGCCAGACGTAAAGTTCGAGCCCACACAACCTGAGCAGAAACCTGAACCCCCTTCCACACCAAACGTAACCCCTACGCGTGCGAAGAAAAAACCAGAGCCACCCAAGGACGCCCCCAAGGAGGAACCCCCGTCAAACGGGCGGACGGTCGCCTACTTGATTGAATCGATCCCGAGGGTACTCAAGAAATACGGGGCGTCACCTCTTGAGGAGGCTGTCGAGTATGCCGAGTTCCTGGTCTGTAAAAAATGGGAACTCGGAAAGGTGGGCGAACTCGACAACGACAAATACGAAGAGCTGAAGGTTTTTCTACGCCAAGAGGTCATTCCAGACCTCACAGAGCGGGGGTACATCAATGCTGCTTAAACCCCTCTCGAAATCAACCAAGTCAAACTTCGATATCTGTCCGAGGCGGGCATGGGAGTTTAAATGCAACGGCGCCGAACCGATATTTAGTCAGCCCGCAGCCAATGGCCAGGAGGTTCATGGCCTCTGGGGGAGGGCGCTTCTCGGGGAGGATGCATCGACGGTCGCCACCTCCGCATCAAATCACGAGGTCTCCGACCTCTTTTACCGGGCCCTACTGGCTACACCGACCCGGAAATCAGTCACATCTACATTTGAGCAATATATCACGGCTGACCGTAGTGGGGTGCTCTGCGCACTCGACGACGCCTGGGTACATGGCTACCTTGACCGAATCGACCATGATGTGTGGGAAAACACCGCATATGTCGACGACCTAAAAACCGGGAAATTCGAGAAGGACGACCGGGACGAGCGGCACATCTATGCGGGAATCCTTACCAAAGCCCTATACCCGGACATAGAGCGTGTGGTTTTTACCAGAATATTTGCCAGGTCTGGGAACTGTCCTGCCTGGATATATGCCTGGGAGCGTGGGCGCCTCGTTGTTACCGGGCCGCTCGGGGACATAGAGGTGTTTGCCTCACACGCCGACAATCCCCTTGTCCCCCTCTATCTGGAGGTTATCCTCCAACAGATCGACCAGACCGAGCCAAACCCGAGACCTGGGCGCCACTGCATTAGCATGTATGGCCAGGCATGCCAGTTTCTAGGAGCGGAGTGCCCGGGTGGGCTTGACCTCCCGCAGATACTCAAACCAACCCTACCGACCCAGCGCAACCTCGGGACGGCGTTTCTCGAGATTGGCAGGACGGCAAAAACAGACATTACTTCGGTCCGCCCGGAGGTAGCCGCAGATGCGCTCGCCGCTGTATTGCAGCTCAAGGCGGCAACCAAGAACGTCGAGGAGAAAATCAAAACCTGGGCCAATGAAAACGGCGATATCGTAGTCGACGGCGACACCTACGGCTGGCGGGAGACCACCAAGGCCGAGGTTGACAAGTCCAAGGTTCTCGACACCCTCCTGGGGCTCGGGTTCGCACCATCCCAGATCGCAGACATCATTAACATATCGTTTACGTCGCTCTCCCGGCTTTCAAAACGCCGATACGGAGACGTCCGAGACCTGCTTCTCACGTCGGCCGTCACCGAGCAACCGGGGAGCCCATCGTTCGGAAAAATCAAGGAGGATCAAAATGATCAACATAAATAAGGTCTACCTGCTCGGCTATGCCGGGCAGGACGCAGAGTCTGTCTCTGTCGGCGGGAACACAAAGGCAACATTCTCTATCGCTACTACCAAAAGGTGGACCGACAAGAGCGGCGAGAAAAAAGAATCAACACAGTGGCATCGGATCGTGGCCTGGCGGCAGCTCGCCGAGTGGGCCGCATCAGATATCACCAAGGGCACCCCGGTATTGGTTATCGGATCGCTTCAGACTCGGTCGTTTGAGACACAGTCTGGCTCAACGGCCTACGTAACGGAGGTTGTTGCCGAATCAATACAGGCGTTCGCAAAGCTCAAGAGGACAGGAGGAGGCGAGAATCCACCATCTGCGCATAGGCCAGAAGAACCACTCCCGTTTTGAGGTGCGCCATGGTCAACGTCTCTATCGACCCATCAATCAACCATGTCGGATACGTGTGCTGGCTCAATGGGCACCCGATCAAACACGGGACCATCCATAGCCAGGGCGACAGCGAGCTTGAGAAGGTTGTCTCGATAAAACTACAGCTTGAGGCGGTATTTTTCTCGATTATCGAGGATTACGATGAGCAGATCGACCGGGTTGTAGTCGAGTCTTTCGAGCGTCACACCCAAAATAACAATATGCTTTCGATGATGAAATGTTCCTTGGCGCAGGGAGTCATTTTAGCTACGGCTCACGAGTGGTGCGAACAGATCGATATGATCTCGAAGCACCAGGCCAAGAAGGGCGAGGCAGCTATGCTCGCCAAATCTATGGGATGTTTGGGGTCTGAGCATATGTGCGATGCCCTACACCTCGGGGTCCTGGCCGGGCTCAACGAGAAGGCCACCGGTAGAGCATGAATAGCATCTTCCCAAATCTATCGGTGGCAGAGCGGTTTTTGAGCAGCTACCTCAATGGTGAGAAGCGCACATGTTTTCAGGTATTCAAGAACGCAAGAGACTGTTCGGTCCGGCCAGGGTGGAAACACGGCACGTTTGAGGAGTTAAAACCATGGCTGGTCAAACAAAACAAACTTGGGTGTGGAATCTATTTTGCGGCCAACCGTACCGATGGGCGGGGCAGGGCAGCAAATAATATCGTCGCAGTATTGAGTGTGTTTGTCGATCTCGACGATGCCCCGATTGAGCCGGTAATGGCGTGTGCGGCCCAGCCGCACATCATTACCATATCGAGCCCGGGACGCCACCAGGCATTCTGGCGGGTATCGAACATCGAGCTACACGAGTTCGGCCCGATACAACGGGCCCTCGCAAAAAAGTTCAACGGCGATCCCGCAGTCAACGACCTAGCCAGGGTAATGCGCCTGCCAGGGTTTTACCACCTCAAGGCCGAACCATTTGAGTGCCAGATTCATACCATAAAGCATCACGAGCTGTGGTCGAGAGATCAGCTCATATCATTGTTAAGCCTTGACATACAAGACGGCGAGCGGCTCTGGGAGCCAACAGGATCAGTCGACGACGAGGCTGCAATCCCGAAGGGCCAGCGTCATAGGGTGATGATTACGATAGCGGCTCGCCTCCGCAACGCAGGAATGGCCGGTGAGCGCCTGTACGACGCTCTGTGGAAAGAGAACCTCGCCAGGGGTAAGCCACCCCTCCCCCAACAGGAAATCGCACAGATCGCAAAGTGGGGGCTCTCTAAGCAGGCGGGGATAGTCAAGCCCGCCAACTCGATGCAGCTCACCGACAATAGTTATCAACCACGACGCAAAAAACCAGGGGGGAGGATCATGTCATTACCAGAACTCATTAACACGGACTATCCCCCGACCAAGTGGATTGTGTGCGACCTCCTCCCTGAGGGGCTCACAATCGTGGCTGGAAGACCCAAAGTAGGGAAATCCTGGCTAGTGCTTGCGATCTCTATTGCGGTTGCGACGGGGGAGAAGGCGCTTGGCCAGTTCCCAGCGAACCCTGGCCAGGTATTGAGCCTGAGCCTCGAGGACACGCCACAGCGGTTCCGGGCCAGGTCGC
>Ga0172375_10008415_pt1 | contig 13864 bp, 16 predicted proteins | sample LakKiv1m_FD_114537 | JGI IMG/M metagenome (GOLD analysis project Ga0172375, IMG submission 114537) | Freshwater microbial communities from Kabuno Bay, South-Kivu, Congo - kab_092012_11.1m | ecosystem: Environmental > Aquatic > Freshwater > Lake | place: Democratic Republic of the Congo...
GCGTACGGACTTGACGGCGTTGATCCCGGCGATCAACCCCTGGGCCGCCGCCTCCTCATAGCCCGAGGTGCCGTTGATCTGCCCGGCCAGGAAGAGCCCCGGCAGGCGCTTGCACTCCAAGGAGGGCTGAAGCTCGCGGGGATCGACGAAATCATACTCGATGGCGTAGCCCGGCCGGATGATACGGGCCTTCTCCAAGCCCTTGATGCTTTGGATCATCGCCGTCTGCACGTCAAGCGGCAGGCTGGTAGGCACCCCGTTGGGGTAGACCTCCACCGTCTCGAGTCCCTCCGGCTCCAGAAAGACCTGGTGACGCTCCTTATCGGGGAAACGCGAGATCTTGTCCTCGATCGACGGGCAGTAGCGCGCCCCGATACCCTTGATGATGCCAGCGTACATCGGCGAGCGATCGAGCCCGCCCCGGATGATGTCGTGGGTGCGGCCGTTGGTGTAGGTGATGTGGCAGGGCAACTGGCGAAGCGGCGGTGGGCCTTGGCTGGCAAAGGAGAACAGGCAGGGCGGGTCGTCGCTGTACTGGGGCTCAAGGCCTGAGTAATCGATGGTAGTACCGTCAAGCCTGGGGGTGGTGCCGGTCTTCATCCGCCCCATGGCCAGGCCCAAGGAGCGCAGATGTTCGGGCAGCGAGCGCGACGGGGCATCGCCCATGCGGCCAGCCGGGAAATTTTTGAGGCCGATATGGATCAGGCCATTCAAGAAGGTGCCGGTGGCCACCACCACCGCCCGGGCCCGAATCTCCTCATCGAGCGAGGTGATGACCCCCTCTACCCGCCCCTCACGGATGAGCAGGCGATCGACCACCGTCTGACGGATCTCAAGCCCCGGTTGTTGTTCGAGCACCGACTTCATGCGCAGCCGATAGAGCAGGCGATCGGCCTGGGCCCGCGACGACCATACCGCCGGGCCCTTGGAGGTGTTGAGCCGCCGGAACTGGATGGCGGTGGCGTCGATGTTCTTGGCCATCTCGCCGCCGAGCGCGTCGATCTCCTTGACCAGATGGCCCTTGGCCAGCCCACCGACCGCCGGGTTACAACTCATGGCGCCAATGCCATCGACGTTGATGATCGCCACCATCGTCCGGCAGCCCAAGCGCGCCGCAGCCAGCGCCGCCTCGCAGCCAGCGTGACCGGCCCCGATCACCACCACATCAAATGTGCCGTTTGCGCTCATAGATCCCTTCAATCCCCAATCTTGCTCTTCAAATCCGGCATGGTCTCCGGGCGGCTGGCGTCCCAGATGCGGCTCTCCTTGCCGGTGGCGGTGACGTTTTCGTAGATGCCGTTGTCACGCCGCACCAGTTTGGTAAAGCCTAAATTCTTCAAGTCGCTATTGCCCTTCGGTGTGTTAATGCTGGCCAGTGAGATCAGCTTGCGCACCGCCTGCCCGCACTCCGGACAGGTCGTAAATGGTGCGCTGTACATGGATTGGCTGAGCTCAAAGCCCCTGCCCAAGGCACAGCCCTCGCCCAGATGTTCGTACTCGTAGACCGGCATCTCTCCCCCTATTTCCGCTGCAGACAGTTCAGCATCACCGAGCACGTCTCGTCACCAGAGGTCAACTCGATCTTTTTCGCCTTGATGGTGTAGCTATCCTTGGCCATATCTAAGAAATGATAGAGGGTCTTGCGCCGAAGGTCATGACTCAAATAGATGGTGCCTCCAGGCTTCAGCATCGCGTCAAACAGGGCAAGCAGGGGTGCTAACAGCTCGTCGCGGAAAAGGATCTCAGCGCCCATGATGGTGTCAAAGGGCTCCATCGCCGGCGGCTTGGTCCAATCGATGAAGCAAAAATTGACCTTGAGCTGGCTCGCGGCGGCGCTGACCCGCTGGAAATCAAGGATCCGCTGTTCGTAATCACTCAAGGTCACGTCAAACCCCCTGGCCGCCGCCACCAAGCCCGGCGCCCCCATGCCAGCCCCGAGTTCCAAGAGTCGCGGCCCAGCCGAGGGCGGCAGGGTGGCGGCGACATCGGCCAAGACCATCGCCGACTCCCAGAGCCTGATCCAAAAGGGAAAATCAGAGACATTTTTGAAGGGATCCCGCCCCTTGAGCACACACTCCAGATCCTGAACCTTGAGCAACTGAATCTCAATGTCGCGGGTGCGGAAGGGCTCAAAGGCAACGTGGTAATCCCGGCGGATCTTGCGTAAGAGCTTGGCTGCCGCTTCGGGCAGGTCTTGGGCGATTGACATAGGCTTCCTCCTCTCTGTTTCGGTTCAGCGAATCAGGGTCCAGACCACCACCGCCGCCAGGGCTAAGCGATAGTAGGCAAAAATGGCGAACGATCGAGTTTGGACGTAACGCATCAAGAAGGCGATAAAAAAATAGCCGGAGAGGGCAGAGGCCAAAAATCCAGCCAGAAAAAAGGCCCCTTGCCCGCTTGGTAACCCACCTTGCTTGACAATTTTTAGCAGGTTGAGCAAACCAGCCCCAGCGATAACCGGCGCCGACATCAAAAACGAAAATCGGGCCGCCGCCATCCGGTCAAGATGGCGAAAGAGCCCGACAGTCATGGTGATGCCACTGCGCGACACCCCGGGCACCAAGGCGCAGACCTGGGCCAGGCCAATGACCAGGGCATCCGCCATGCCCAACTCAGCAAAAGGGCGTCGCCGGGAGCCAACTTTCTCGGCCCACAACAGGATCAACCCCACCCCAGCCAGGGTAGCAGCGACCAAGGCCGGTTGGCGGAGATTTTCTTCGATCTGGTCGCCAAAGAGCTTACCGGCCACGGCGGCGGGGATAGTGGCGACGATCAGCATCAGGGCCAGGTGTTGGTTGGCACGATCGGCTTGCTCACCACTACCGAGATGAAACAACGAGGCGGTGATGGCCAGCAACTCCCGCCTGAAGTAGAGGAGGATGGCCACCAGGGTGCCCATGTGCAAGGCCACATCAAAGGTCATCCCCGCCTCTCGCACATCAAACAGCACCTCCGCCAACACCAGGTGTCCAGAACTGGACACCGGCAGAAATTCCGTCGCCCCCTGCAGGAGACCTAATAAAATCGGTTGCAACAACTCCATAGCGATCCTTTCGTCGACCGGGCCAAACTCACCTAGTCTGCATCACCACCAAAAAAAAGAGCCATCCAATCTCACGATTGAACAGCTCTTTGCGATTTTCAGCCGAAACTGAAAAAGAGGCAGGAGCGATCAGCAGCCCTCAACCTTTTTTTCTTTCTTGGGGCTGACCGTTACCGGCTTGCCAACTTCCAACTTGCTCTTGGCGATCTCTTTACAATCCAAGGTCACGGTGGTGCCGGTGACTGCGGTTACGTCACAGGTCAAAGAATGGGCCACACCAATCGTCGCAGCGGTAAAAGCCATTGCCAAAGTCAAAGCCATCATCTTCTTCATGTTACTCTCTCCCTTTGTAAAATTAATGATTGTCACTGCACTATGATAATCAAACGCCAGATCAAAGGTACTTGCCCTGACGCAGATTACCTCCCTACCGTCCACAAACGGGGATGGGGGCTTTATTGACCTAAAAAGACCGCCCTGTCAACCAAAATGTTCAGCCAAACCTCAAAACTTCACCTGGGCACCATGAGTGTGATAGCGTTGGGGCGTCGTCCCCATCCGGGGATTAAAAATATCGCTTATTGCAAAACCTGCTTGATATTGGAGACAAAGGCCTCGTGGCTGGTCCAGCCGTCAAAACGCTTGCGAACGGCACCGGACTGATCGACCAAGAATGAGGCCGGAATGCCGGATATGCCGCCAAAGTCACGGCTGATCTTGCCATCGCCCATCACCACCGGGTAATTGATCCCGGTCTTCTGAATCAGCTTTTGCACCGGTGCCTCACCGTTCTGATCCATAGAGACCCCGATTACCGTCAAGCCCTGCGCCCCAAACTCATTTTGCAGACTGATGAGCGAGGGGATCTCTTGCACACAAGGCCCACACCAGGTGGCCCAAAAGTTAATCAACACCGCCTTGCCCCGCAGCTTGTTGATATCGACGATCTTCTGATCCTGCACCGTGGGCAGGGCGAAATCGGGGACCTGCACCGCCGCCTGGCTTGAGCTCATGCCGAGACAGGCGAGCACCACCAAGGCACCCAACGACGCCATCTTTTTTCGCATACCATTCATGATCTCACCCATTATCCCGTTGAGTTTTTCCTAAAAAGTTTGGTAAAGGGTAGACACCTGGCGGCCATCTCGCGGGGTGAGCCTCATACCTGCCTCTTGGGCTAAGATAAGCATGCCCAACGCCCTTGACAATTAGCCCGAAACCTTTTCTCTGTCAATAAAAAGCCGTTCCCCAACTGTCTCCCCACAAACGAGGTCGAACACCATGAAACCCACACCTGCCCCCGCCATCCGCAAGGCCCCCCTGCTCACCATCTCCCTCTTCTTGCTGATGGCGATCATCGGCATCAGCCTCAATGAACCGAGCCGAGTCCTCGAACAGGCCTGGCAGGTATGCCTGAGCTGCATTGGCATCGGCTGATGAACACCATCCGCAAATGGGTACAGGCCCTCTCCTTCCTGCTGACCAACGGCTCTTGGGCATTTCCATTCACCCGCACCATCTACCAGGGGCCGCTCAAGGTCGTTTGCTCACCCGGGCTCAACTGCTACTCCTGCCCCGCCGCCACCACCTACTGCCCGATGGGGGCCTTGCAGCAACTGCTGGCTGGCCTGCGCCAGGCCCTTGACAATGGTCAATATTTTTTCGGGTTCTACGTGGTGGGCACCCTGGGGGTCATCGGCGGGCTGGTGGGGCGGCTGGTCTGCGGCTGGTTCTGCCCCTTTGGCCTCTTCCAAGAACTCCTCCACCGCATCCCCTCCCCCAAATTTGCCGTGCCACGGCCACTGCGCTTTATCAAGTTTGGCGTCTTGACGCTGATGGTGGTGATCCTACCGCTCACCATCGTCGGGGACATGGGGATCGGTAGCCCGTGGTTCTGCAAAACCCTTTGTCCGGCCGGCACCCTGGAGGCAGGCATACCGATGCTCCTCATGCAACCCAACCTGCGAGAGGCCATTGGCCTGCTCTTTTACAGCAAGGTCTTCATCCTCCTCCTCTTCTCGGGCTGGAGCCTCGTCGCCAGTCGGCCCTTTTGCCGCACCACCTGCCCACTGGGGGCCTTCTACGCCCTCTTCAGCTCCGTCAAGTTGGTGAAACTGGCCCTCGACCGCGAACGTTGCACCAACTGCCGGGCCTGTCATGCCGTTTGCCCGATGGGGGTGCGTTTCAACGAATCCCCAAACGACACCGAGTGCATCTCCTGCCTGGCCTGTAGCCGGGCCTGCCCCTTTGCTGCCATCCATCTTGAGATCGGCGGTCTGCCGCTGACCGCCAAGGACAGACGCCCTCTCGGCAAGCAGGCCTGAACCTCACCCCCGAGGGTGATACTTCTTGTGCGCCGCCTTGAGTCGCGAGCCATCGACATGGGTGTAGATTTGGGTGGTAGCGATATCGGCGTGGCCCAGCATCATCTGCACCGAGCGGAGATCGGCGCCATTTTCGACCAGGTGGGTGGCAAAGGAGTGGCGCAGGGAATGAGGACTGACCTCCTTGGTGATCCCCTGGCGCAGACAGGTCTCCTGAACAATCTGCCAGAAGCGCAGCCGGGTCATGGCCGTCCCCCGTCTGGTGACGAACAGAAAAGGCGTCACCCGCCCCTTGACCAGCAGGGGACGGCTAGCGGCCAAATACTGCCCCAATCGTTCACGCACCTCATCGCCAAAAGGCACCAGCCGTTCCTTGTTGCCCTTGCCGAGCACCCGCACATAGCCTGCCGTCAGGTTGACACCAATCGTCGGCAGGCGCACCAACTCCGTCACCCGCAGGCCAGTGCCGTAGAGAAAGGTGAGCATGGCCTGATTGCGGATGGCAAGCGGACTGCTGGGGGCGACATCGCCCAAGAGACGGTCGATTTCAGCGATGGTCAAGGATTGGGGGATGGTCTGTTTGATCTTGGGCAGATCGATGTCGGCGGTGGGGTCGTGGCTCAAGCGATTTCCGGCAATCAGGAAGCGGAAAAAGCGGCGCATAGCCGACAGGTGGCGGGCATTACTGCGGGCGGTCAGGCCAGAGGCATGGGCCTTGTGCAGGTAGTTGCGCAGGTGGGAGGACTGGACTTCGGAAGGAAGGCGGATCGAGCGACGGGAGAGATAGCCGATTAGCGACTGGAGATCGGCCTCATAGGCCGCAACCGTGTTAGCGGCCAACTGACGTTCGACCGTCAGATAGTGGAGGAAGGTTTGCAGCGAGAGGGACAGCTGACTCTGAGTCTGCTCCATGATCCTTTGCGGGAATGAAACAAGGTCACCTCCCCCACCTCTGTCGAGAGAGCAAGGCGCGGTCAAGGGGGGGGGAAAGCACAAAAAAAGGCCTGCCCCGACTCATACCCAGGCAGGCCCATCACATCAGGGGGTGGACACCCCTCAGTCGTTTTTCATCCGCCAAACAACCTTACGAACCTTGCGCCGGGCCTCAGCCTGCTTACGGCGTTTCTTGTCGCTTGGCTTCTCGTAAAACTCACGACGCTTCAGCTCTTTTTTAATCCCGTCAAGTTGCAGCTTCTTCTTAAGCTGACGAATGGCAATCTCAATATCGCCTCGGACATCGACTTCGATCATAATTTCTTCCCTAAGTGTTGTGTATGATATAATCCCGGTAACTATCCATCAGCACCCCATCTGCTTTGTCAGCGGCCTGCTCATGTGCAAACCAGCACACATCGCAGGCCGCTTTCGCGCATCTGAGGTGCTGCTGAATAGTTACGGTTCCTGGTTACTGCCCCTTTTTTTGTAGGAGCTGGAAGTTACGAATCCCGCCGCACTGACCTCTTGTCGGGCGAACCTAGCCACCCAAACCCTCCCCAATACAGGGCAAGATCGCTTCTATAGAACATCAGGCTGGGGCCTGTCAACCATTTTATGGAAATATCTTGCCCGGGTTGAGGATGCCGCTCGGGTCAAGGGCCTTTTTGATCGCCCGCATCGCCGCCATGGTGGCCGAATCAATCTCCAAGGATAGGTAGCGCGATTTGGTCATCCCCACCCCATGCTCGCCCGAGAGGGTGCCCCCCAACTCAATCACCTTCTCGAAGAGCCGTTGCTTGGCGATGTCGGCATGGGCCTGTTGCCTGGGATCGGCCCGATCAAGCATGGTGTTGACATGGATATTGCCGTCACCGGCGTGCCCAAAGCAGAAAATCACCAGTTCCAACTCCCGGGCCAGGCCCTCGACGAAGGCGACCAGTTCCGGGATTTGATTGCGGGGCACCACCACATCCTCCCCCATCTTGTGGGGACGCAAGGTGAAGGCGGCGGGGGAGACCGCCCGTCGCGCCGCCCACAGGCCCTCCGCCTCAGCCGCGTCGGCGGCCTGACGCACCAAGCTCACCCCTGGCTCGCGCCGCAGAAAGGCCTGCAACTCGTCACCCTCCGAGGCCACCGCCAGCCCGGTGCCATCAAGCTCGATCAGCAGCACGGCCTCGGTGCCGACAGGCAGGGCTAGCGGCCAACGATCGGCGACAATGCCAATCGCCGTCCGATCCATAAACTCTAAGGTGCAGGGGGTGAAGTAGGACAACACCTTGGCCACCATCGCCGCCGCCTGGGGCAGAGAATCCATGGCCACCAGCAAGGTCTGTTTGGCCTGAGGCAGGGGGATCAGGCGCAGGATGATCTTGGTGATGATCCCCAGCGTCCCCTCCGAGCCAACGAAGAGGCGAGTGAGGTCGTAGCCCACCACCCCCTTATCGGTCCGCACCCCGGTATGAATCACCTGACCGTCGGCCAGCACCACCTCCAGGCCCTTGACGTAGTCGCGAGTCACCCCATACTTGACGGCGCTAGGGCCACCGGCCCCCTCCGCCACATTGCCGCCGAGTGTGCAAAATTTCAGACTGGCCGGGTCGGGGGGATAGAAGAGCCCCAACCGTCTGACTTCGGCCTGCAAGACCCCGGTCACCACCCCCGGTTCGACGACGGCCGTCTGATTGGCGCAGTCGATCTCGAGAATCCGGTTGAAGCGAGACATGGCCAACACCAGCCCCCCCGCCACGGGCAAGGCCCCGCCGGTCATCCCCGATCCCGCCCCCCGGGCGACCACCGGCATCCCGGCCCGCTGCGCCACCGCCATGACCCGCGAGACCTCCCCCACCGTCGCCGGCCAGACGACGATCGCCGGCAAGAACTCCTGGGCGGTGCCGTCGTAGGAGGCGCAGGCCCGCTCAGCGGCCCCGGTAGAGAGGTGATCGGGGCCAACGATGGCCCGCAACTGAGAGAGAAGGTGTTTCATGGAGAGCTGTCCCCTATGACACTAACCAACGGTAGGGGCACCCCCCGTGGGTGCCCCCCTTGAGAATAATTGACAGGGCCAGACTCTTGGTCTATGGTGCCCCCCAATCGATCATAAGCCGCTTGGCCCAGCGCCTCACGGCCTGGGCATGATACAGAACAGAGAGGGAAAAGCCGATGTGTCAGATGAGTGTCGTCCTCGACAAGGACGGGAAACGGGAACGAATCATGGATGCCGTCGCCCGGCTTGAGGTGACAGACGGGGGGGTGACCATCAACGCCCTCTTTGAATCCCCGATCACGGTGCCAGCTGCCTTCGTTCGGGAGATCGACTTCCTGGATGGGGTGGTGGTGCTCTCAACCACCGCCAGCTAAGCCCAGCCCAAGGGGCGGCAGCCTGGCGATCTCCATGAAACTCGTCACCCGGAAGTCGGCGGCCAGCTCTGGATTTTTGAAGGCAATGAGGCGCATGCCCACCGCCTGGCAGTGCTGGCGATCGACCTCTGAATCGCCGATATAGATCCCCTCCTCCGCCGTCAAGGCAAAATGGCTCAAGATGCGCTGCAGGGCCTCGGGGTGCGGCTTAGGGTGGACGACGTCGAAGGCGGTGACCACCATATCAAAGTATGGACGCAGGCCAAAGATGTCGAGGATCGAGGCCATGGTGTTCGAGCGATTGGTGCTGATGGCGGTGTGGTAGTGGGGCCGCAGGAGTCGCAAGAACTCGGGCAGATCAGGCTCCATGCGCATGAATTTGAGGTAGGGTGTATAGTCCAAGCCCCGGCGATAGACCTCCGCCGCCTCATAATCGTCCGGGTAATGGCGAAAAATAAAGCGAATCGAATCCGCCACATGCTGCACATGGACGTAGGCTAATTCCTCATCATCCATCGGCGGGTGGCCGAAATGGGCCAAGATATCATTATAGTAGGCCCGATTGGCGTCGAGAGAGTCGAACATGACGCCATCGCAATCAAAGACAACCAGCTTCAGTGGTGGCATAAGCGATACAGCTCCTTCCGAATAAGTGTTATTTCCGCCCCATTAAGGCCGATAATTCCCAAAAAGACAAACATAAAATACCCTCATGGACTACGCCTCTGACTTTTTACTGATCGGCTCCGGGATTGCCGGTCTGTCCTTCGCCCTCAAGGCCGCCGCCTTGGGGACGGTGACCATGGTCACCAAGAAAAGGCAGATCGACTCCGCCACCAACCTGGCCCAAGGGGGGATCGCCGCCGTCTTAGCGGCGGACGACACCTTTGCCATGCACATCCAAGACACCCTGCGAGCGGGGGCGGGCATCTGTCTGCCTTCGATCGTCCGCCTGGTGGTGGAAAACGGCCCGGCCCGGGTCCGTGAGCTGATCGAACTCGGGGTGGACTTCAAACAGAATGAGCTCGACAGCGGCCTCGACCTGACCCGGGAGGGTGGCCACTCGGCCCGCCGCATCGCCCACGCCTTCGACCTGACCGGCCACGAGATCGAACGTTGCCTGCTGGCCTCGGCGGCCAACAACCCACGCATCACCATCCTTGAGAATCATTGCGCCGTCGACCTGCTCCTGGCCTCCAAGGCCGGGCTGGCGAACGGGGGGGGTGAAGATCGCTGCCTGGGGGCCTATGTCCTCGACAGCACAACCGGCGTCATCCGCACCTTTCAGGCCAAGACGACCGTGCTCTGCACCGGCGGCTGCGGCAAGGTCTACCTCTACACCACCAACCCAGACATCGCTACCGGCGACGGGGTGGCGATGGCCTATCGGGCCGGGGCCAAGGTGGCCAACCTCGAATTTGTCCAGTTTCATCCCACCTGTCTCTTTGACCCCAAGGCCAAGAATTTTCTCATCTCCGAGTCGGTTCGTGGCGAAGGAGGGCGACTGATTAACAAGGCTGGCCAGCCCTTCATGGCCAAGTACGACCCTCGCGGTGACCTGGCGACTCGCGATACCGTGGCCCGCGCCATCGACAATGAGCTCAAGACCAGTGGCGACGACGCGGTCTTTCTCGACATCACCCACAAGCCCGCCGATTTCGTCCGCCACCGCTTCCCCAACATCTATCAAAACTGCCTCTCCTACGGCATCGATATCACCCGCCAACCCATCCCGGTAGTGCCAGCGGCCCACTATATGTGCGGCGGGGTGCTGACCGACGCCCAAGGACGCAGTTCCATCCCCGGGCTCTACGCCTTAGGCGAGACCGCCTGCACGGGGCTCCATGGCGGCAACCGCCTGGCCAGCAACTCCCTGCTCGAGGCCGTGGTCTTCGCCCATCAGGCCTTTTGCCAATGCCGCGAGGAATGGCCGGCCAGCCAAGCCCGGCCATTCCCTCCCCTGCCCTCGTGGTCTTCCGGACAGGCGGCCCGCATTGAGGAGTGCGTCCTGATCACCCACAACTGGGATCAGATCCGCCGATTGATGTGGAATTACGTCGGCATCGTCCGTGGGGAAAAGCGTTTGCGCCTCGTTCAGGAACGTCTGGCCCCGATCATCGAGGAGGTCAACCAGCACTATCAAGACTACCTGCTGACCTCTGACCTCATCGAACTGCGTAACATCGCCACCATTGCCTCCCTGATCGTCACTGCCGCCCGCCTGCGTAAGGAGTCACGAGGACTGCACTTCATGAGCGAGTACCCCCAGCCAAACGACGAAACATGGCGGAAATACAGCGTTCTTCGCCAACAGCACCCCCCTGAGTTCCTCGGCATTGACGATGAAGAAATGGCACCCACTATGCCCGCTGCAAAAAATGAAGAATGACTCATTTATTGCCGATTAGATTCTTGACAAACCTTTAGCCCTATAGTATCAAGCGCCCACTTACAAGGTGGTGTTTTTTTGTATCATGGCTTTTTTATTAATATCAAGAGAGGAGAAATAGCATGGCCACAATCGAGCATAATGGCAAGGCGTACAACGTAGATGAAGATGGCTTCTTGACCAAGGGTATGGAAGAGTGGGATCAGGGCTGGGTTGAGTATGTTAAGGCCATCGAGGGCATTTCAGACCTGACCGACGAGCACAATAAGGTCATCAACACCCTGCAAGATTATTATAAGAAGAACGGTATCGCCCCCATGGTTCGTATCCTCTCCAAGACCACGGGCTTCCCGCTGAAGAGAATCTACGAGTTGTTCCCGTCAGGACCTGGTAAGGGAGCCTGTAAGATGGCTGGTCTGCCGAAGCCGACTGGCTGCGTTTGATCCTCCGATCAGGCAAGGCGTGAAAAAGAGGGTGGCCTTCGGGTCACCCTCTTTTTTTTGTGCTGCGCTCAAAGATCTAGCCGCGCCCACGGCACCAAGGCCGCTCCGGCTCACTTCACCCCTAGGGCCAGGGCCTCAGCAACAATTTCTGCAAGCTGAGGATCAGGGTCGTGTTGAAATTCGGCCAAGACCGTCAAGGCCCCCGCACTGCCAATCGTCGCCAAGACCGTGGCGGCGTCACCCCGGACATAGGGTGCCTGTTGCGGTCGCATGGCCAGGGCCAGAGAGGGGAGCGCAGCATCCAAGATCGAAACCGGCAACATCCCAACCAGCTCCTCAAAGAGGACAGCAACCCCCATCCTGACCTTGAAACGTTCGTCCCCGATCAAAACCCCGCTCAGCAACAGACAGGAGGGATCCTGCCGGAACATGGCGATGATATTGTCCAAGTGGCCCAGCTCTAAAAAATCGGCTATCACCTCCGCTAACGACTGATCCGTTGTCTGTTGCCTCATTCTTTCCCTTACCCCCTTGGAGGACACCTATGACCCGTGTCAATGAGCATTACCGTAAGTTAAAGGCCGGTTACCTATTCCCCGAGATCGGCCGCCGAGTCAAGGCCTTTGTCGAGGCCAACCCCAAGGCCAAGGTCATCCGGCTGGGCATTGGCGATGTCACACGCCCCCTTGCCCCGACCGTCATCCGCGCCTTTCATCAAGGGATCGACGAACTGGGGGAGACCAAGAGCTTCCACGGCTATGGCCCGGAACAGGGGTACGACTGGCTGATCGAGACCATCATTGAAAACGCCTACCGGCCGCTGGGGGTTGAGCTCAAGGGCAGCGAGCTTTTTATCTCCGATGGCTCCAAGTGTGATACCGCCAACATCCTAGACATCTTTGACCTTGGCAATCGGGTGGCCATCTGCGACCCGGTCTACCCGGTCTACAACGACACCAACGTCATGATCGGCCGCACGGGCGAGGCCGACGCTCAGGGCTATTATCAGGGCTTGGTCTATATGCCCTGCACGGCGGAGAACAACTTCACCCCCGCCTTACCAGCCGAAAAGGTCGATCTCATCTACCTCTGCTCGCCGAATAACCCCACCGGGGCGGCGGCCAGTCGGGCCGAGCTCCAGACCTGGGTCGACTACGCCACAGACAGCGGGGCGATCATCCTCTTTGACGCCGCCTACGAGGCCTTCATCACCGAGCCAGGCATCCCGCACTCGATCTACGAGATCCCCGGGGCCAAGGGCTGTGCCATCGAGTTCCGCTCGTTCTCCAAGACCGCCGGCTTCACCGGGGTGCGTTGCGGCCTGACCGTGGTGCCCGAGGCGTTGATGGCCACCACCGCCGCCGGGGAGAAGATCCCCTTAAACCGCCTGTGGAACCGTCGCCAATGCACCAAATTCAACGGCGTCTCCTACCCCGTGCAGAGGGCGGCGGCGGCGGTTTACACCCCGGAGGGCTGGGCCGAGGTCAAAGAGACCATCGACTTTTATCTGGAAAACGCCCGCCTCATCCGCCAGGGCCTGAGCGAGGCCGGCATCACCTGCTTCGGCGGGGTCAACGCCCCCTACATCTGGCTCAAGACCCCAGGAGGCATGGCCAGTTGGCAGTTCTTCGACGAGCTGCTCAACAAATGCCACGTGGTCGGCACCCCAGGCAGTGGCTTCGGGCCAAGCGGCGAAGGCTATTTCCGCCTCTCCGCCTTTGGCGAAAGAGAGAATGTCATTGAAGCGATACAACGCTTTCAGGCCCAATGGCGTCAGTAGTGCCCTTGACAACTCCCTTTCGGTGCTTAACTTCGGCCTCGAAATTTCCCTTTTCAATCCTAACTGTCCAGCAGTGCCGCAGATGCGCGAAAGCGGCCTGCGAAGTGTGCTAGCTGCACATGAGCAGGCCGCTGACAAAGCAGATGTGGCGCTGCTGGATAGTTACAATCCAACACACTGAGGTAACAATCATGACACAAGAACCCACCGAAACCCTAGAGTTCCAATCTGAGACCAAGAAACTGCTCGACATCGTCATCCACTCCCTCTACACCGAAAAAGACATCTTCCTGCGGGAGTTGGTCTCCAACTCCGCTGACGCCTTAGAGAAGATGCGTCATTTCAATCTATTGGAGCAGGAGGTTTGCGACAAGGATGCCCCGCTCGAGATCAACATCACGGTCAGTGAGGCGGACAACACCATCACCATCATCGACAGCGGCATCGGCATGACCCGCGACGAGTTGGTCGCCAACCTGGGCACCATCGCCCACTCCGGCTCCAAGACCTTCCTCACCAACCTGGGCGACGACGCCAAGAAGGAGGTCAACATCATCGGCCAGTTCGGGGTCGGCTTTTACGCCGCCTTCA
>Ga0172375_10008416_pt1 | contig 13861 bp, 14 predicted proteins | sample LakKiv1m_FD_114537 | JGI IMG/M metagenome (GOLD analysis project Ga0172375, IMG submission 114537) | Freshwater microbial communities from Kabuno Bay, South-Kivu, Congo - kab_092012_11.1m | ecosystem: Environmental > Aquatic > Freshwater > Lake | place: Democratic Republic of the Congo...
GCAAAAGCAAGCGGTGATGATATTCCGGCAATTATCGTCCGTGGAGTAGCCACTGCCCCGGTTACAATATCTTATTGTGTACCAATAGATGATCAAGGGAATTATGAAAGTTATGTTACTCAAACGAGACTTGAGCCATTAACCGGAAATGTGACCATTGATATGGATTTTCCAGCCGGAGATTATAAGGGAGATGTTTCCCCATTTATATCGATTACTATGCCTGTCGTCGCAACTACCCCTCAAGGAGAAACTGAAGTGATCTTTGTACCGGGTAGCGACGTTAAGCCAGTCAACCCAAAATTTGCGGATAAACACAGAGTTACGGTTGATATGCTTAAAGCTGGTCAAGCGCTTTAAACATATATTTTGACATTAAAATAGCTACCTTATTCCAGTCGTATTTCTCATTAACTAAAGATTGAACTGCCTTTGCCAATAAAAGTCTTTTTTTTTCATTAATAATTAAATGTTCTATCTCCTGAGTTAACCTTGAAGAGTTAAGATTATCTACTAATACTCCTGTTTGATTATTAATTAATACCTCTTCGATGCCCCCAACTTTATTCGAAATAATTGCACAACCACAGGCCGCTGCCTCAAGAATAATATTTGGAATACCATCATGATGAAAAGATGGATATACAAAAATATCTGAATTTGCCAATAATTGACTTATTTTTTCTCGGGAAAGTGCACCGAGTAGTAATATACGATTTTCTAATTTATCTTTGGTTATTTGGTCGCTTATTTTATTAAATTGTGGTCCATTGCCACCAATCTTTACTATAATATTTTGATATTTACTTATTAATGGTTTAACTGATTGGTAAAACAAATCAATGCCTTTTGTATAAACTAACCTTGAAGCAAAAGTGATAATAATTTTTTTATCTAAATTATTTTTTTTCAGAGGATTAAAAAAATTCTTATCAACTCCAATACCTAAATAACTTATGTTTTTTAGTTGATATGACTTTAAATAATTTACTACTGCCCTATTAGATCCGAGAACTAAATTATATTGAGTAAGAATAAATTTAATAATAAACCAATCGATTATTTTTCCAAAAAAAGTTATTAGATTATTTTGATGTTTGATTGAAGAGGCGCAATGATCAATAATAATTGAGGGAATTTTCCATGATCTGGCTAAAAATTGTATCCACCAAGAACTGTCAAAAAACCTCGTCTCACAAAAAATTAAGTTAAAATTATTTTCTTTTTTTAATTTTTTAATAATTTTAAACAGTTCGAAATAATTAGGTAAAACAAATTGGTCTTTGATTATAGAAAAACAAGGAACATAATAGACCTTCATTAAGCCAAACTTATCGACTTGAGCCTTTGTGGTTTGATAACATAAAATAGTAATTTTTATATTTGAATATAGGCCTGATATCTTCTGACAAAGTTCCTGTTGATAAGTATTTGTTGGAAAAAAATATGGTGAAACTAATAGAGCGTCAATATATTTAGGCATATTCAATATATGATATCATTAAATAATGAACGTTATTACAAAAATTCATTCTAACTTAGTTTTTTCTCGAAGAAGTATAATCCTTTCGAAATTAATCGCTCAATTAATACCAAACAATGCCAAAGTTTTAGATGTAGGTTGTGGCGATGGGCTAATTGATTATTACATTACTAACCTTCGACCTGATATTAATATCACCGGCGTTGATATTTTGAAAAGAGAAAAAACTCATATTCCGGTAACTCTATATGATGGAAATAAGCTTCCTTTTTCTGATAATTTTTTTAATTGTATCGTTTTTATAGACGTCCTTCATCATACTAATGAACCTGAAATCCTATTAGCAGAAGCAAAAAGAGTTTCAAGAAAAACCATTATTATCAAGGACCATTATTGTAATAATCTATTTGCATACTATAGATTAAAATTTATGGATTGGGTTGGAAATAAGTTCTATGGCGTTAATTTGCCATATAATTATTATTCTAAAATAAGATGGCATAATTTATATAAAAAATTATATTTAAATATTGATAAAGAAGTTAATAAACTAGATCTTTACCCTATAGCTTTTAATTTTGTTTTTGAAAGGGATCTTCAGTTTATAACAAAATTATCTTTTAAATAACTAGTTTTCTTAATCCTACTTTTATTGGCCGCAGTATTTGCAGTTTTTAGGCTTTAGATTGTTGATTATTACTCTAATTTTAGTAATGTTTTTACAAATCTTTTATCAATTTCCCTACTTTTATTTTGAGGATTTTGGCAATTCGATGAAGAAATCTGACTGATGGATTGGCTTTTCCTTCTTCAACTTCAGCTAAATAACTGCGGTCAACGTCGGATAGAATGGCTACTTGCTGTTGTGAAAGTTTGAGCTTTTTCCGATAGGATATAATACTTTCTCCTAATCTCTTGTAATAAAAATTACCTCGAGTCATTGAGCAATCATATTAGAAGCAAAACCCAAAAGCAGTAGGTTATAACCTACAAAACATATGTTTTAGGTCGATCTGACAAAATATTTTGCTCGATATACCACATATTTATAAACACTCTTGCCAAGCTTGTCCTAACCCCAGGGGTTGAGACACGGGTGGCTTATTATAATAGTCTAAAATACTATTCGAATATAAGTTTTTTGATATGTTTTAATTCTCTTTGATATTCTATGTTATTTTCTACAAAACGTTTATAAATAATCATATTTTGAATAGAAATTTCCTTCATATGTTTTTCTAATATATTTTCATCGGTAATAAAATCTTTATAAGAAGAAAAAATCCAGTTTTCTGGATTATCTACTAGCCTGTTTGTCGTTGGATTAAGGTGTATATACCGACTGACGTGAAGCAATTGTTCGTTTGATCGTATTTCAACTGATTTAAATACTGATTGCCAAAGAGGGCCTTTTCGATCAAACTTAATATTAAAATAGCGAGTAAAACTATTTTCTACATTATTAATAAACTGTGATAAAGAATTATTTTCTAATACCTTTAAAAGAAAATGATAATGATCTGGCATGATACAATACGATAAAATTTTACAAAATGAATTGTTTACTGGATAAATAATATTTTTATAATCAAATTTTTTTCTTTTTGTAAATTGAGAAAAACTTTTTGTCACCGGTTTAGTGTTGTAATATTCAAATGTATTTAAAAACCTCTGACTATTATCAAGGTCTCTAAAAATGCCATAATTGGAAATGCTTTTGTTAAAAACATGATAGATTTCCCCTTCAATAAATTTATCTTTTCTTTTCATATTTTATTAATCGTGCCAAGCTTGTCCTAACCCCAGGGGTTGAGACACGGGTGGCTAAGAGCTACACCCTTAATAAATCACATATTTTTATTCTTAAAACGCGGCAGAGTTTGTTAAGAACTTTAATTGATGGATTAGCCTTCCCCTTTTCTATTTTAAAAAGATATGACCGGTTGATATCACAAAGAAGACATAACTGTTCCTGCGTCAGTTTCTTTTTTTCCCGCAAACGAAAAATAACTCTTCCCAAATTGCGATAGAAAGAATTTCCACGCATGTTGAAAGAAAGGATACAAAAAACCAAAATTGACTGTCAATCGCTTATAACCTACAAAAGTAGCATTTTAGATTGTTGGGATAGGATTATTTTTGTGATAGTGATGTAGACAATAAGGTATAATTTTATATCCAACTTGGCATTCTACCCCAAATCGCAGTTCTACCTTTTAATAATTTTCTATAATTCGCAGCTTCGTGACCTATCATAACCGTATAAGGAGTAATTATATGTAATTCGACACCGATTCTAAAAACAAATTGTAATGAAGCAACTATACTTTGTTTATCTTGATCTAAAAAAACAGCGTCATTATTTACATGAACAGCTAAATCAATATCTCCTGGTTGTCTTTTAATGTTTTTTGACCAAAAAGATCCAAATCCTGTAATTCCATAAACATTTGATTTATCAAGTTTAGGAATAACTGACAATATGATACTTCTAGCAGCGTTAATTCTTTTTTCAGGAATTAATATAATATTTTCAGGCATATTTTAGTATATTATATCATTGTTATAGGGTTAAAATTAAGAAAAACATAGAAAAAAGACGTAAAAACCTATGTTTGATGAGCGGCAAAGATTATATCCGTCTGATATCCGTCAACACCTATTCCTACATGAGTCCAATCCGGACTTAGTTGGTTGTCATCGTGAGGCTGATCGCCAGCATAGACCCATTCAATCAGGTGAACTCCTTCAAGCCGATAACCATAAGAAGAATTTTCTCCCAGCCACCAAAAACCTAGAATTTTTATGTTCTCTTCGCTTTTGACAAACTCAGAAAAACCAGCATGTCCGTCCAAATTGCCTATCTGGGTAAAATACTTTGCTCTTTGTGTAGCATAATTAGCTAACCTATCGTCCCAATTAAGGGAATTACGACCATGTTTCTGCCGATAACTATTTAATGCTTCAAATATCTCGTTCGGCGTTGCCATTCTTGAATCAAAACCTATTTTCATCGTCCAAGAATGCTCTGAAACCTGTTTGGCTTTCCCCCATTCTTCCAAATCTGGAATAACGGAGTCGTTATTAATATTTAACTGAACAACGACTGGGGTTGGGGTTAAACTAATTTTGATTTCTTCATCAACCGTCCCTGAACTTAAACCCGGATTGATGATTTTTTCTGGCGACGAAGTAAAACTGTTTGGTAATATTTTTTTAAAGTTCTGGTACAAAATATCGCTTCCTAACCTAAATGTTATTAAAATTAATCCAATAAAAAGAATAAACTTTTTGATCAGAACAGTTATCATAGAAATATTATACTGTTATAATATTCTCTTATGAAACTCTCGATCGGTACAGGTGGAACTCTACCCAATACAATTTAGGAAGAATATAACGTTCAATGACTCCATAGGAAAGCATAATATCTCTTGAAATTAACCATGTTTTTCTGTATTTTAAAACTATGAATGAATCATCTTCAATCAAACCAGTAATCGAAAACGCCAAAGCTGCTCAAAATAAAATCAAAGTCTCTGAGGCTCCACTAAATGATGAGGATCAACAAGCTCTTAACGCTCTCAAAAATCGATTGGAAAGTGGTTTTAAGACTGAAAAAGTATCCACTGATCCTGACGACTTAAAAAAAGTTCAGTGGCACAGGGTCGGTGAAAAGCCTGGAGACGCCCCCCCTTCCGTATTAACTATTGAGAAACCTGAAAAAAAATATGAGGACAAAAAAACAAGGAATGAAACGTTGCAAAAGCAAACTGATCAGATTCTCAAGGATAAACCATATCTCCGAAGCATTATTACAAGCGTAGACGAATTCCAATGGGACAATTTAAGACCGGATTGGACGCAACGACCGGAAGAACTCAACTTGCTTATTCTTAATTTGGATAATTATGGCATTGGAACATCTGATCGTTATGAAAATCGTAGCCTTTCTGAATCAATCGGTACCGCTTATAAATTTTTAAGAGCTAGTTATCAAGGACAACAACTAAACCCTGACCGGCCTCAATGGGATTATAACGGTGTTGAAGGGACTCCTCACTTTGAAGATATTTCAGTAAGTATACTCGAAAATCTCAAATCAGTTAGAAAAGGACAAAGACAAGAAATCACTCAGGATGATCTTAATGTTTGTATTTTGTCAGCTTTATCCTGTGGCGATCCATATACGGCTATGAGACTAATTCAAAGTGCAGATCAGTTTCTTCCTGAACAAGGGAAATCGGCTATATCTTCGGCTTTATCCCGTTTTGCCAATCCTGAAGATAAAAATAATATATTCAATCAAGTCTATGAGCTTTATCCTGAACAGGTAAAAGATAGATTGAACGAAGTGTTATCCTCTTTAGGAGAAGAGCAATTCGCTGATTTAACAGATGTTCCCATGGCTATGGCAATAAAAAAGCAGGTGGGAAAAAGGTTGGAAAACCGATTAAAGAAACAAAGAGATCTTTGGCTTCGTGAACAAACTGTAGCCCGAACAGATTTACGAAAAAACGAGCTTGATAAACCACATCTGTCTGAAATGGTTGATCAAGCAGCTGAGAATGAAAAAGAATGGCAAACTATTGCCAAAGCAATCGAAGAAAAAGCCGCACATTTTGTCGACGGTCAAGCAGCTAATATTATAGCTGCTGAGCTTCAAAGACGACTAAGACCGGAACTCGATCTTGATAGACAAATGAGAATACATAAAGATAAAGGATTGCGGAAATTTTCTGAAAATTTCTCTTATACGCAATACAATAACTATGAAAATAATGGTGCTTATGGATATGAAACATTGAGTAATGATGGAAACACGAATCAAAAAGCTGAAAGAATTAATCAAATCAATATGTCCGAACGAGAAATTATGGAAAATATTTGGCAACCTAACCAAATCGGTGTAAGAGAACTAGTTATTTTACTAAAAAACCCAAATTTATTTGATCATTATTTATCACAAGGAATAAACAATTACGAAAAAAAAGCCATGAACGCAACCTCTTATAGTTATGACCGTAAACGTTTTGATCAAGGGTATAATCTGTTAGCAAAAAAAATGATCAATGGAGTAAGTTTTCTTCAAACCATTGCTGATGTCCCAGAAATTAAGGCAGTTTTGCAAAAAGAGTTTGGATTCAAAGAAATGGTTAACGCAGATAATCTTGATAAGGCCGCAGAAAAACTCCAAACTATTTTTAATAAAATTATCAACAAGGAAACAGACATGACTCTTTATGAATCAATGCTTGAAGAAGGACAGCTCGACGAAGATGCAAGAGTTGCTCAACAAATTGCAAAATTAATACCTAAAGAAACGGGCAAAATTGCTGAAGTTAAAGAAGATGAGGCTATTGAAATCACCGGAGAAATGACTGATGCCGCGATGAAAAAAAATAATGAATTAAAATTAAAATTTGAACAATTAAAAGAACCAAAAGTGAAAAAAAATCGACTTAAAGGTACAATTGATGATTTAGAAAAACAACGAAAAAATATCGAAGTTGGTACAACTGTTAAGAAAGCTATACAAAAAATAGGTAAACCAAAAGGAACAATGACAGAAACGGAACAAGCTGAAAGATTGAAAAGTTTTGATAAACAAATCAAAACTTCTTCTGAACAATTGGAGCAAACAGAAGCTGAAATTAGTACAATTGGTGAAGTCAGCCCTGAAGACGTTCAAACAGCCACAAAAAAAGCTCAAAAACTTCAAAAAATAAAATCTACAATTCCTACTACTTAAAATAAAATAAATTTTTACTGTTATAATATTCTCTTATGAAACTCTCGATCGGGATCGTCGGACTGCCAAACGTCGGAAAATCTACCCTTTTCAACGCTTTACTAAAAAAACAGGTGGCTAATGTAGCTAATTATCCGTTCTGCACGATCGAACCAAATGTTGGAATCATCGAAGTTCCTGACGAACGCCTTCTGGTTTTAGCAAAAATCGTCAGCACAACAAAAATTGTTCCAGCTGCAGTTGAATTCTATGATATTGCAGGGCTCGTGCGTGGAGCATCAAAAGGCGAAGGATTAGGAAATAAATTTCTTTCCCACATTCGTGAAGTCGAGGCCATCGTCCATGTTATCCGGCTTTTTGAAGACAGCAATGTTGTCCATGTCTCGCCGAAAATCAATCCTGTTGATGATATAAAAACAATCGAAACAGAACTGATTCTTGCCGACCTTGAAACTTTAAATAAACAAAAAGAGCCCAAAGGAAGTTCTGTTCCCAAAGAAGCCTATACAACCTACGCGGTTGTCCGGAAAGTCAAAGAACAGCTGGATAAAGGCATTCCCGTCCGTAAGCAAACACTCGATGAGGATGAGTTGATTGCTTTGAAATCTCTGAATTTACTGACGATAAAACCGGTTATTTTTGTCTTTAACGTTTCCGAACAACAATTACAAAATAAAGAAGAAACGGAAAAGAGAATTAAAGAAATATTGCTTAAATCCGAAGCACGAAATCCGAAGCACGAAACAAATTTAAATTTAAAAAATTCGAATTTTGAAAATTGTTTCGAATTTCGAAATTCGGATTTCGGATTTATTTATCTATGCGCTAAAATGGAAAGCGAGATTGTTATTTTATCTCTCAATGAACAAAAAGAATATTTAAAGCAGTTTGGCTTGAAAGAATCAGGATTAAATCGGTTGATTAAAAAAGCCTATGAATCTTTAGGATTAATATCTTTTTTGACGGCAGGAACAATTGAGGTCCGCGCCTGGACAATCAAAAAGGGCTGGCTGGCACCACAGGCCGCCGGAACAATTCATACTGACTTTGAAAAAAAATTTATTAAGGCTGATATTATTCCCTACCAGAAATTTGTTGAGGCGGGTGGTTGGATCCCGGCACGCGAACAAGGACTGGTACAAACGGTAGGAAAAAATTACATAATGCAGGATAATGAAGTGGTCGAATTTAAGATCGGTATTTAACTCTCCATTTTATATATATCACCCAAAACCTTATTGATGAAAACAGAGCAAAAACAAATCCCGGAAATCCATCTATAAAGCCCTTGTGACAAAAATACATCATGAAAAAAGTTTTTTTCGGGTACCAGCAAAAATATTTGAAAAAACTTAATTTTATGTCTTTTGACATTCGATCTACCTCAGCAGTTGTGTAACGATCCCAGCGCGTCAGATAGCGGGAAAAGTCTGGATCGGCATAATGTAATATTGGACTTTTAAAATAACCTATCTCCCCTTTTACTTCCACATTTTCATGAACATCTTTGCAGGGAAATTTTGCTACTCCATTTTTATATAAACGAATCGTGTAGTCCGGATACTGTCCGCCTTTCATCAAAAATCCTGTCAAAAACCAGTTTTTACGAGGGATGTTATATGCAACAGGAACGACACGGGGGTCGTTCCCTACAACTGCTTTAATTTCTTCCTTTAATTCTTTTGTTAATTCCTCATCCGCATCTAATTGTAAAATCCATTTCCCTCTCGCTGCTTCAATCGCTTTCTGTTTATTCTTATGAAACATTACCGGATTATCAGAATCAATTATTTTAACTTTCTTGCCGTAAGATTTGGCAATTTCTACAGTTTTATCAGTTGATCCACCGTCAACGATAATCACTTCATCAACAATGTCAATCGCGCAGTCCAAAGGATAGTGAAGGTTTTTTTCTTCATTATGGGTAGCAACACACAAAGATAGTTTCATAACGATATTATATAATATTCCTATGTTGAAAATCATTACCGTCCCAAATAATATCCTTTCTTCCCCCACCAAACAGGTAGGTGAAGTCAATAATAATGTCAAAAAAATTATTTCTGACATGGAAAAAATCCTGATTGCCCAAAATGATCCGCCTGGTGTTGGGTTAGCTGCTAATCAAGTTGGGTTAGATTTATCTATTTTTATTATTAGACCGACTGAAAAATCAAAAACCAAAATATTTATTAATCCTCGCATTCTTAAACTCGTTAACTCGTTAACTCGTAAACCAAATAACAAAAAAACAAAGAAACAAAAAGTAAAATTAGAAGGCTGTCTCTCTATTCCCCGCATCTGGGGTCCGGTTAAACGCGCGGGTCGTATTTTTCTTAAATATCAAGATTTGAACGGAAAAAATTATTTAAAATGGTTCACCGGTTTTGAAGCAACTATTATCCAACACGAAATGGACCATTTAAACGGAATCGTTTTTACGCAAAGATCTTTAGAGCAGAAAGGACAATTGTATAGAGAAGAGAATGATGAGCTGGTGAAGATAGAATATTAAGATTTTTCTTTATTTTTTGCATTCATTTCTTTCTTGACTGAAGCTAACGTTAAAAAAGGCTTCTTTCCGTCAATCATGTCTTTTCTAATTCTTTTCAAACATTTAGCACATAACCTTACTCTGATCATCTTCCCTTTTTCAAGGATACTTAAACGGACAAGATTTGCTTTGAAAATTCTTTGGGTTTTAGGAGCTCTTTTCTTCCATCGTCCTCCGGCAACACCTCGATGATGAGTATGTGATCTTCCGTATAATAATCCTTTTCCGCAGTGATAACAGCCGAACATAATATATTTATATTTAAACTTTCAACTCAATTGTGAGTTTTTATGATATCATATTATGTTCTTAAAAACAAGAATCACAAATGACAAAATTCAAATAACAATTGAATTACAAATAACAAATTATTAATAACAAAACTGTTTTAAACATTTGATATTTGTTATTGGAATTTCAATTGTAGATTTGTTATTGGTTATTTGTCATTAATATGATTTCTTATCTCTTTTCCAATCCTCTGCTTTTTGTAATTTATTTCCTTTCTCTACTGGTGGCTATATCAATTCATGAATTTTCTCATGCGTGGGCGGCCGATTATCTTGGTGACCCAACTCCAAGGCTTCAGGGCAGGCTTAAACTTGATCCGCGAGTTCATATTGACAATATAGGAATGCTGTTTTTACTGTTTTTCGGCTTCGGCTGGGGAAAACCGGTTGAGTTTGACCCCTACAACTTAAAAGAGCCACGCCGCGATGCTGCTATTATCTCTTTGGCTGGTCCAAGTTCTAACTTTATTTTGGCTATATTACTTTCTTTATTGCTAAAATTGTTCATAGTTTTACAACTTAATTTTCTAATTATTATAGGAAGTTTAATTTTTGTTCCGATGATCAGAATGAACATTGTTTTGGGAGTTTTTAATTTACTTCCGATTCACCCATTAGACGGATTTAAAATCGTCGGTGGAATTTTATCCGAAGAAAAAGCTCGAGAATGGTACTCTCTTCAAAAATACGGAATGATTTTTTTGATTTTATTAATTTTTCCGATTGCCGGAAGTTCAATGTTAAGTAGTATTTTGCAACCGATTGTGGATTTCATTTCTAATCTTCTAATAACTATGCCTAAGGCAGGGATTATATAAAGAAATAACAAATTACAAATGACAAATAACAATTGAATTTCAAATAACAAATATCAAATGGTTTTAAACATTTGTAATTAATTATTTGTTATTCATTTGATACTTGCCTACCGGCAGGCAGGTTTGAATTTTGTCATTTGTCATTTTTCTTACGGGGTTGGTGTTAGCTTTCTTAAACACTTGAAGTAGTCCTGAGTCGAACATCCTTTACCTAATTTTTCTTTAATTTTGACACAGTCGTTTTCCGTACAATTTGTTCCGTCTGAAATCTGTAATCTTTGAAACGGTGTTGGTTTACCCTGAGCGGAGTCAAATGGTGTAGATGTTGGAGTCGCAACTGAGCTTTCTGCTCCTTTGGTAGTAAAAGTCCAGGGTACACCGCCATTGTCATATTTTTTATCGCCGATTCTAATATCAAAATAGTAGGTTGTGTTTGGTGAAAGAAGAGTCAAATCCAGACTATGAGTCTTGTCTTTGGTCGCCTCCGGAGCAAAAAAATTCAAAGCCGTCGGAGTGGTTCCGTATTCAACCACTCCCTGAGTGTCAACCCCAGTCGCCCAACTGGTTCTAACAGAATTTTTTTCAATATTTGATATTATGACGTCCCGAGGTTCGTAATCGGCAGCTCGAGTACCAAAAATAGTAAAATAACCAACGACCAACCCAATAAAAATAACTATTCCAATAATGATTGCTGCAGTTTTTTTAATGACAGGATTATTCATAATAATCTCAACATACTCCCTAATATCAATAATATTGCTCCTGGTATAATAAATTTTACTACATTATCAAAAATTCCGCTTTGGGGAAGTTCGGAAGGATTGCTACTGTTATCTGTTGCTGCTGGCACTGAAGTTGGATTGGTCCCTTGACTACTGCCACCGCCTATTGTAATAACCGAATTGTTATTTTGAGAACATGTCATTACGTCGGACGCGTTTATATCGTTTTTAATAATCTTTGAAGTACTACAGTCAAAAGACAAAGTGGCTGTCCCGTCTTTAAGAGCTTGAAAAGTAATCGTTGCTACTGTTCCCGAGGTGGAAATTGAACTGGCCACATCGTTTACCATCCCGGCGATGTAGACTTTACCGGCCGTAGAGATATCGTTGGTGACTGTTGGGAATAAAGAGCCGGCCGATACGACAGTTGCTTTAAGAATGGTTGAATCATAGTTGACATAGATATCAGTTGAATTCAAGGCGTCACTTCCCGGATCAACTGTTACTGCAATTTGGAAAGTTTGGCCGTTGGATGCCGAAGCCGTTGTTTTATCAAATTTTAAACTGGCAGCATCAACCAATCCAAAAACTGCCGGGAATACAATAAATAAAATTACCAGTGATAAAATTTTTATTAATTTTTTTTTCATATTTGAATTTTTTAATTAACAGTTATTTTTATCTCATTTAATGATGGATGAATTATTTCCGTTTCACTATTTACAAACTTTGTTGCTTCTTTATCAAAAGAAGGTAAAATCGTAAAAGTAAAATTACCCTTAACTTTTGGTTGGAAAATTAAATTAACCATTGCTTCTCCTTTAAAAACTGACGAGAGATTGTTCTGATTGATTTTAACTATTGTTAAAGTCAACCGATTGTCTTTTTTGTACGAATAAACTTTGAAATTTGAATCAATCGAATCGGCTTTGACAAAATCAAAAGAAATTGGATCATAGGAAATCACCGTATCTAAAGCGGTTATGTTTTCTCCGTCAGAATCAATCATTAAACTTAAATCTACTGGATTTTTTACACTATTTAAAGTGGAATTATTTTTCAAATTAATAAATCCCTTTGTCGGTGTAAAAGTAGGAGTAACTATATTTTTTTGTTGGACCGTTGAAGTTGAAATAGCTTGTTCATTATTAGTAGTTTTTTTATTATTCATCAGTAAAAAAATTCCCGAACCAACAAAAACGGCAAAAAAAACTACTAAGAGATAAAGAAAAATTTTATTTTTATTATTATTGTTTTCCATATTATTGTTCATCTGTTCTTGTAGCCAGGGCTGACAAAATCAATGAAAAATCTTGAGTATTGACAATACCGTCTTTATTCAAATCAGCCTTATTCAAAATCGCTAAGTCAGTTTTCCCAAGATTATTCTTGACCAGTCCGAAATCAACCGAATCAACAATCCCGTTTTGATCAAGATCCCCACCCAAAAGCATTATTCCAGAAAAATTTAAACTATTGTCGCCTATTACTAAACTAATATTTCCATCGGGGCAACGATAAATTCCTGCCCTTGTTTCAGACGGTACACTGTCGCAAATTTTTTTCTGAAGATGTAGCGGTCCTTTAATAAGGATCCGATATTTCCCGGTAACTGAGGCGAGATTGAATCCAATTGTTCCCGACCAAATCCCGCTCTCATTGGCTGTGAATGTTCCGGTTGATCCAACTCCGCTACTTTCCCCTTCTTTAATAATAGTTGCTTTAACTTTCATTGAATTTAAACTACCTGTTGGTTTTGTTAAAATTCCTTGAAACTTTAACTTCAGATTTAATCTGACGTTGCCGGGTGTACCGGTTAAAGTCGGGGTAATAGGCGTAACAGTCATATTTGAAATCACAGCCACTTCACTGGCTGAAAGCAACCTGTTCCAAACCGCAAACTCATCCAAAACCCCGTTGAAACGATACCAAGTCGTATTAATATAGTTTCCGCCGATATAATCTGTTCTTCCACTGTTGTAGGATACGACCGGAGCCCAGTTGGTCGCCGCGTTGGTTGGATTGGCAACCAACACACCATTGACATAAACAGCAGAAGTCCGACCGGCAAAATCAATAACAAATGCTACATGATACCAGGTATCTTTAGCAAAATTATATTGGACAATAAGACCGGCGTCTTTATTTGTTGATGTTGGTGTCCAATAAAAAACAATTTGATTGTTGATCATGTATATTGATCCGTAGCCCATCCCCCCGGCCGCACCGACTCCGGCAA
>Ga0172375_10008419_pt1 | contig 13860 bp, 13 predicted proteins | sample LakKiv1m_FD_114537 | JGI IMG/M metagenome (GOLD analysis project Ga0172375, IMG submission 114537) | Freshwater microbial communities from Kabuno Bay, South-Kivu, Congo - kab_092012_11.1m | ecosystem: Environmental > Aquatic > Freshwater > Lake | place: Democratic Republic of the Congo...
CGGCTCAAAGAACTCACCCGCCTTAGAGAACTACTTGCTGATTATTTCTCCTTCAATAATTCCTACCATTCTTCAGACCAATCCTGGAAAAATTACTTTTTTGGATTTACTTTCGCGTCGGCTTTAAGAGCGGGGAGATAAAATCGTAAAAAAAGACGATACTTGTTAAAAAATAGGCGTTCAATGGATGGGTGTTTTTTTGTGGTATAATAAATATATAAAAATTAATAAAAAATATGCGTAAAAATAAAATTACAAAATTAAGCCCGTGGGGCGTCGCATTTATTGGCATATTACCTTTTCAGAGAGTTTTTGCACAATATATGAGCTCACAGGAAACATTGTATGGCTCTGTATCGTTCCAAGATATGATAGTTAATCTTCTAATGTTAGCAGCTATAATACTTATTCCCATAGCGTTTATTATCGGAATTATCATATTCATAATTAAGAAAGTAAAGAAACGAAATGCTCAAAAAAATCCTGAAATTGGGAAGCCTTAAAATATGGAATAAGAGCGTAGATAATTTGCGGAAAAGGCATCCTCTCCAGGTATTGTTTTGGGAATGCACTTTAAAATGCAATTTTAAATGCCAGCATTGCGGCAGCAGCGCCAATGAAAATCCGATTGCCAATGAACTAACAACCGAAGAAATGTGGTTTTTGACAAAACCGGCACTTTGACTGCGGGTCGTCCCCAGGTGCGAAAAATAATCGTTAACCACCAGTTTGGATTCAGTGAAGATAAAATCCTTAAAATCGCAGCCTCGGTGGCTAAAAACTCCGAGCATCCTTTGTCCAAAGCAGTTTATAATTACGCCCTGGAAAAAAATGCAGAGCTTAAGGATTTTTCTGAATTTAAAGAAATCCGCAGCAAAGGAATCATTGCCAGATGCCAAGAGCACGATATTAGCGTAGCTTTAGGCAACATAAAATTTTTAAAAAATTTGGGAATTGAAAATGGTTGGGCCGGGCAATTGCTTGCCGATGAAAATTATTTGGCCGGCACAAAATTATTCGTCGTCCACGGCCAGGAATTGGCCGGAGCGATTGTGGTCGCCGATGAAGTCAGGCCGGAAGCGCATCAGATTATCAGACAGCTTAAGAAAATGGGGATGTCGGTGGCTATGATTACCGGCGATAACCAACAGACAGCCAGATCAGTCGCTCAAGAGCTGGCGATCAGTAAGGTTTTAGCCGAAGTCTTGCCGGAAGAAAAATCAGCCGAAATAAAAAAACTTCAGGCTGGCGGAGCGAAAATTATTTTTGTCGGTGACGGAATTAATGACGCGCCCAGTTTGGTGCAAGCAGATTTGGGCATTGCCATGGGCAGTGCGACCGACATTGCCAAAGAAGCCGGCCAGATAATTTTAATGCAGAATAATCTGAAAAAAATGGTTGAAGCGGTTAAAATTTCCAAAAATACATTCAAAACCATCCGGCAAAATCTTTTTTGGGCGTTTTTCTACAATGTCATTGCCATCCCTTTGGCTATTTCGGGAATTTTAAATCCGGCGATTGCCGCCGGCGCCATGGCTTTCAGTTCGGTGTCGGTAGTACTCAACAGCCTGCGTATATATAAATCTTAAAATAATCTATTTGGTCGCAACTGGCTGGTTAATAAACGGATCAATGAAGCGCGAATTTACGGAGCGGGTAAGGTCCTGCGCGGCAATCTGGACGCGCCTTTCCACTTTTTTGGCATCCATTTTTCTGGCTTTATTTTCAGAAATTTCTTCGCCGGTTTTCTTATTGATGTAAACTGTCCTGTATTCCGGTAAATTTTCCCTGGCATTGTCCGGCTGGGTTTTTTCTGTTTCGTAGGCTAAAAATTTTTCTTCTGGATAACCCTTAAGCGCTTCGGCCATAAAGCTGTGCCAGATCGGCGCGGCAACATAGGAACCGTCGGCGCCGACATACATAAGTTTGCCGTCATTGTTGCCGGCCCAAACTCCGGCCACGAGACTTGGTGTAAAGCCAACTGTCCAGGCGTCTTTCCAATCTTGGGTGGTGCCGGTCTTGGCGGCGATAGTCCGGTCGTCAAGGTGCAAAAGGTTATTCGGGCCGAAAATTGGAACGCGGGCGGCGTTGTCGGAAAGGATTGAATCAATTTTGCGCGCCACCTGTGGATCCAGCACCTGTTCGTTTTTGGCCTGGTTTTGATAAAGTAAATTGCTACGGCTGTCGGTTATTTTTACGAACGGATCTGGGGAATTTTTCCGGCCGTCGTTGGCAAAAACCGAAAAGCCGGCCGTCTCATCTATGAGTTTGACTTCGCCGCCGCCGATTGCCAGTGACAGGCCGTAGCGATTTTTTTCATTGAGGGTTGTGATGCCCAGGCGATGAGCCATTTCAATGGCCTTATCCACGCCAACCAGATATAAAGTTTTGACTGCTGGAATATTAAGCGACATAGCCAAAGCCTGGCGCATGGTTACGACGCCGTGGGATTTGCCGTCATAATTTCTGGGGATATAATTTTTACCGGAACCGTCGGGGCCGAAGTTGGTAATTTGGTCAACCAGCAGGTTTTCCGGCTGATAGCCCAGCTCAAATGCTTTGGCGTAAACAAAAGGCTTGAAAGAAGAACCGGGCTGGCGGGGACGGATAGCAACGTTGACTTGGCCGTCAATTTTAGAGTTGTAATAGTCAACACTGCCGACCATCGCCAGAATTTGGCCGTTTTTTGGATTAAGCGCGACCAAAGCGGCATTAGCGGCGCCATAACGCGTAAGATTATAGGCGGCGCGGTCAGCGATGGATTTTTCCGCCAGTTTTTGCAGGCCGTAATCCAGGCTGGTGTAAATCCGTAAGCCGCCCGCCTCAATTTTTTCGCGGCCATATTTTTTCTCCAGATCTTCCAGTGCGTAAAAAACAAAATGCGGCGCATCAATCAGCTCGTGATTCGGCACTACTTTGGAGAGCGTATCTGTTTTAAGCGCCAGACTCACTTTTTCCGGGGTATCCAGTTCCAGTTTCCTGACGCGGCGCAGGATTTTTTGCTGGCGGACCACCAATTCGCCAGAATGATTGCCGTAAGGGGAATAATAGGCGGTGGCTTTGGTGAGCGCTGCCAGAAAAGCTGATTCATCCAGCGTCAAATCAGCTGCTTTTTTGCCGAAAAAAGTTTCCGCCGCCGTTTCTATGCCGTAGGCATTGGAGCCGTAAGGCACCTGGTTTAAGTACATGTCCAAAATCTGGTCTTTGCTGTAGGTTTGCTCCAGCTTGATGGCCAGGATCAATTCCATAATTTTCCGCTGGACAGTTTTTTCACGCGTCAGGAAAGCATTACGGGCCAGCTGCTGGGTGATAGTGGACGCTCCCTGGGCGGAGTTTTGATTGCGGATATCTTTAACCAGTGCCCGGAAAATGGAAAAAACATCAAAACCGAAATGGGTGTAGAAAGAATCGTCTTCGGCGGCGATAGTGGCGATGCGGATATTTTTGGGAATTTCAGAATGGGAAATAATTTTTCGGTTGGCTTCGCCGTGGATTTTATACAGGATATGTCCGCCGGTCCGGTCGTAAATTATGGAAGTTTGGGGCGTGTAGGTTTTCTCCAGGCCCTTGACGGTCGGGGCGTGGCGGTAGATATAAATAAAAATGACTGCCGCGATAGTGGCAATCATTATAAAAACGTTAAAGAGTATCCGGATAATCTCCCCAAGTGTTCTTAGTCCAAGTTGTGCGTATTTTCCATTTTTTTTCATCCCCTTTGATTTGATTATAGCATTAATACAAATCAGGATACAAATTTTGTTTTACTCTATTAAATGATCCCGCCATACGCGATAATTTTGTCTTAAAATATATTTAACAGGACAAAAAAACGGCAGGGGAACATTGTCTCCCACCGTTGGATTTTTATAAGACTTTCTGGTGGATGCTGGCCACACACGAACCAAATGGCCTTATGGCTTTATCTATTATTTTTTCAATTTCTACCGATTTGGCCCTGGCTTCATTAAGTGTTGATGCTTTAATTCTAAGCTCAAATTCATCAACTTTTATATCTTTGATACGGCCGTCTTTTATTTCTTCAATTTCCAAGCCTATTTTTCTGGAAATTGTTGACGCGATGAGTTTCATTTCATCAGGAAGGAAACCCATCCTTGTCATCTGACAAATAAAAATAAATTCTGTTTCCATTTCCTGCACCTCCTTTCCTTGCAAAATAATATTTTTAAAGAAGTCTCATTATAGCGCATAATAATGATTTTGTCAAGCATTTATACGCCTGTTTGACAAAACCTCAAAAATAGACTATAATTAGGGCAGAAAGTAAGTATTGGAATCCCGCTCAAAAAACGGGAGTGGATGTTTGGTCGAACTTCCAGAAATCCCCTTACTTTGAAACTTAAACAGTGAAATTACCAAAATGACTGAAGCTGCGAAAGACAGAGACTTCGTTGAGTACGTTGTGAAGCAGATCGTCACTAATCCGGACGCCGTCAAGGTGGAGCGGAAAATTGACGAGATGGGCGTTCTCATCACTCTGGACGTAGATCCTCAGGATATGGGCATGGTGATTGGTCGCGAAGGTGCGACAGCGAAAGCTTTAAGAACCCTTCTCAGGGTAATTGGAGCCAAAAATAACGCTCGCGTCAACCTTAAGATCAACGAACCGGCCGGTTCCGAGAGAAAGTCTCAACCCCAGAAAAGCATTGATGAGGTTGTGAACGAAATATAATTTTGAAAAAAGTAGTTTTTCCCGCTGAGCGGGATACTCGCAAAAAGACTGGGTTTTTATCCCCACACCAATTTTTGAATTAAGCTGAAATTAAGCACAAAATTTCATAAATTGATGCGGGGATGAATTTGCCGGTCTTTTTTGTTTTTTCTTTATTTATGCTAGAATTTATATATGGAATTTAATATCATAACCATTTTCCCGGAGATTTTTAACTCCTATTTTAACGAGTCTATTTTGAAGCGTGCCCAGAAAGAAAAATTGATAAAAATAAAAACCCACAATTTGCGGGATTATACTTCGGACAAACATAAGACAGTTGATGATACGCCATACGGAGGTGGCCCGGGGATGGTGATGAAGATACAGCCGATATATGATTGTGTTAGTGAAATAAAATCAGCGCTGAATTCAAAAATTATAAATCAAAAATCAAAATTAATAAGTTCGCTTCGCTCACGTACTATTTTATTTTCCGCCAAGGGTAAAAAATATACCCAGGCTGATGCTGTGCGACTGTCTAAATATGATAATTTAATCCTGATTTGCGGGCGTTATGAGGGTGTAGACGAACGGGTGGCGCAATATTTGGCTGATGAGGAAATCTCCATCGGCGATTATGTGCTCACTGGCGGTGAAATTCCAGTGATGGTTTTGGTAGATTCAGTGAGCCGGTTAATTCCCGGCGTCCTGGGCAATCCCGATTCACTATCCGAAGAAAGTTTTAATAATAAAATTCAGAATTCAAAATTCAAAATTCAAAATTCCCAATATGAGTATCCTCAATATACCAAACCGGAAGACTTCAATGGCTGGAAGGTGCCGGAAATCCTTTTGAGCGGCAACCATAAAAAAATCGCCGATTGGCGAGAATCTAAACGTTAAATTTCCACTTGGACACCCAGTGTCCAAGTCAATAAAATGGCCAAAAAAGAAGGACAAATTGACCGCGTACTTCTCTTTACGGTATTGGCTTTAATCGTTTTCGGTTTGATAATGCTGGCTTCGGCCGGCATCGCTTATTCCAAGGTGCGTTTTGGCAACGAATATTATTTCTTTAAGCGCCAACTGGTCGGCATCGGCATCGGCTTAATTTTAATGTTTATTTTCCAAAATATTAATTATAATTTCTGGAAAAAAATTTCCTTTCCCTTTTTCGCAGTGAGTATCGTGGGCCTGGTCTTGGTTTTCATGGAAGGTGTCGGCACCAATATTTACGGCGCCAACCGCTGGCTGCAAATCGGGCCCTTTTCCTTCCAGCCTTCCGAAATGCTGAAACTGGCGCTGATAATTTATCTGGCGGCTTGGCTGGAAAGCCGCGGCGAACGCGTCCGGGATTTTTATGAAGGCGTTTTACCGTTCCTTTTGATTGTCGCTCTGGTCATTTTTTTGCTCATCAAGCAGCCGGACCTGGGAACTCTGGGCGTGGCCATACTCATATCCATGTCGGTCTATTTTATTTCCGGCGCCAAGCTTAAACATCTTTTCTGGATTATGGCCGGCGGCATCGGCGTGCTTTGGGCGCTGGTAAAGATGGAATCATACCGGATGAGCCGGGTGCTGGTGTTTTTGCATCCGGAAATGGATCCTAAAGGCATCGGCTACCAAATCAACCAGGCGCTTCTGGCTATTGGTTCAGGCGGGATTTTCGGCGTCGGGCTGGGGCACAGTCTCCAGAAATTCAATTATCTGCCGGAACCGGTCGGCGATTCAATTTTTGCTATAATTGGTGAGGAGCTGGGCCTGGTTGGCTGCCTGGTTTTCATAACCTTATTTTTAATTTTGGCTATACGCGGGATGCGCATTGCCAGAAAAGCACCGGATGAATTTTCACGGCTGGCGGCGACCGGAATTGTGGCCTGGGTTTTTTTCCAGGCTTTCGTCAATATCGCGGCCATCTCGGGACTAATCCCGCTTACTGGCGTGCCTTTGCCGTTCGTGAGTTACGGCGGCACCTCCATAGTTTTTTTGCTAGTCGGCATCGGAATATTATTAAACATATCTAAATACGCTAATAATTAAGCCATTAGCGACAAGTAACAAGCGGCAAGCATTTATTTTCTTGTCGCATGTCCTATGTCGCTTGTCACAAATATTATGAAAATCGTATTAACCGGCGGGGGGACTGGCGGGCACCTTATTCCTCTGATCGCTGCTGCGCGGGCAATCAAGAAGAAAAATCCGTATGTCCAATTCACTTTCATCGGACCGAAAGGCGAGATGGAAAAAATAATGATGGCCAATGAAGGCATACCGGTAAAGTATATCCTGGCTGGCAAAGCGCGCCGTTATTTTTCGCTGATGTATATTGTGGACGCTTTCAAAGTGCCGATCGGGATTATCCAGTGCCTATGGATACTTTTGTGGAATATGCCGGAAGCCATTTTTTCCAAGGGCGGCTACGCCTGTGTGCCGGTCGTTTTGGTCGGCTGGCTCTACCGGATTCCGGTTATGATCCACGAATCCGACAGTATACCGGGCGCCGCTAACGTAGTACTGGCCAAGTTTTGCGAACGGGTGGCGGTTTCTTATCCGGAAGCCGAACGCTATTTTCCGGCTGCCCAGGTAGTGCTCACAGGCAATCCTTTGCGCGACGATATCGCCAGCGGCGATGCGATCAAGGCCAAAGAGATGTTCAATCTGACGGACTCCAAAAAAATAATTTTCATCGCCGGCGGCTCACAGGGAGCGCGGACTATAAACAACCATATTCTAAATATCCTGCCCAAACTGCTGCAAGACTACCAGATAATCCACCAGACCGGTGAAAAAAACCTGGAGGAAGTTGAACACCGGGCTGGGGAATTGGGCATTAAGGCCGGACACGAAGGCTATTATCCGGTAGGATTTATTGGCGAGGAAATGAAGGATATTTACGCGGCGGCGGATCTGATGATTATCCGCGCCGGCGCCAACACGATTGCCGAAGCGGCAGCCAACGGCAAACCGGCCATTATTATTCCGCTAGCTAATTCCGCCAATAACCATCAGCAGATGAACGCCTTTTCACTGGCCAAGATCGGAGCGGCGGTGGTGCTGGAAGAAAACAACCTGGGAGAAAACTTGCTGCTTAAGACGATTGGCGATATTATGCTGGACGAGGCTTTGCGGCAGAAATTGTCCGCCAATATCCGCAGTTTTTACCACGCTGACGCGGCCGACAAAATCGCTGAAGGGGTTTTGGGAATGATAAATTAATTTTTCATTGATCATTTTTCATTTGACATTAATTGGTAAATAAATGGAAAATGCTAAATGGTAAATGGGAAATGCTTATGCTGGATTTTTCCAAAATTAAAAAAGTTTATGTTATCGGCATCAAGGGCTCGGGCATTGTCGGCGTGGTGGAAATTCTGCATTCCCTGGGGATACAAATTACCGGTTCGGACACGCACGAAAAATTTTTTACCGAGGAAATTTTAAAAAAACTTGGCCTGAAATATTTTGAAAAATTTTCTCCAAAAAATATTCCGGAAGATGTTGACTTGGTAATTTACTCCACCGCCTATAACGCCGAAAACAACGAAGAATTCAAAGCAGCCGAAATGCGGAATATGAATATGATCAGCTATCCGGAAGTGCTGGCGGAACTTTTTAACGGAAAATACGGGATTGCGGTTTGCGGCACACACGGCAAAACGACTACCTCGGCGCTTTTAGCCTATACTCTGAAAGAGAGCGGGGTTGATCCAAGCGCCGCTATTGGCAGTCGGATCAAAGAGTGGGGAGGCAATGCTTTGGCGGGTCAGGGCGAATATTTTGTTATCGAAGCCGATGAATACCAGAATAAATTGAAGCTTTACGACCCTAAGTCAGTTATTTTAACCAGCTGCGATTGGGACCATCCGGATTTTTATAAAAATTTTGAAGAATACAAAAGTGTTTTTTCTAATTTTGTGTCCAAAATACCCAAGATTGGATTTTTGGTGGTCTGGGGCGACAGCGTAGCCACTAATGAAATCGCTGGCAGCTGCCGGGGAGAAATAATCAAATACGGATTTGCTGATGATAATGATGTGATTCCAAAAAAGATTGCGCCGAAAAAATTCACTGTAACTTTTTCAGAAAAAGATTTGGGAGAATTTGAGGTCCTTTTGTCCGGCGACCACAATATTTTAAATGCTTCGGCCGTCATCGCCGTCTGCCATAAATTAAATCTGGATATGGAAAAAGTCAGGGCAGCACTTAAAAATTTTAAAGGCACTTCCCGGCGTTTTGAAATTGTCGGCGAAAAAAATGGAGCCATACTTATTGACGATTACGGCCACCACCCGGAAGAAATCAAAGCGACGCTGAAAGCCACCCGCGAAATTTATCCGGAAAAAAATATCATCGCGGTCTTCCATCCGCATTCCTATTCGCGCACCGAAGCATTGCTTCAAGAATTCTCCCAGAGTTTTGACGACGCCAACCAGGTGATCGTTTTGGATATTTACGGCTCGGCCAGGGAAAATTCAGGCAATGTAAGTTCGGTTGATTTGGTAAAATTAATTAATAAATATAATTTCGGCAAAGCCCAGCATATCCCGACAATCAAGGAGACAGTGAATTATCTTAAAAATAAAATCGGTTCAGATGATGTCGTGCTGGCTATCGGCGCGGGGAACGTCAATGAAGTCGTGGAAAAACTCGCCCGCAAATAAGCACTTGGACACGGAGTGTCCAAGTCAAATAAGTAAATAAGTAAGCTAAAATATATGAAAAACAGAACACTATACTTCGGGGATAATTTGGAAATTCTACGCAAGAAAATTCCCGACGAAAGTTTTGATTTGATTTATCTTGATCCGCCATTCAATTCCAATCGGAATTATAACGTGCTTTTCAAGGAAGGTCTGCAGGACAGCCCGGCACAAGTCCACGCCTTTGAGGATTCCTGGCACTGGTCGCACGAATCGGTGGAAAATTTTGATTATCTGGTCAGCAAGACCAATGAAAATATTTCTAACCTGATGCTGGCGCTGGAAAAAACAATCGGGCATAATGATATGCTGGCTTATCTCACAATGATGGCTGTTCGGCTGATTGAACTTCACCGTGTTCTCAAAAAAACTGGAAGTTTATATTTGCATTGTGATCCTATAGCAAGTCATTATCTCAAAATAGCTCTAGATGTGATTTTTGGAAAGGAAAATTTTAGAAACGAAATTATCTGGAAAAGAACAAATAATCCTAAAGGTTCTCAATTTGATTCTAAAAAATTTGGTCAGGCTACTGACACAATTCTTTTTTATACAAAGACAAATAATTATTTTCTTGATGTTGATATTTCGCGGAGAAAATTAACTGAAGAAGAAATCAATGAAAAATATCCAAAGAAGGATGAGAGAGGAAAATATCTGGAATATCCTATATTAAGATCAGCTTCAAAAGGCGAGAGACCAAATTTAGTATACGAATACAAAGGATTTACTCCGCCAAAATGGGGATGGGTTGTGAAAAAGGAAAAATTAATAGAAATTGATAATCGCGGAGATTTAGGATGGAGAAAAAATGGTGCTCCTTTTAGAAAATATAGGCCATCTGAAGATAAAGGGGAGCCAATATATAATTTGTGGGATGACATTTTAAGAATTCAATCAAATTCTGCAGAGTCTTTAGGTTATCCAACTCAAAAGCCAGGATCTTTATTGGAAAGAATAATTAAAGCCAGCTCCAAAGAAGGCGACTGGATCCTTGATCCGTTTTGTGGTTGCGGGACGACGGTCTCGGTTGCGGAAAAGTTGAAAAGAAACTGGGTCGGCATTGATATAACCGCTCTAGCCATTAATCTCATAAAACACCGGCTAAAACACCAGTACGGCCTGGGCAATAAACAAATTTTTATTGATGGACTACCGACTGATTTAACTGGTGCTAAAGAATTATTCAAAAAAGATCCTTTTGAATTTGAATACTGGGCGCTTGATTTGGTTAACGCGATGCCGGCGCAAAGCAAAAGCAAGGAAAATATGCGCGGCGCCGACAAAGGCATAGACGGAATTATTACTTTTCATAAAAACAATATTAATGGAAAATGGGAATACGGCAAAATTATCGTTCAGATTAAGGGTGGAGGAGTACAGAGAAACCAGATAGCGACTTTAAAAAGCGATGTTGATCGGGAAAAAGCCGACGGCGGGCTTTTTATAACTTTGGAGGAACCAACTAAGCCGATGATTACTGAAGCACTGGATGCTGGAGATTTTGAAGTAGGATTTACCAAAGTAAAGTTTCCAAAAATACAGATTTTGACAGTGGAAGATTTACTGAACGGCAAGAATCCCAATCTGCCTTTAGGTTTTGCGAAAAATTATTACAAAGAAGCCAAGGCGGTGGATATGGAAAAATCAAATCAAAAATCCCTGCTGTAATACTTGGACACTCCGTGTCCAAGTGGTATAATTTAGGCATGCGTAAAACTCCATTAAAAAATAAAGAGTATTACCATATTTATAATAGGGGTGTTGATAAGCGGGAAATTTTTTCAGATGGTTTTGATTACGTAAGATTTTTAAGATCAATAGAGGAATTTAACCGTCCTGATTCCATCGGCAGCATTTACGAGCAAAGTTTCCATAAAAAAGATTCACTTGGACACTCCGTGTCCAAGTTAGTGAAAATTGTGGCCTATTGCTTAAATCCAAACCATTACCATTTGATTTTGCAGCAAAAACAGGATGATGGCATTGAGAAGTTTATGCATAAAGTTGGGATGGGCTATTCAAAATATTTCAATCATAAATACAGAAGATCAGGCGCATTGTTCCAAGGCGTGTTTCAATCAATAAATATAGATTCCAATGAATATTTGTTATACCTTTCCGCCTATGTGAATAAAAACAAATTTATTCATGGATACAAAGATAATTTTAATTTTTCCAGTCTAGATGAATACTTAGACAAAAGCCGATATAAATTTTGCAGCAAAGATGTTATCTTAAAACAGTTTAAAAATAAGAACGAATATAAAAAATATCTGGATGCAAATGCAAAACATCTAAAAGAAAAGAAGAATTTGCAGAAATATTTCTTGGAATGATCTACTTGGAAACTCGGTTTCCAAGTGAAAATAAAAAATGTTAAACAAATACAAAAAAATAAATTTTGAATATTTTCTGGCCACGGCGTTGGTAGCAGTTTTGTTCGTGCATTACGCCGGTGTGGCTAGAAAAATTTACGACGATTTTTTCCTGACTTTTTTTGCCAGTGTCGGGACTTTGCCGGTATTGGTGAGCACTTATTATTCGCTGAAGAATAAAAAAATTTCCGTGGATCTTCTGGCCAGTATCGCGCTGGTAGTGTCGCTTCTCAACAAGGAATGGGCTTCGGCGGTTTTCATCAACCTGATGCTCACTTCCGCCCGGATTTTAGCTGACTACACTGACCGAAAATCGCAAAGCGCCATCAGGAGTCTCCTGAAACTGCGGCCGGAAAAAGTTAAAGTCAAAGCGGACGGTAAAATTCTGGAAATGCCGCTGGGCAAGGTCCGGCCGGATGATTTGATCATCATTGAATCGGGCGACCGGATCCCGGTGGACGGCAAAGTTATAAGCGGCTTGGCGGAGATTGACCAATCTTCGCTAACCGGCGAATCCTTGCCGGTAAGCAAAAAAATCGGCGATAAGGTTTTGAGTTCCACGCTCAATGTTTCCGGCTCACTGATAATCAAAGCGGAAAAAGTCGGTAAAGATACGACTTTTGAAAAAGTCATCCAATTGGTGGAAAAATCGGAAATAAACAAAATACGCATAAAAACCGTCGCTGATCGTTTTACGGCTTGGTATATCGTGGTTATGGTAATCGGCGCGCTCTTGCTGTTTTTTTTCAGCCATGATTCGCGCCTGGTATTAGCGGTGATGTTAGTAACTTGCGCGGACGACATCGCGGTGGCGGTGCCGATGGCTTTTTCGGCGGCGATTGGCAACGCGGCCAAGCGGGGAATTATTGTCAAAGGCGGCGAGTTTCTGGAAGGGCTTACCAAAATCAAAACAATGCTTTTGGACAAAACCGGCACGCTCACTTCTGGCAAAATGAGAGTTTCCAAAATAATGCCGGCTCATGGATACACGGCCCATGAAACCCTGGAGCTGGCGGTAATGGCTGATTATTTTTCCGAACATCCAATCGCCAAGTCATTGGTTGAATACGCCAGGCATAAGAGCATTAAAATTAATCCACCGAAAAATTTTACAGAATTTCCCGGCCGGGGCAGTATGGCCACGGTTGGTAAAAATAAAATCTACTGCGGACGGCGGGAATTCATTGAAAAAAACGGGCATAAATTTGACCGGGAAGACGAAGAAAATTATAATGAACTGCAAAAAAGCGGCGGTACCGTGCTGGCAGTCTGCCGGGGGCGTTCCTTGGTTGGTTTGATTGAACTTCAAGACGAAGTGCGGCCGGATGCCAGACAAGCCATTGAAAAGCTTAGGAAATACGGCGTGAAAAATATCGTTATGCTCACCGGCGATAATGAAAAAGTCGCCGCCAAAGTGAGCCGGGAACTGGGCATTGACCAATACCACGCCAATTTGTTGCCGCAGGACAAGCTGAAATACGTCAAACAATACGTGACGGAAAAAACCGGCAAGGTGGCGATGGTTGGCGATGGCGTCAATGATGCGGCCGCGCTGGCGATTTCCGACATCGGTATCGCTATGGGCGCCATCGGTACGGACGCGGCTATTGAAGCGGCGGATGTGGCTTTGATGAAAGATAATTTCTTTAAAATTCCGGAAGCCATTGGTATGGGCAGGCTGGTGATGAAGATTTCCCGGCAGGATTTCGCATTATGGGCAATTCTCAACGTGATCGGACTAACCCTGGCCTTTGCCAGGGTTATCGGACCGGAAGAAGCAGCGGCTTTTAATTTTATCACCGATTTCATTCCGATTTTTAACTCACTGCGGCTGTTCCGCTATAAATTAAAACCAACTATATAAAATTGTATAAAAAACGCAAACACTATCCTTCGGTATTCTAGAATACTGAAGCGAGTGTTAAGGGTTTACTCAAGTATAAATAATGCTGGAAATTAAAAAAGACATATCGCTTTCCCAATATACCACTTTCAAAATCGGCGGACCGGCGCAGTTTTTTGCGGCGGTTAAAAATATAAATGAATTGAAAGAAGCTTTGGATTATGCCAAAAATAATAATTTGCCTTTTTTTATTTTGGGCGGCGGCAG
>Ga0172375_10008420_pt1 | contig 13859 bp, 8 predicted proteins | sample LakKiv1m_FD_114537 | JGI IMG/M metagenome (GOLD analysis project Ga0172375, IMG submission 114537) | Freshwater microbial communities from Kabuno Bay, South-Kivu, Congo - kab_092012_11.1m | ecosystem: Environmental > Aquatic > Freshwater > Lake | place: Democratic Republic of the Congo...
CGCCGAAGGTGCGCGCGTTGTTGTGGATCCATCCAATCCCGTGCACATTTTGCTTTCTTCTTCACATCAGGGTTGGACATTCGAATCCATTGATGGAGGTTTGAACTGGCAACTGGTCACCAATTACGAAAATGAATTGGAAAATTTGCCCGTTCTTTATACGGGCGACAAATTCCAGGGTGTTCAGGCGCTTGCCTTCGCGCCGTCCGATCCCAATATTGTTTATGCCGGTTTCGGTCCCTGGCGAAAAGGTAAAAGCGCGAACCCGAATCAACTGATGAGCGCGTTAATCTCCGAAGACGGCGGTCGCAGTTGGAAGCAGTTGAAGGGCGGTCCGTTGGAAGGTTGGACGGTGACCGGGATCCTTGTTCATCCAACAAATCCTGATATTGCCTGGTTTTCAACATTGGGCGGCGGAATCTTTCGCACAAAAGATCGCGGGAATACTTGGGAGGCGGTCAATCAAGGTCTGAAATCTCCGCAGATGATGGACTTGGCTGGCGACCCAATGAACCCGGATACGTTATACGCGGGCGCGGAAGATCGCGGCGTTTTCAAGAGCGAGAATGGCGGAGAATCGTGGAAGGCGATCAGCGCCGGGATGGATCCCAATGAGCCAATCTACGCATTAGTTGTTGACCCTGTCCGTCCGCATGTAATCTACGCGGGAAGTAATCGAAGCGGCGTGTTCATCAGCGAAGATGGCGGCGCGCATTGGCGCTTGCTCAACAATGGATTGCGCACGCGCACAATCAACACGCTCTCGATTTCCGCCGACGGCGAGACTCTCTATGCAGGGACAACCGGCGAAGGCGTTTTTCGTTTGAGCACACACGGCCAGGATTATTTCAACGCCCTGGCGCCGACCCCAACGCCCATCCTGCCAGCCGCCTCGCCACTCCCTTCATCCACAACAATCCCACCAGTTGCTTCACCAACCCCAACATTCCCATCAAAACCTTTTTTGCCATGCGGCAGTGCCCTGCTATTGCCGTTGTTTATATTTGGGTTCGCCTGGTTGTTACGACACAAATAGTCTGGGATGTTCATCATCAAAGGAGTAAACCAATGAAAGTTATAAGGTCATATCTCCTGTCGGCGGGATTGGTCTGCTTCATCTTTGCGTTGGCAAGCGCCTGTACGCCGGTTGTGACCGCCTCCCCCGCACCCATTCCGCCGACAATTACAGCAGAAGACTTAATTAGCGGAATGGTTGTGGACACAGACGGAAAACCGCTTCCCGGCGCAACCGTCCGAGTTCAGGCGACAACGAATGCCACTCAAACCGACTCCGGTGGAAAATTTATCTTGAGCAATGTAGATGCGGGCATCCCGGTCACGGTCAGCGCCTGGAAAGGGGATTATTACTGCGCGAAAACAGAAAGCGTAACCCCGCCTGCCAGCGGGGTCAGCCTGACCCTGCGCCCGTACCAGACCAATGACAATCCCGACTACACGTGGATTCCGCCCACAGGCAAAAACTCCTGCTACAGTTGCAAACCGGGTGTGACCCAGGTCTGGTTGGACAACGACACGCACGGCAAATCTGCCGCAAATACCCGCTTCCTGACCATGTATAACGGTACTGACGTAAATGGAAATCAATCGCCGCTGACACGCTACGCCTACAACCGCGACTACGGAAGCGTCCCGCTCCGTCCCGACCTGACACAGCCATACTACGGCCCCGGCTATAAACTGGATTTTCCCGATACCGATGGGAATTGCGCCGCCTGCCACATTCCCGGCGCATCCATTGAAGACCCCTATGGCATTGATCCGAATACAGTGACCGGTGTGGACACTTTCGGCGTGCACTGCGACTTTTGCCACAAGGTTGCGGATGTAAACCTTGACCCTGAAACCAACCTGCCATACCCCAACATGCCCGGCGTGCTTTCCATGGATATCCGACGCCCATTCCCGGAAGACGAGGAACGTTACCAACTATTTTTCGGTTCCTTCGACGATGACAACGTGCCGGAGGAGGATACCTATCTTCCGCTCATCAAGGAGAGCCAGTGGTGCGCAACTTGTCACTACGGTATTTTTTGGGACACAGTCATTTACAACTCCTACGGTGAGTGGCTTGAAAGTCCCTACAGTGACCCATCAACTGGAACAACCTGCCAGCAATGTCACATGCCCGCGCCAACCATGCTGGATGGAGAACCAATTATTAATGTCGCACCGGGCACGGGCGGCGTGGAACGCGATCCGCTGGCAATCCCGGCGCACACCTTCCCGGGCGCGTCGAATGTGGAACTGCTGCAAAACTCGGTGACGATGACAGCCTCCGCCCGCCGTGAAGGAGGTCAGGTGGTGGTGGATGTGACCATCGTCAACGACAAAACCGGGCATCACATCCCAACCGATTCTCCCCTGCGGCAGGTGATTCTATTGGTTGATGCAAAAGATGGACAGGGGCAAACCCTATCCCTTCTTAAGGGTGAGACCATTCCTGAATGGGGGGGAGTGGGCGACCCCAATCTTGGATATTATGCGGGCTTGCCCGGTAAAGGTTATGCCAAAATATTACGTGAATTGTGGACGGAAATCGAACCCACAGGCTCGTATTGGAATCCTACTCGTATTGTCAGCGATAATCGTATCGCGGCGTTTGCGTCAGATACATCCACCTACACATTTACCGCTCCGCCCGATGGCAAAGTCAGCGTAAAGGTCACCCTGCTTTTCCGCCGCGCATTCAAGGAATTGATGGATCAAAAAGGATGGGATGTGGCGGATATTGTGATGGAAGAGGAGCAGATCGTTGTGCCATAGGGGATGTGTTCTTGGCAATACTGTAGTGAATGATTTTTGTGAGGAGAATTCCCATGCTTGAAATCGCCATCATGATCGAAGGGCAGAACGGGTTGACCTGGCCGCGCCGGTAAAAGCCGTGCCTTGGCGGCTTTGTTTGAGTCTTCGGGTGCTCCCATCTTGCCTTCGAGTGCAAAACGAGGTTATTATGTTTTCTGGATTTTCTGTTGTGTTGATGAAACAAGAACGCTTCTTTTTCCTGGCCCTGACGCTTCTTCTGTTTTCTTTTGCTTGTGGGGAAACAATCCTTGCCGAAACACCACCCCCAGTCGGTCAAACTGAAATAATCGAGCCGGGCGATAGTACGCGTTTTCTCTCACACGGCGGCAGGGAGCGCAGTTATATTCTGCATATTCCTGTCGGTTACGATTCTTCGCGTCCTGTCGCGGTGGTACTGGCCTTTCACGGAATCGGATTGAACGCGGAGGAGATGGTCCGCATCAGCGGTTTTAGCGAACAGGCGGATGCTGCCGGATTCATCGTTGTTTATCCAAACGGCACGGGGGAGAAGTCCTCCTGGAATGGCGGTCATTGTTGCGGGGAGGCCGCTAAAAATAACGTTGATGACGTTGGCTTTGTGCGCGCCTTGATCGGGGAACTATCCACATCCATCAACATTGACTCAGGGCGGATTTACGCCACCGGCTTTTCCAACGGTGCGATCATGGTTTATCGCCTCGCCTGCGAGTTATCGGATCAAATTGCCGCGATTGGCCCGGTCGGCGCGACACAGATTCTGGAGGATGCGCAGGCTTGTCATCCGGGAAGAAGCGTGCCTGTCATCCATTTTCACGGAACGGCAGACCGCCTAAATCCATACGAGGGCGGAGCAACCCAGGCCGGTTTTCAATTTGTTTCCGTGGACGATGCGATTCAATTCTGGGCGGAAAAAAATGAATGCCCGGGTCAGGTGCAGCGGACAGAATCAGGAAATATCGTTCACGATCTTTATGCTCCCTGTTCGCAGAATTCAGCAGTGGAACTTTATACCATCCTGGATGGCGAACACGCCTGGCCGGGTGGGGAGGCAGTCAGCCCGCAAATTGGTGAGCCGGCGATGGAAATCTCCGCCACTTCGCTAATGTGGGAGTTTTTCGATTCACACCCCATGCCATAGATTGGTTGATAACTGATGTTATGCACCGTCCCAAAGGTTTGGGCAGAAAGCAGGCCCATATTACAGGAACCTTCGGGACGTTCTGCGTAACGGGTGATTAATACAGAAGGAGAGATGAATGGTTTACATGCCTTACCGTAGGACTATTGCATTTCATTCCCGGTTTTCTATAATAGTAGTATTGTAGGATAAATCACAATCCATTCGCAATTGGGAGGGCTGTATGAAACAAACAAACCGTATCTTCTTGGTCTGGTGCGCTCTTGCCGCCTTGCTCCTGGTGGCGGCTGTTCCCCTGTCTTCAATCGAATTCCAGTCAATCGATTCAAATCCTCCTGATAAAGTTGTCAAACTCATCTTCATCCATCATTCCACCGGCGAAAACTGGCTGACCGACGGCTACGGCGATTTGGGGGGAACGCTTGGCCGGAACAACTATTTTGTCAGCGACACCAACTATGGCTGGGGGCCTGATTCCATCGGCGACCGCACCGACATCCCAAACTGGACAGAATGGTTTACCGGCGCAGGCGCACCGACATACATGGACGCGCTTTTCAGCGAGACCGAACAGCATTCCTCGTACACGCGTGCCCTCTCCGACCCCGGCGGCGAGAACGAAATTATCATGTTCAAGTCCTGTTTCCCGAACTCCGCGCTGGAGGGCAGCCCCAACGACCCGCCCGGCAGTTACGAGGAATTATCGGTGAGCGGCGCGAAGTACGTGTATAACACCATTCTTCAATATTTTGCCACGCGTCCCGACAAGCTCTTCATCGTTGTCACAGCGCCCCCGCTTTCCGATGGGACGTATGCAGGGAATGCCCGGGCCTTCAATCAATGGCTGGTCAACGACTGGCTGCGCGAAAACAATTACACGCTCAACAACGTGGCTGTCTTTGATTTCTATAACATATTGACCGACCCTGGCGCACACCATCGCGTCAACAATGGACAAATCGAGCATGTCACCGGAACTCGCAACACGCTTTACTATCCTTCCGGCGACGACCATCCGTCTGTGGAAGGAAGTCTCAAGGCGACCGAAGAGTTCGTGCCGATGTTGAACTACTTCTATCATCGCTGGCAGGAGACGACCCCGGGTCAACCCGCCCCCGCACCGGGTCCCACTGCTGAAGATGGGTCCCAGCCTGAACCGCCCGCCGCTTCGGCAGGTTCCATTGACAATTTCGACTCGGGCCAAATCCCCGGCGCCTACGGTTGGGAAGCCTACCGTGATGAAGCCACTTCGAGCGTGATGACTTGCGGAACCGAATCCGGCACAGGCCGCGCCGGTAACTCCCTCAAACTCGATTTCAATATCGCCGCCAATAGTTGGGGGACCTGTGCCCTCATGTACGAAACCCCGCAGGATTGGAGCGCGGGAAATGGCCTGGTATTTTATTTCCGCGCCGCGCAGGCAGGTTTGCTCTTTGACGTTGACTTGTACGCGGGGTCATCCGAAAATAGAGAGACTTATTTATATACCGTTGAAGCGCCCGCCGAGAGCGTGAATGGCTGGATTCCGATGGAATTACGCTGGGAGGATTTCCATCGCGCGGATTGGGAGGAAAACGCCGGTGCGCCCTTTGTCAAAATGAACCAGGTCACCGGCATGGCCTTTGGGCTTGGCACGTTACCGGATGCCCCCAATACCGGCGCGCTTTGGGTGGACGACCTGGCGTTATTGGGAATGACAGTGGTTTACGCCCCGACCGACTCCGGGCAATCGCCTGCCCCTGAACAACCCGGCCAACCCGAACAGACGGAGGAACCCCGCAAGCCATTGCTGCCGTGCGCGGGCGCGACAGCCCTGCCATTGTCACTGCTTGTGGGATTGGCCCTCTGGAAAAGAAAACGCGGATGAAGTCCAAATCCTGCGGCCTGGTTGGGCGTGGATGTGTTTACTTCCTTAACTGGCACACCTTTGCTTCATCGTCCCATTTACAGGCATAAGAATGGTTGTTGCAGGCCGACTTTTTGGTGTACTGGCCGCATTCCACCACGCAACTTATGGTTTCAAGTTTGAGCGTCACACAGTTTTGTTGGAGTTGGATGATCTCCTGCGTACAACATCCCTGAAGGTTGTTGTAGTTAAAACCCTGCGGACATTGCGTGATCTCCGCCTGAATCGTTGGAACGGCACAGGACGGATCGCAAATTTTCACTTCGAATGGCAGCGCCATTGGCCCTGTGCACGCCACCATCTGCCTGCCGTCTTTCATGCCCGCATCCGAACAATAAAATCTCCTGTTGAGCGTTTCGTACGTCGCGCCCTCATTGATGAAGATCAAATTATAGGGATCTTTCTTCGAGCAAAAAGCGCCGCCCTCCTCGGCAATCGGGAGCTGGCACGTGGAAGGTGCCAGGGCACCTGTGCCGCCCGGCTCACAGACCGGCGCAAATTCCGGCGTTGCCGAAGCAGGTACGCCGGTTTCTGTGGGGGTGATAACCGGTGTCATTGTTTCCGCGGGACGGGTGGTCGGTGTGGGCGTCTCGATGGACGCCTCCGAGGCTGGAGTGAAAGGCAAATTACATGCCGCGGTGATTCCGGTCAAAAGCAGGCCTGCAAGGATTATGGAATACAGAATTTTATTCATGACGGTGGCTCCTTGATAATCGTTGGTGGAACCGTTATTCGAACCTGTAACGTCCATCCTGCAAATAAGAGTATGCAGATTCTAAACCAGAATGTCCATTTCAACATGAGCCCCGCCAGAACCGTATTCATTCCCTACAAACCAAAAACCATCCTTAACCGGCACAAACGCGCCGACCACTGGTTTTGGACGCGTTACAGCGCCTATCCCTATCTTGGATGCCAGCATGGGTGTGAGTTTTGCTACTGCCGTGAACAGAAGTATTCACCTTACGATGACCCTGCCGATTTTTCGCATGTTATCAAAGTGAAGGAAAACGCGCCCGACCTATTGCGTCGCGCGTTGAAGAAAGCGCCGCTCGACCCAATCTTTACCGGCGATTACCAGCCTGCGGAGCGTAAATTCGAAATGTCCCGCCGCATGTTGGAGGTATGTCACGAACTGGGTTTCCCGGTTTTTGTGCTGGAGCGTAACCCGCTGGTTTTGCGTGATCTGGACTTGATCAAGGCCATTCACGAAAAAGCGCGGGCGGTAACCGCGTTCAGCATTATCTCCACGCCTGATTCGAAAAATTACGACCGCGTCTGCCGGATGGAACACCTCGCGCCGCCAGCCAGGAAACGCTTTGATGCGATGCAGAAGATCGCCGCGGCGGGCGTGCCGGTGGGCGTAAGCATGATGCCGATCCTGCCCGGACTGTGCGATGACGCAGGCAATATCGAAGCGGTTGTCCGCTGGACTGCGGATCACGGCGGGACGTTTGTGCTGGCTTCCGGCTTGACGCTTTCCGACCAGCAGAAGGAGTATTTCTTCGGCGTCCTGCGCGAACGCTTCCCTGATTTGCTGCCGCTTTATCAAAGACTATACCCGCCGAAGAGTTATGCCCAGGCCGGGGACGGCTGGCGCGGGACCGCCCTGCGAATCCGCGAGGCGTGTGTGAAGCATGGCATCCGCGACCGAATGCCGCGTCCCATCGTGCCTGGTGAAAAACGCTTCCTCAACAAACGCGTCGTTGAGTTGCTCGCAGGCCAGTTATATGAAATGGAATTGAATGCCGAGCCAGATCACCGTCTCTGGGCGTATCGCAAGGCGGCCTGGGCAATCGAAGACATGGCCGAGGATATTGGGCTGGTATATCGCGCACTTGGATTGAAAGGTTTGCAAAACATTCCCGATGTGGGACCATCATTGGGAGTGACCGTGGAAAGGTATCTCAAGGAGGCAGTGTGATGAGTAAACATCGCTGGTTGAAGGATTTGTTGTGCATCGCGGTCTTGTTCTCTTTTGCATTGGGAGCAGGTTCCTGCGCCCAGCAGGGTGAAGCATCTCCCCGCGTTTGGATCGATTCCCCGATTGATGGAGCGCCCGTTCCGTCCGGTGCGACAGTCACGGTGATTTCCCACGCCTACGCGCGGCAGGGTGTTGCGGAGGTCGTGCTGTCCATCAACGGGGAAGCCTACCGGCGCGACGCGCCATCCTCGCCGGGCGCGTATGTCCAGGTCAGCCAGGATTGGCAGCCGCCTGCGGATGGGATTTATGCAGTGCAGGTGCAGGCGTATGATGTCGCAGGCCAGGTGAGCAATACGGCCTCGATTACTGTCCGCGTGGGAGGGACTGCAACTGTCGTCGTCACGCCCTCGTTGGATGCAAATGAATTGACTCCAACGCCTGTCGTCACTGTCACGCCAGTGATAACCGTAACGCCTGTCATCACAGTGACGCCGGTTTTGCCCGGGGATGCGACGATTCAATTTTGGGCCGACCCGGCTGAAATCCAGGCAGGGGCGTGTACCACAGTCCGCTGGCATGTGGAAAATGCTTCACGCGTCATCTTCGGCGGCGTGGACCAGTCCTTCGATGGTTCCTATGAGGATTGCCTGTGTTCGAGCGAGCGTTATACCTTGACCGTTATTCAACTGGATGGCTCCGAAGTGAAGCGCACTGTGGATATTGCCGTGAACGGCGTATGTGAAACGCCCACCTCGCCGCCGCCCGCGCAGGATACGACACCCCCGCCCGTGCCTTCGCCCGCCGTGCCTTCCGATGGATTGACGCTTTCGTGCCGCTCCACTCAAAATCTGGCATGGCTTCCGGTCAGCGACGAAAGCGGAATCTCCGGTTATTATGTCAAACTGGAGATGGAAGTGACGGCAGGTAATTGGCAGTCGGCAGGAGGCTATGGCCCTGTGGCCGACAAACAGGTGGGTGTCAATGTGCAATGCGGCGGAATCTACCGCTGGATGGTGCGCGCCCAGGATGGAGCCGGAAACGTGGGCGATTGGTCTGCGCCTTCGCATTTCTCGGTCAATTTGAACTGAGCAGGGGCCGGAGGAAAACGATGAACAACAGAATGTATTCGCAAGATGTCACCCTTGTTTCGCGCCGAAGCCGGGCAGGCAAAAGCAAACTGCCGACCCTCCTCGGCTGCCTGGGAGGTCTGGGACTGTGCGCCATCCTTGTTGCTGTGGCGTTTGGGGGATATTACTTCCTGTCCTCCGGTGGGGATGCGGTCCCGCTGGTATTGATCCATGCCCCGCAAAACGGAGAGAGTCTCGAGGTGGGGCAAACAACCACAGTACGCGCAGTTGCCAGCGACCCGAATAAGATCGTGCGCGTTGAATTGTGGGTGGATGGTCAGTTGCTCGAATCGGAAACCAGTAATGTCTCCGGGGGAATCTCCTCCTTCCCGTTGCTCGCAGATTGGCAGCCTGCGTCTGCCGGCGCGCATACCATCATGGTCAGGGCTTTTAATCCGCTTGGCGCTCGCGCCCATTCGACCGTTCGCGTGGAAGTGAGCGAGACAGCCGACCGCGATAACGACGGCGTGGCGGATGGGATTGACCTTTGCCCGGACGAACCCGGTTTGGATGTTTCCGATGGCTGCCCGGACCGCGACGTTGACGGATTTCCCGATTCGACAGATGCCTGCCCGGACGCCGCAGGCCTGCCTGCTTCCGGCGGCTGCCCGGCGGCGGTTGACGGAGACCGCGACGGGGATGGCACGCCGGATTCCGGGGATGCCTGCCCCGACACGCCCGGCTCATCATTGGTCGAAGGTTGTCCCGATGCCGATGGCGACCTTGTGGCGGATGCCGGAGACCTGTGCCCGGCGGAACCCGGTTCCGACGAAAGCGGCGGCTGTCCCGCGCCCGAACTGCCCGGCGATGACATTCCCCCTGTTGATGATGGTGGGATTCCTCCCGGGGGCGGCGCAGGCGACCGCGATGGCGACGGCGCCTCCGACGATGTGGACCCCTGCCCGGATGAAGCCGGTTTGCTGGAAAACGATTTTTGCCCCCCGCCCGCGGAAGACCCCGCGCCTCCAGATGCCGACCCCATGCTTGAATGGCCCGACTTTCTGTTTGGAGAAATCATCATTCCAGATTTCGTGGAGTTCGAGGCGCTGCATTTTGAAGTGCCGCTGGAGTACCGCCGCGTCTGGTGTTACACCCAACTGGCAGGCGGGGATGTGGAGCGCCATGAGTTCGCGCCGGGCGGGGAACTCGCCTGGAACATCGAAGAGGTTCTGGGCGGCGCGAACAGCGTTCACTTGGCGGTCCCGCGCGATGAGCCAATGGACATATTCGCGGAATGTTACGGCGTTCACACCATCTTTGCCCCGCGCACCTACTATCTCGGTTCGATCACGCGCCAACACGCGCCCGAAGAATGGGACGGCCATGTGATCCAGGCCGAATCCACTGGCGGCGAGCCGGGCGGGCATGGCTTCACCGTCCGCTATCACCTGTGTTCGCCATCCTGCGATGCGACCGAATTCCAACCGCCGGTCATCACGCGCTACACCACAGACGGGCGTCGCATCCACCTGTATTGGGATTGGGACGGGGATATACGCTCGATCCAGGGTTTCAAGTTATACATGAATGGCAATTTCATCCGCTGGTTCCCGCCCAATGAGAGAGATGCAACCTGGGAACAGATTGGCGCGTATTGCGTGGATGAATGGGAATTCCACATGACAGCCTTCGGCGGCCCCGACCCGCACAACCCCGACGTTGAATCGCCTCCGGGCAACAGCATTGTCTGGGATACCATGCCATGCCAGAAACATATCCGCGTCACGTTCGAGACGATCAACCTGCACAACCCGCCTGCCGACGAGGGCGGCGCGCACAACCCCGGCCCGCTTTCCGGCTCCTTCATCGCGGCGGCCGGCGCAAACATGGAAACCCTGTCCTTCGACGCGGTGCATTGCCTGCGCTTCCCATTCCCTCCATTCGAGGAATGTTTTGGGATGAAGTTGGGCGCCGGGATGCATTCGATACAACAGATATTCGACAGAATCCACCAGGCGCGTGATGCCTGTACGCCCGGCCTGCCCTGTCATGCGCGCCACTACTCTGCCGCTTCGACCGATACAGTTGAGATTGATGCCAACCCCGGCGACGACCTGACCATCCGCGCCCGCATCAGGGATACCGATGAGCGCGACGATGACGATGTTCTCTTCGATGAACAGGAAACCATCCAAACCCGAGACCTGTCCCCGGAGACTTCGCTGCCCCTCACCATTCATGGGGATCGCATGGACTTGATCGTGCGGGTGGATTTGTTTCCCTATGACCCGTAGGCCGGGAGGATGAGAAATGCTGAAACCCGACAAAAGGATTGCACTGCCATTCCTGGCATTGACATTGGCGGCTCTTGCCTGTACGTTTGGGCAGACTCCGCCTCAGACTGCGCCCGCGCCTGATTCTGTTCCAGGCACAGAATCCCAGCCCCAGCCGCTTCCGCCTCCCTCCGGCGATGTGGTGAACCCGGCAGACATCGAATACCTCGGCGCGTTCCGCCTGCCCGGCGGCGAAGACCGTCCGCAGACTTTCGCGTACGGCGGCAACGCCATGACCTTCAACCCCGACAACAACACGCTCTTCATCACCGGCCATGACCGGATACCCTACGGCGACCTGCCGGATGGGGGCCAGGTCGCCGAGGTCAGCATCCCCGCACCGGTCATTTCGCGGAATATCGAGGACCTCAACACCGCCGAGTTTGTCCAGGACTTCGCCAACCTGTTCGAGACTCATTTCGTCGAATTCCAGGAGATTCCCAAGGTCGGCATGCAATACCTCAACCGCCCGGAGATGGGCCCGAAGATCCACGTCACCTGGGGCGAGCATCTCCAGCGGGATGAATTCCCCTCGCACGGCTGGTTCAGCCCGGCCCTGTCCGCGCCCGATTTCCAGGGGGAATGGTTCATCGGGAATGTGAATATGTACAGCGTCAATGCCTATATGTTCGAAATCCCCGCCGCGTGGGCCGACGCCTACGCGGGCGGGCGCTATCTTGCCACCGGGCGGATGCGCGACGGCGGGCAGGGCGGCATGGGGCCGGTCATCTTCGCCTACCGTCCCTGGAACGCGGACGGTTCCCCGCCTCCTTCGGGAACCCGTTTGGAAGAAGTCACGTTGTTGCTCTACGAGAACGCCTACAACACCGAAGACATCGTCCGCGCCATGAACGGCTACCAGCATCCCGACGCGTGGGAGGGCGGCGCGTGGCTTACAACTCAATCGGGCAAACAGGCGGTTCTATTCGCTGGCACGAAAAGCAATGGCGCGAAATACTGGTATGGATATATCCATCCTGACGGTCCCGAACTTGCCTGCGTGGACGCGGACGTCGCCGACTTCACCACCTGCCGTAACGCGGACGGGAGCGCCTGCCCGCAACAGGATTTCTCCGGTTGCTGTGACGCGGACGCTGGCACCTGCGTCTCCAACCGCGGCTGGTGGTCGACGCGCTATGATGCTGAGTTCATCCTGTTCGACCCCGCTGACTTGGCGAAGGTCGCCGCCGGTCAACTGGAATCCTGGCAGCCCCAGCCCTACGCGGTGATTGACATTGACGAACACCTCTACCTGAATCCCCCGGAATGGGAATGGATCGAACTTGGCTGGGGCGACCAGCGCCGCGCCCGCATCGGCGATGTTTCCTATGATCGGCAGAGCGGCCTGCTGTATGTGTTGGAGTTGTATGCAGACGGGGCCAAACCCGTTGTGCATGTTTGGGAGATTCGATAATGCAAGCGGTTGAAATGGAGATAAAAAATGGCAATGACCCGCGAAAGACAGGTTGTTGTTTTCCTTGAGACGGCAATCCTTGTGCTTTTTTTGCTGACAGCCTGCGCATCCATCGAAGTTGCCACGCCTTACGTGGAAGCGTCCCCCAGCGGCGAGGAGACGGGCGGATTCGACCCGACCGCACCGGCGGAAGACACAGAACCAGCCGCCGCCGACAAATGGTCCCTGTGGGCGAATGGGACTCAACTGAGAGGGGCGAACATATGGCAGCGCATCGTTGTCCCGGAACTGGACGGGCCAGAATTCCTCGGAGACGGTTATATCGGTCCGCCATATGCACAAACGGATTTTGATGATCTCGCTGCGTTGGGGGCGAACTACGTCAACCTTTCGCATCCCGGTTTGTTTACCGAGCGTCCTCCATATGCGTTGGATGAGCAAGCACAGGCAAACCTGGACGGCCTGATCGAAATGGCCGCGCAGGCCGACTTGTTCGTGGTCATCACCTTCCGCACGGGGCCGGGGCGCAGCGACTTCACCTTCTACCGCGATGGCGCCGGAGACTGGTTCGACGCCGACCTGCTGATCGAGAACGTATGGACCGACCAGGAGGCGCAGGATGCCTGGGTCGAGATGTGGCGTTACACCGCCGAACGTTATCGAGATAACCCGGTCGTGGTTGGCTACGACTTGATGTGCGAGCCGAACTCCAGCGGCGTGGAATTTGAAATTTACGAACCCGCGGATTTCCACGCCGAACACGCCGACAGCATCTACGACTGGAATCGCTTCTACCCGCGCATCGTGGACGGCATCCGCGAAGTGGACGAGCAGACCCCCGTCCTGGTCGGTGGCAATGGCTGGAGCGGCGTGTACTGGCTGCCATACCTGGAGCCAATCGAAGATCCGCACATCGTCTACACCGCCCACCAGTATGAGCCGCAGTCGCAATACACCCACCAGGAGCCGCCGCCCGCCGTGAATGCATATCCCGGTGAATTCGACCTGGATTGGGACGGCGAACCCGACACCTTCGACCGCGCCTGGCTGGAGGATTTTCTGTCCATCATTTCCAATTTTCAGCAAGAGCATGGCGCACCGGCTGCCGTCAACGAGTTCGGCGTCCTGCGCTGGGTTCCGAACGCCGCCGACTTCATGCGCGACGAAATGGATATTTTCGAAAAACTGGGAATCAATTATGCCTTGTGGGTCTGGGACCCGGACTGGGCGCCGTGGACGGACAACGCGAATGGCTTCAACTTCCGCTCCGGGCCG
>Ga0172375_10008423_pt1 | contig 13857 bp, 11 predicted proteins | sample LakKiv1m_FD_114537 | JGI IMG/M metagenome (GOLD analysis project Ga0172375, IMG submission 114537) | Freshwater microbial communities from Kabuno Bay, South-Kivu, Congo - kab_092012_11.1m | ecosystem: Environmental > Aquatic > Freshwater > Lake | place: Democratic Republic of the Congo...
AATTTTCGTTTAAAATCTTCGCCACCACAGCAATACCGTTTGTGGTGCAAGAACCCATTGAAATAATGCGGTCTTTTTTTGAATTATAATCCTTTTCATTAACTCCCAATAAATAAGTGGGAACTTCCTCAGAATCGCTGGGAGCTGAAATTATCACTTTTTTAGCCCCAGCTAATAAGTGTTTTTTTGCCCCGTCAATTTCTGTGAAAAAGCCAGAACACTCAAGTAAAACATCAATCTCCAAATCCTTCCATGGCAACAGAGAGGGGTCTTTTTCTTGAAAAAATTTTACCCCATCAAGATTAACCGAAGCCGGTCCATAGATTAAATCGTTTTGAAATTGCTTTTTTAACTTTATTTCGCTTGTTAAATCATTAACTCCAACCAACTCCAAAAAAGAATGCTTTGCAAGCATCCTTCTTGCTGTTAATTGGCCTATCCTGCCGAAACCATTTATGCCAACTTTTATCATGAAACATGAAAAATGAAACATGAAAAATGAAACTAATCAAAAAAATAAGTAAGTTTCAAGTTTTAAGTTTCAAGCTTTAAAATTTTAGATATTTTCTCTCTATCAAACCCAATTATTATTTTCCCGTCAATGTCCACCACTGGCACGCCCATCTGCCCGGATTTCTCAATCATTTCTTCTTGGGCTTTTAAATCCTCGGTTACGTCAACGGCCTCAAATTCAATATTATTTTCTTTTAAAAATTCTTTTAAAGCAACGCAATATGGGCAGAACTCTGTTGAAAAAACTTTGATACTTGGCATATTAATAATCGTTAATTAGCTTTAAACCAATTGACTACCCCTATTTGACCAATATTAAAACATCGCTCTGGAAAAACACGCTATGCCTTATATTAGACAACAAATTGCTTCTTCCCGACTCCCGGAGTCGGATAATTTTAGTATTTAATGGAATCAACCGCATTTTTTACTTCAGAACAAACGCTTTCTGGTTGATTATTGGTTATTTTGCACAATAAAGCGGTTAAATTTTGCGTTTCTGTTGCTTCCCCATCGTTTTCTCCAGCGCCATTTCTATAGTATTTACATCCAATCACCACTGTTGGAATATATCCTTGAGCGCTGTATTTAGAAAATATGTCTTGGTCGTTATTATTATCAAAATTTTCATGAAAAGAAATCACTCCTTCAAATAACTTGGCAACCTTTTGGATTATTGGATGTTCCCATTGGCAATGAGGGCAGGACTGAGAGCCAAAAAAATAAAATATTGGCCTTTCATTTTCATAACAAATAGGGTCAGAGGAAACTAAAAAATTTCCAATGGTTGTATTATTTGCTCCATTGGTTGAAGTTGAAGGCGAACTTTCAATGTCCTCAATTTGCATAACCTGAGGAAAAAGCAACTTTCCGTCTTTGGAAACATAAGAAGGAAAAGAATCAGCTGCCACCTTTACATTAAATTTGTAAAGCCCGCTCTCTGAAACAACTTTTCCATCAATGCTTGCTTTATCGCTTCCCGTTAAAACTTTTGCATTTACATAAGCAATGGCTTTTTCGGCTGCTTTTTGCCCAGACAAGCTCATTGGCGAGCCAACAAAGGCGCAATAAGCTAAAACAATAACGCCAATAGCCAAAACGCCAATGATAATTGTTTTGATTTGTTCTTTTTGCATGTTTATTAGTTATATTTAATTACAATTTGATGAGGCGTCAGTTCCTCCTGTCCCAGCATAACCTTTAGAAAAACTTGTGGCTGCTTGGTCTGTTGAAATGTTAGCCGAACAAATTTCAGATGGCTGGCTAAATCCGCAGCACAACAAAGTTTTTACTGCTTGGGCGGTTCTGCCTCCAAAATCATATTCGCTAACTTGCTCGCCATTTAAAATTAAAGTTGGGGAGCCAGAAACTCCATATTTTTCAGAGACCGCAAAATCATTTTGAGCGTATTTTAAACCCTTGTTTGGGTCGGTTAAACAGGCCTGCAATTTTGTTTTATCAATTCTAGCAGTATTGGAGCACTCCTCTGACTTCCCCTCTTGCATAAAGCAAGACAGATAATCATAAAACTTTGCTCCCTGTTCCTCTCTAACGCAAATCTGTTTTAAGTTTTCTGTTGCTTCTTGGTCTCCATGCATTGATTGAATTTTCCCATTACTTACAGAGCCCATATACATAATTTTAATATTTTCTGCCAAATCAGGAGCGCTTTTAACAACTTCAGTTAAAACTCTTTGCATTTGAAGTCCGTAAGGACAATAAGAAACCACAAATGCTTCCATTTGGGGAGCGGGCTTTTTTGTTATTTCATCGCAAGTTTTTGGAGCTGACTGGTTATTGTTTGCTGTTGGGGATGTTGAGCTTGCAGTTGAAGTTGATTGTTTTATCTCAATAACCTGAGGAAATAAAAATTTGCCATCTTTTGTAACAAAAGAGTCAAAGCTCTGCCCCCCGACATTTAGTTTAAATTTATACAGTCCGCTCTGATTGGTGATATTGCCCTCCAACGACGCCACAGACCCATCGGACAATAAGTCGCTATTGATATAAGCTAAGGCGATGTCAGTTGCTTTTTGGGCTGATAAATTTGCTGGCGAACCAAAAAAAGTATAATAAGCAAAAGCCACAACGCCAATAGCTAAAACTCCAATAATAATTGATTTAATTTGTTCTTTGTCTTTTGATATATTCATATATTAGAAATCGTTAACAAGCGACCCCGTTAAACAATTTTGCTTCGCTTGATTGCTTAAAGGACATTTAATGGGGAGAGTAAATTTACAAGTTCACCCCCTTCTTTTCGCGCGCCCACACAAGCGCAAAAGGAGAAGGAAAGTTCTCCGTAAATTTCAAGCTTCGCCTCATTTAGTAAAATGACCTACTGGGTTAACGGCTCGCTTTTAACAACGACTCATTTATTTTATCAAAACTCGCAAAAATACGCAAGTTTAATCGCTAAAAAACCCTCACTTTGTTATTTTAACTGGTTTGCAACTCCCTTAACCGCTTCTTCAGTTTTATCTTTATCGCCAAGATAATAATGCTTTATTGGCTTTAAATTTTCGTCAAGCTCATAAACCAGCGGAATTCCCACGGGAATATTAAGATTTTCAATATCTTTATCGGAAATGCCATCTAATTTTTTAATTAAAGCCCTTAAGGAATTTCCATGAGCTGAAATTAAAATACTTCTCCCCTGAAGGATAAAAGGCGCTATTTTCTCTTGCCAATAAGGAATTACTCTTAAATAAACATCTTCTAACGATTCGCTATTTGGTTCACATACTAAAGATTTATCAAAAACCGCCTTTGTTTCAAGGGAATTTGATGGGGCAAAGGCAGGAGGCCTTGTTTTGTATCCCCTTCTCCATGCCATAACCTGCTCTAATCCAAATTTTTCAACTGCCTCTTTTTTATGCATGCCTTGCAATAAGCCGTAATGCCTCTCGTTAAGAAATAAAGACCTTTCTACTATTACTACATCATCCAAACCCATTTCTTTCAAAACAATCTCTAAAGTTTGAATAGCCCTTTTCAAAATCGAAGTAAAAGCCAAGTCAAAAACAAAACCGCTCTCCTTTAAGAGAATCCCCGCCTCTCTGGCTTGCTCTTTCCCAAAATCTGAAAGCCCGATATCAACCCAGCCAGTAAAAATATTTTCTTTATTCCAAATACTTTCCCCGTGCCTTAATAAAACAAGTTTATACATAATAAAATTAAAAAATATTAAAAGTTTTCTAAAAAAATTTTTAATACCTTAATTTTTCGTCTTTCACTTTACATTTTTCATTTCCTCTTCTATCTCCAACAATCTATTATACTTCACCACCCGCTCTCCTCCGGCGGGAGCTCCTGTTTTAATAAAATCAGCGCCAACTCCAACACTAAAATCAGCGATAAAATCGTCGCTTGTTTCACCCGACCTATGAGAAACAATAACCTTCCAATCAAAACTTTTTGCTAACAAAAAGGCCTCTACCCCCTCAGAAACCGAACCAATTTGATTGAGCTTTAAAATCATTCCATCACAAAGCCCCATATCTTGAGCTATTTTTATTCTTTTTGGATTAGTGGTTAGCAAATCATCTCCCACCACAAGCAATTTATGGTTTGTGGCTTGCAGTTTTTGATTAAATTCTTTCCAGCTATCAAAGTCATCTTCCCCAAATCCATCTTCCACAAAAACAACTGGATAATTTTCGCAAAGTTTTATGTAGTAATTAGAAAGATCTCTTGAAGATTTTAACTTTCCGTTAACTTTATATTTTTCTTTGTATAAAAGTTCGCTTGCAGCTATATCCAAACCAATTTTAAACTTTCCTTCATACCCCGCTTTCTGAATCGCTTTCAATAAAAACTCAAAAGCTGTTTCGGTTTTTTTAAACGCCGGAGCAAATCCTGATTCATATCCGGTGTTCATGGCGGTTTCTCCAAAATTTTTTATCAAAAGCAACTTTAAGTGATAATAAACCTCAGCGCCAGCCCTAAGGCCATCTTTAAAGCTATCAAAAAACGGAACAGCCATAAACTCCTGAATCTCAAGATTGTTTCCCGCATGCTTTCCCCCTTCTAAAATATTAAAACAGGGCATTGGAAACGTGTTCTCGCTTTTTTCGGATGCAATGCTGGCAATAAACCTAAAAAGTTCTTGGTTGCTCTCACAAGCAAAAGCGCGGCAAGTAGCTATTGAAACAGCCAAGATCGCATTTGCTCCCAGGTTTGACTTATTTTCTGAACCATCTAAATTTATTAAAAATTCGTCAAACTCTTTTTGGTTTGAAAATTCTTTTCCCAAAACCGCTGGAAATATTTTCTCTTCAATGTTTTTTATTGCTTTTAAAACGCCTTTGCCAAAAAATCTTGCGTCATTGTCTCGCAATTCAAAGGCCTCGTGCCTGCCCGCCGACGTTCCAGAGGGCACGGACGCTTTAAACAACCCTCTATTAGTTTCCAAAATCGCTTCCACGGTGGGAACCCCCCGACTATCCAAAATTTCACGAGCATGTAAAGATTTTACTAGCATAAAAAAATTTCAAATTTATGTATTAAACCCTAAAATAAAATTTTAGAATTAGATTTGCAATTTGTAATTTAATATTTAATATCCTGCAAATATTCGTAAGCCGACAACGCGGCAGTTGCGCCTTGTCCTGCGGCAACTATGGCTTGTTTCCACTTTGTGTTGTTGCAGTCCCCAGCGGCAAATATCCCCTTAACAGATGTTTCCAAAGTAGCCAAATCAACCTCTATTTCGTTTCTTTCATTGAAATTAACCAACTTTCCCAGGAATCCGGTTGCGGGCACGGAACCAATTTGCACAAATACCCCCTCCAATGGCTGGCGAATTTCTTTGTTTAAAGCCAAATTTTTGTAAACTATTGTTTGAATCTTGCCTTGTCCCTCTATTTTTATAATTTCCGCTTGCAGACAAATTTCTATTTTTCCAGTTTCTTTTACTTTTTCAACCAAGACCTCGTCAGCTAAAATTCTATCGCTATTTTCAAAAATAAAAACTTTGTTTGCGTATTTCGCTAAATCCAAAGCCGTTTCAAATCCAGCATTTCCTCCTCCAACAACTCCTACTTGTTTATTTCTAAAAAACGGCGCGTCGCAAATTGAACAATACGAAATTCCTTTGCCCACAAAATCCTGCTCCCCTTCAATGCCCAAGGTCTTAGCATTCCGGCCTGTTGCAATTATCAAAGATTTTGCTTGATATTTTTCGCCGCTATCAACTTGAACCGCAAAAAAAGAAGTTAAACCCCTTCCGTCAGGAAGGAGCTTAATTCCTTCCCTTTCCACTGCCACCACTTTTTGGTCATTTTTTATTTCCACTGGAAAACTTTTCAAATGCTTCTCTAATTTCAAAGCCAAAGCTATTCCGCTTATTGCCATATCTCCGGGCCAGTTATCAATCTGGCCTGTTTTGGAAATTTGACCCAAAAAATCCTTAGCAATAACTAAGGTATTCAACTTTTTTCTCAAAGCATAAACGCCAGCAGTAACTCCTGCGGGCCCTCCGCCAATTACAATTAAATCGTATACCATAAAATCCAAATTTCAAAATCCAAACTTCAAATCAAATCCAAATTTCAAAATCCAAAAAAGAGCTTTCTTTTAGTCGTTTAGATTTTGGATTTGGTTTAACATTTGTTATTTGGATTTTGGGTTTATCTTATCACGTTCGCAATCTCCTCAATCAAATCCGTTGCCATCATACTCGCCCCCAGCCGCTTACTTGCTAATTCTCCGGCCCTTCCATTTACAAAGCTTCCAGCTTGGGCTGCTGCAAATGGGCTAATACCCATTGCCAAAAACGCTCCACAAATTCCAGCTAATGTGTCCCCAGTTCCTCCAACCGTCATATAGGGTGTGCCTGTTTCGTCAATAACTGTTTCTTTCCCGTCAGAGATTATATCAACAAAACCTTTTAATAAAATTGTTGAATTTATTTTTAAGGCCTCTTCTTGGACAATTTTAATTTTTTCTTCAATTGGCAAACCAGCCACTTGCTTTCCTGTTAAAACAGAAAATTCATAAGCATTAGGGGTAATAATAGCTGGATTGTCTTTAATAGAAAGCGGATTTTTTGATAGAGCGTAAATGGCGTCTGCGTCCACAACTATTTTGCTATCGGTTTCTTCTAAAAAATTGCCTATTACCTCTTGTGTTTCTTCCGAGCGCCCCACCCCTCCTCCAATGGCAACTGCTGTTTTCTCTCCTGCTACTGATTTTGCTGCAATTGCATGAGAAATTAAAACTCCCACGTCTTCTTTATCAAGCCAATCTCCCTTCAAAGGAAAGGCCGCAATATTTGGTGAAAAGCTTGCAATAATATCTGCAGCTCTTTTTGGCGCTAAAATTTGCACCATATCTACCCCTGCCCTAAAAGCTGCCATGGCTGATAAAGCAGGAGAACCGGTATAAAACTCGCCTCCCCCGATAATTAACAAAAGCCCAAAATCGTATTTATGGCTGTCGTTGAGACGGGGCAAATAAATTTTTTTAAGAATATCTTTGGTTATTTTTATCATAAATCCAAATTTCAAAATCCAAATTTCAAATCAAGCTCAAAATTAAAAATCCAAAAGAAAAATCATTTTTAGTCATTTGGATTTTGGATTTGATTTGACATTTGTTATTTGGATTCTGAGTTTTATTTTATCTTCTTTAGCCACTCTTTTATCGCTGGCCCGTATTCATTGTGTTGAAGAGTTAAAAATAAACTTGACTTCAACCAGTCAATTGTCTGCCCGCACTCAAGCCAGTCCCCCTCTATTTCGCACCCATAAATAACCTTCCCATCATTAATCATTTCTTGAAATGCTGAGACCAAAATTAATTCTCCTTTCTTATTTAGCTTGGCCTTTGAAAGATACTGAAAAATTTCATTAGTTAGAATATATCTGCCACAGACCGCCAAATCCGATGGCTCTTCGCCAGCTTTTGGTTTTTCAACAATTTTTTTTATTTTGTAAAGCCGATTGGCAACCTTTTCAACCTCCACGCATCCATATTTTGAAATTTTTGACCCCTCAATTTTCTTTAAACCAATAATCGGTTTCTGGGCTGTTTGGAAAACCTTTATAAGCTGGGATATGGCTGGCGTTTTGCTAAAAAATAAATCATCATGAAACAATACCCCAAATGGACTCTTTCCAACTTTTGGCTTCGCTTTCAAAATAGCATCACCATCCCCTTTTGGAATAGATTGAAGCGCAAAAGAAAGATTAATCCCTTCAAATTCTTTATCAACTTGTTTCAGTTTTTCTAATGCCTCAAAACTGCCCCGTTTCTCTAATGTATTCTCTATTTTTATCTTCGGCTTAAAATAATCCAAAACCAATTTCATATTCTCTGAAATCACCATTACAATATCATTAATGCCGCTATCTTTTGCTTCTCTCACAGAGTTTGCTATCATTGGCTCATCTACCATTGGTAAAACTGCCTTTGGCAATATTCTTGTGAAAGGCAAAAATCTTGTGCCCATACCCGCCACAGGCACAACAACTTTTTTTACCTCTAATTTTTCCTCTATTTTATTTTCTGTATCCATAATTCCTAATTCTTAATTCCTGATTATTTTACTGCCTCTTATTTCTCATAAATGCTGGAACATCCCAATCGGTTTCGCTAAGCCATTCAATTTTCTCTGCCTCATCAACAGCTTTTTGAATTTCAATACCATTCCTGCGAGTTTTTTCCACAGCAACGGGTGTTTTCTTTTCCAAAACGCCGTCTTTTTTCAAACCATCTCCTGACCGCTTCAAAAAGCCCTGCTTTTTAGGAGAGTTTTTCTTTTCTTTATTTTTTGTAATTATTTTTTTTATATTTTTCTCCAAAGCTGTCTCTTGTTTTTCTTCTAAAATTCTTGATTTTTTATCGTCTTCGCAAACAGCCAACAATACTAATTTTATTTTCTCTTTTTGCTGATTTATTTGGGATATTCCAAAAATGATTTTGGCTTTTGGATTAAGTTTGGCAATTTCCTCACTTATTATTTCAACTTCTTTTAATTTTAAATCCCGACCCCCAGAAATATTAAAAAGCGCTCTTTTAACATTCTTGGGGGACTCTGACAATAAATTATTTTGAAAAATATTTTTTATAATATCTTCCACCCTATTTGCTCCCGAGGCATGCGCCTGGCTAAAAAACAAAGTATGCCCCCTGTCTTTCAATATTGTCTTTAAATCCGCAAAGTCAATGTTCACCAAGCTTGGCTTAAAAACAACATCCAGAAGTTCGCAAAGCCACAAAGCAAAAAACTGATTTAAAAAAGACAAGGCCTTTTTTAAAGAAATCTTTTTATCGGTAAGCTGGAAAATTCTTTCGTTTGAAACAACAAAAATACCCGACAAGTGCTCTCTTAATTCTGTGATAGCTTTTTTTGCCACTTTCATTTTTTTCTCTCCCTCAAAAATAAACGGCAAAGTAAAAATGCCAATGGAAAGGCATTTTTGTTTTTTAGCAGCTTCTGCAAAAACAGGGCCGGCTCCCGAAGCCACTCCTCCTCCCAAACAACCCACTAAAACACAAATGTCACAGCCCGCGAAAATTTGCTCAATTTTTTCTTTTTCCTCAAAAGCAATCTTATAAGCCAATTCTGTGTTCATTCCTGTGCCCATTCCATTTAAAGTACTTTGGCCAAGCTGTAAAAATTTTACGCTTTTCTTTATTTTTTTGGCTGTTCTTGTGTCTGTATCGCAAGCAATAAAACTATAGGCCTTTAATAAAGAGGAAACTTCCGAAACAACTGACGACCCTCCTCCTCCAAGCCCCACAACCTTAACTTTTATTTTTCTAATTTTGAAATCGTCTTCTTTTAAAACGCTTTTTTGAACAGCTGAAACATTTATTTCTGCTTTTATTTTCTTCTTTGTTTTTAATTTTACTGCTTTTTTACTTTTGGCCATATTTTCTAATCAAAATTTCACCAGATAAAAAACTTTGATTTAAATTGTTCTTTGGACCGTATTTATTCTTTTGGCGCCTCAATTACTGCTGGCTTTTTAATTCTTGATATTTGGTCTTGGACTTGCTGATTGTTTGGATTTAATTCTAACACTTTTTCCAAGGCCTGCAATGCCAAATCTTTTTCACCCATTTTATCAAACGCTAATCCAAGCAAAAATAAAGAATTTGAATGATTGGGAAACACAATCAAGGCCTGCTGGGCCTGCTGGGCTGCTTTCTCAAATTCATTGTCATTATAGTAAGCTCTTGCTAACTGAAATCTGGCTTCAGCTGAAAAAGGAGCGGCTCCCACCAAGCTCTCAAGCTTCTCTAAAACATCGCTTGTTTTTCCTTCGGCCTCATCCATTAAAGCTAACTGCAACCCGCTATCAACATAGTCCTTTTTCATATTCATTGCTTTTTCAAAATATGTTTTTGCTCCATCTTTATCCCCCCCTGCAAGCTTTAATTTTCCAATTTCAGTTATTATAACCGGATTCAACGGTTCAAGAGATAAGGCACTTTCAAAGCTTTTTATAGACCAATCAGAAGCCCCAGTGGCAATTGTCTGAAGATCTCTGTAAATAACTCCAGAAATTTCATACACTGAAACCCTGTTTGGACCCAATAACGCGGCATTTTTGGCTTCCTGAATAGCCGCTGCTGCAATATTGGTTATTATCTGCTTGTCTGGCGCTTCTTTTCCGGCCTCTGTGTAAAGCTTCTGCATGTAAGCTGAAGCCAAAGCGATATGATAAGTTGGCCCAAAACTATTTGACTTTGCCGCTTTTTCCAGACCCGTCAAATCATTCCCCCCTTTAACCAAGTAATCTCTGTATGCAACATCAGCCATATAATACCTTAGCAGAGTAAAATATAGAAAAGCCAAAGCCAACAACATTGCCCAAAAAACAATACTCATTAGAAGTCCGATTTCTGGAAATTCCTTAAAAGAAAATCTCTTTTCTTTTGTTCCTCTTCCCCAGCTAACCACCCCCAAACTTAATATCAGCCAAAAAGAAAATCCCAAAACCGCTGTTTGATAATAAAGGAACAGGCCAATCAATAAAGCGATAAACCCAACTAAAATTGGAATTCTTTTTGATAAATCCTGCAAATTAGATGTTTTCTCTCCGTCCGATGCCTTAATATGCAAATAAGAAACCAGAAAAAACATAAAAAACAAAACAATAAATCCCAAAATTCCCAAAACGCCGTTTGTAGCCAACATTTCTGAAACATTGTTTCCCGCTCTGTCAAACCTAACTTGCCAAAACTGACTATTTAAAAAATTAGCCGGCTTAAATTTTGCAAACGAGTAGCTAAATCCCCCAATCCCAGAGCCCAAAACAGGATTCTCGCTGAGCCCTCTAATTGCTATTTGATAACTTGTTTGCTGAGATAGAATCGCCTCTTTTGGCAAGCTTGCTATTAATCCGTTCTGACTTAAAAACGTTGTTAGAGGGTTAGGAAATAAAAATACAACAGCAAACAACAAAAATAAAATCGGCAGAGATAATTTCTGGACATCTTCCTTAAACATCCTTTTCCAAAAAGCCAAAACTAAAAATATAGCCAAAGCCAAAGCCAAACAAAACCATGCTTGCTGAAAATTTATAACTGCCAATAATCCCAAAATAGCAAAAGATAAAACATACCAAACAACCTGGCTAATTTTATTTTTTTCTTTCGCGCTAAAAGCCAAATAAGATAAAAGAACCGCTAAAACAAAAGCTAAAAATATTGCCAATCCCTGCAAAGAGCCAACAGTATTAAAGAACCTGCTTGTCATTACGGCGGGAAGTTTAAAGTTTAAAATTTTAGCTAAAAACGCCCAAACATTTAACAAAGAAAAATAGACAGCGGCCACAACTACGAAGCAAGAAGCAAAAAACACAGATAAAATCTTTTTTAAACTAATTGAATCTTTTTGCTCATCGTTGTCATTTGAAACATTATTGGTAATTAAAAAATAAAAACCGACCAATGAAACAGAGGTTAAAATACTGGGCCAAAATCGGCCATAGAAACCTAAAAATACCGAAGTTTTATCTTTGGCAAAAATAGCTGACAAAATTAAAATCGCTAAATATCCCAAAACAAAAAAATCCAAAGCAGTGCGCTTGAAAATGATTTTTTTATTATGAAAAATCATCTTGCCAATCCAAGCTAAAATTCCAATGCCCGTTAAAAAAGTTAACAAATACGCCTTGTTTATATCATACGCCTCCAAGCTAAAAGGCAACCAAAATAATGGCATTAAAAAAACTACAGCGAAAATGACGAACCTTAAAATTTTTTGGAACATATATTTTTTATTTTTATTATGATTATGATCTATTATGACTTAATTTTAACTTAATAATTTAAAATCCGCAATTATCTCTAACTTAAAAAAACATATAGGGGATAGGAAAGGGGTTCAAGGGGTTCAAGGGGTTCAAGGGGTTCAAGGGAAGGGGTTTCCCTTTCCCCTTTCATCCCTTTTCCCCCATTTCTCCCTTCCTCTTCCTCTCCCCTTCAATAATCTTCTGCAACTCCTCATCAAGCTCCCTTTCCTTTCTCGCTCTCTCCTCCATCTTCCTCCCCAACCACCGCTGATAAGGCGATAGGACATCTTGTTTACTTACCTTTCTCTCCAATGCCCCCTTCAACCGACCCATCAAGAAATCAATCTCTCCGCATCGCCTCATCAATTCCCGAAACACCCTTTCTCCCCTTTCTCCCCTTTCTCCCCCGTCAAACAACCCTAATCTCAAACAATCTTCACCATCCTCCTTCAACTCCCCTAAAGAACCGAAAGAAAAACTCAAAAAATCAATGTACTGCTGGGTGGTTTCCCTTTTCCAACCCTCCACGATATTCTGTTTCACTGAGCGGCTGCTATCTCTCATATGCTCTCGCCGTCGCCGTTCAGTTAGCGGGAAATTTTCAGTGATTTGATAAACATAATCTTGAAGTTCCGCGGCTCGCTTGTAGACCAGCAATTCTTTGTATCCTTCAGGATTTTTTCGTCTTATAAATTGAGATTTCATAGTATTTGATTTTTAATTTAAGGGGTTAAAGGGGGAGAAATGGGAAAAATGGGAGGAAAGGGGCAAATGGGTAGAAAGGGTTACAGGGGTTCCTTTCCTCCCTTTCTCCCTTTTCGGCGGCTCTGCCGCCGACCCCTTTCTCCCCTTTTATCCCTTTCCTCCCTTTTTGCCCTTAGGATTATGGCAACCCCGACGAAGGACCGAAGCGGACAGCCGCGCCTTCGTTGAACAGGGTTTTTATCTGTGCAGAAGTTAAAGCGTAGTTGTAGATGCGCGCGTCATCAATGAGGCCGTTGAAAAAACTTCCATGGACTCCTGATGAATTATGATATAAATCACCAATTTCAAAGGGTGGATCACTACTATAAATACTGTTAATAGTGTAGCCACCACTTACAGCCCCATTATCTTTTACTCCATCTACATAAATATCTGGATAGGCCCTTCCGCCAGCCGTAAATACCATTACTCCATGATGCCAAAGTCCATCATTGACCGACTTAACCGAGTCTCGTGTGTTTGCGCCAACCCCAATCCCACTTATATATCCTTCTAACTTATTACTCGCGACCTGTAATACATACTGCTGCTTATGCGCTTGGCTATCATATTTTGACGCAATTACACCATTTGAATTAAGTGTTGCCTTAAACCATGCCGTAATCGTAATCGCGCTGATAGGATTCAAACTTGCCCCATTCCCAATACTCACGTAATCATCGGTGCCGTCGAAGGTGAGGCCGCAGCCATACTTGCCCTCGCTCCAGGCGGACGAGGTAGCAGGAGAACCGCTTAAATACAGGGTGCCGGTATTACCATTGCCCGAGCTATCTTTAACTGTACTGCCAGTGCCGTCGCAAGTGGTGGCAGTGTCTTGGCCGTCATTCATTTTCCACCAACCCACTGGGCCGCCGCGGTTGTAATCCCAGGCGATTTGCGCTGGAGTGCGGGCGTAGTTGTAGATACGGACATCGTCAATGAGGCCGTTGGAATAAGCTGCTGCTGTATGCATTCTTCTACCAATTGATACAGCAACATTATTGGTAGAAATTGCAGTTGAGTAATTATATGTTCCATCAAGAATTCCGTTTATATATGTCTTAATTTGAGTAGTTCCTCCTGCATCTTTATTATAAGTCATAGATACATGAGTCCATATATTTTCTTGAATAGAAGCGGAAGATTCGGCAGCGTATGTATTGTTGTTTATGCGACCTATCAACTTATTACCACTTGCATCATTTCCTATTGCCAATTCCCAAGCATAGTTACTATCGTCTCTCTTTGCAGCAATAACAGGACCGTTTGTATCAGTTGGTTTTATCCACACCGATACAGTAATTTGATTCGTAACATCTAAAATCCAATTAGAGCCAGGATCCGCTACGCT
>Ga0172375_10008424_pt1 | contig 13856 bp, 8 predicted proteins | sample LakKiv1m_FD_114537 | JGI IMG/M metagenome (GOLD analysis project Ga0172375, IMG submission 114537) | Freshwater microbial communities from Kabuno Bay, South-Kivu, Congo - kab_092012_11.1m | ecosystem: Environmental > Aquatic > Freshwater > Lake | place: Democratic Republic of the Congo...
CTCAGCAGTAGGAACAGCACCACGCTTAGGAATGACGTATGACTTAACAGCAACGTCTCTCTCATAGCGAGCAAGAGCACCTTGTGGGAGCTCATCAACCATCAAAAGTTTGCGTCCGATGGCTTGGTACATGAGGGAAGTCTTGATTGGCTCAACCATTGCTTGTGCAAGAGCTGTGCGTCCCTCTGGAGTCTCGAGAGCCATTGCAATAATGGATTCTCTTTGCTCATTTGTGTTTCTCTTAATCATTGACATTTGATTTTTTCTCCTTTAGTTTACGCTACTGATTATCTTGCACCAAGTTGGGTGAAGTAAAGAAGGCCAGCAGCTGAATCATAAGAATCAACTCTACCTACGATAATTCCATCAGTGCCGACTGCAGCTGGGTCTAATTGAATAAGTTTACCAGCACTTCCAGAAGCAGCAGCAACGGTAAGAAGATCACCAATTGCTGGTGTCCATGTGCCACCATCAGTAGAGACAGTTGAAGATGCAGTTCCTGACCATCTGTCAGTTACAAATTGTCCGCCTGGGGTATTGAAAACACCAACACCTCTTCTTGGGCCTTCATATCCTGAGGAACCTGCGGTTGGGTTTGTTACACCGTTGACGTTTTCAGCTAAGAAATCACCAATTGCTCTTTTGGAAACAACGTAAAAACCGTTATTATTTGCAACAATTGCTCCGTTAGAGTCAGTGTATGAAGAACCAACAGGGTCTGCTAAGATCATTGTGTTTCCGGTTCTAGCAGTATCATCGGCTGAAAAACCTACAAATCTTCCCAATTGCTCAGCAATTGTATCGAATGCGCCAGCAGCTCTGTAAGCAGCAGAAACGAGTCCATCGGTACCAATCATAAGAGCATCGCCTGCAAGGAATGAAGCACTTGCTGCTGTCGGGTAGTTAGCAACAATTGCAGTATTTAATGCACGAATAGCCATTTTCTATTTCTCCTAATTATTTAAGTGAGGACTAATCCTCGATTTTTGGCATTGTCCAAGTGCCTCTGAGTGCACCTTGGATGTCAAGAGCTGCACTATTGGAAGCAAAACTTCCGTTGAATGCAGGTGATGTAGATACGCCTAAAGTTGAAGCAGTTTTTGTCATTTTTTCTGCAGCAGCAGCAGCGACTCTCTCAGTTGATGTTTGTGCAGACTTAAGTAAAAGTTTAGTTTGTCTAATCATTGAATCTGCTTTCAAACCATCATTTAGCATTTGCTCTGCATATGAATCTACTTCGTCAGAAGTAATAATTCCTGCAAGAGCAAGCTTTGAAGAACAACCAAATGCTGTTTTGATTCTAGCTAAATCTAAAGAATTATTGCTGAATGTAGTTTTCAATTCAGTTTGAACAGGAGCAGTCATTTTTTGACCACCTGGAAGTTCGCCTGTCAATTCTGTTTTTTCAATGCCTCTCATTTCAGCAGCAGACTCTTTTTCCATATCATGGTCGTCGCCTGCTTCTTTATTTGATGGGCATTCTTCGTTAGCGCATCTTGTTGATTCTTTTTCCATCTCTTCGTCTGTCATAGCCATTCTTGTACCGCAAGCTGTACATTCAACTTCGTGCTTCTTAGCAGTTCTGCTATTTTTCGCACTTGCAGTGGTTTTGTGTGGCATAGAAGGCATTTGTGTTGGAACTTCAAAAAGATTTGCATCTTCGAGTCCTTCAGATGGATTCTCAAGAGATTCCCAATCAACAACGTACTCTAAAGAGCCGTCGCCTGAACCTTCAAACTTCATAGGCTTGGTTACATCTGGAAATTGAAGTGAATCTGGATTGTTTGTAGGAACTCTTTGTTCAGCATAACTTGGGTTTTGCTCTTTTAATGAGTTGCCTTCACCACCCTCAAAACTCATTGAAGGATAGTCGATTTCACCTTCCATATTAACCATATCTTCGTTATATTTGAATGTGCTGTGCGCTGGATATGCCTCTTCTTCAGCAGCAAGCTTCATAAGAATTTCTTCTCTTTCAGCTCTTCTCAAGAGGGCTTCTCTTTGTGCTTTGCGCTCAGCCAATGCTTGTTTAGTCATATTCCTAACCTCATTGCTGTTTTTTGTAAATGTTTCGGTTTCTTCATCTTCATCATCATTTTCTTCTTCAGAATCCATATCATCCATGTCATCCATGTCATCCATGTCATCCATGTCTTCCATATCATCTTCTGAAGAATCTAAATCTCCGCCAAGAAGATTATCTAGCGCCTCTTGCACAGCTTTTTGTGCTTGATCAACCATATCAGCGGGAACTTCAATTTCAAAAGTTGCTACATCATCACCATCTTCTACTTCGTCATTGTCTTCCATGTCTTCATCAGACATATCATCATCATCGTCATTCATTTCGTCTTCATCACTCTCAAAGTGATGAAATTCCATTTCTTCATCATCGTCAGATTCATCGTTTGCGAAGTCAACAGTCTCTTTGCCATCTTCTAAATCTAAACCAGCAAGCTTGATTCCGGCTTGTTTAGCAATATTAGGAAGATATTTTGCTCTAATAGCACTTGCTACAACTGTCGCTTCATCTTCATTCAAAGATGCAGTTCTAGCCATATCATTTGTACATTGAGCAAAGTCTTCTTTGTCTGTTGCTTGGATTTCTGCCAGTTTCAAAGCTGCAAATTTATTATTTTCGGGCTTTTTCGAATTTCTATTCATTTTATTGCTGCTTCCCTTAATATTTCAATCCTCATTTAACTCACGGTAAATATAAAGATTGCTTTAATAAGCTTTTATTTTGTTCGTGATAAGATGGTTTTACACCTTTTTTAGAATTTATGGGGAGACAATGCTCCCCATAAAAGTTTAGTCAATCCAAGTAATGGAAACATCTAATTTGGATGGATCTTTCTTGCTCGCCTTGACTGTTGTTCTTGAATAATTTCCGCAACCATGGCAGAAAGTGTTATTCTTAACTTTATTAGCTTGTCTATTGCCACAGCTTGGGCAAATCATACCTACAGGTAGCATTTTTGATGCAGTTTTATCAAAGTCAGGCATTGCTGTCTTAAGATAAACATCTGAGTCAATAGTTGCTGAAAGTCTGATCATAGTTTTGATATTACTTGCAACAACGCCTGCTCCTGGAGGTGCTGCTCCAGCAGCAGGAACTTCAGTTGGTGCAGTAGCAGCGCCTAATCCCATATCAGGTCCAAGGCCACCAAGGTCTTCTTCTGCAGGGGCCTCAGTGCCCGCATTACCCATAGAAACTAACTCAATAGACTGATTAATCTTGTAGGTTGTTCCGCAGTTTTGACAATCAGCATTTTGCTCAGATATGTTGACATCATCAGAGCCACATACAGGACATACAGAACCCCAAGGTTTCTTTTCGCCTGGTTCAGACATAGCATCTAAATCAGCAGACTCGTTCATGTCAGTTCCAGTCATTGCAGAAATACCTAAATCTCCACCAGCCGGAGCAGCAGCACCTAAATTAGGGTCTACAAGACCACCAGCAGGTGCTGCAGGCGCAGGAGCACCACCCATTGGGGCAGCCATACCTGGAGGAGTCATTTGGGCATATTTTGAAAGAACTTGATCTCTTCTGGTTTTTCTTGCAATTCTAGCACCCTCAGTCATTACAACTGGAAGTTCTTCTTCAGGTCTCATTTCGCCTTCTGCTGAAACTTCATCATCCACCTTGAAAGTTTTAGATGACATTGTTGAAACAGTTGCACTTACATCTCCATTTTCAGATACAATAAGATCAGTGAATGAGAATGTATTTGGGTCTACAGTGAATCCGTGCCCTTGTAAAACTTCCATAGCCTTTTGCTTGAATGTTTCATCAAAGTTGTCATCACCAGGAGACATTCCTTCTAAGTCTTCTGCAACACACATAAATTTTAAGCAGTCTGACTTGGTATGAGTAACTGTCATTCCTGCAGTTCTGTCAGCTTCTTGCTTTGCATCGATGGCTCTTGCAACGAGTTTTTCTGCTAAATCAAAATCTTGGCAAAGTCTTTTTGCAGCCAATGCTATTTTGCGTGTAGAAATATTGAAGTTCGTAGAATAATCTGCAAGCCAGCCGATTAAGTTGTTCTCTAAATTTTCAGCACTTGCAGTTTTTACACCCCAGAATTCTCTTCTGGATCTTGCACGTAGTCTTGCTTCTGTTGCTGTTTTTGTTTTGGCTCTGTCAATTGAAGCCATAAGTTGTCTTTCAGACATTGAGTCAACAGCATCAACGCCTTCGCCAGGAGCAGTTCTTGTCTCAGAAGATGACATAGCCATTGCTGAAATTGCTGATTTTAAATCCTCTTTTGATACCAAGTCTGCATCAGAATCAACAGCAGTTCTTAATGCTGTTCTAAGTTGTTCACTTTTTGAAGGTTGAGCATCTACTTCTAAAGCTTCTTCAGGAGCAGCAGTCTTTGACATCAGCAATTCTGCAAATCTTGTAACGCCTTCTTTAGTAATCTCACTTTCTTCAACTGCTACAGATAAAGCGTCAGAAAGGTCTTGAGCAGTCACATCTGCAGAAACAGCAGCGCCAAGTTGTTTTAACACTGAAGTTACAGGATTTTCAGATGCTGACTTGCCAAAGAAATCATTCTTTTCTGATTGATTTGCAGCCAAATCTGCACCAGCAGAAGCAGTACCAATCATTTCTGGCAACATTGGTTCTTCTGCTAAAACTTGTGCTACACGTAAAATTGTTTTTGGAGTTTCATAAGATGCAATAACTGCTCTACCTAATGCTTGTATGGTTTTAGCCATTACATCGTGTGCACTAGCGTGTCCTTCTGCTCTATGAGAAGAAAGTCTGTTTTCGAGAACTTCTGATGGAACGCCTTTGGTAACTTCACTAACAAGTTCAGTCAAAGATTTTCTTACTTCATCATCTTTGACTCTTCTACCGTAAAGCCCAGCATCACCCAAAAGGATTTCCTTAACAGCCTCAGCGCCTTCTCCAGTTCTTTTAGAGTTGAGTTGTTCTTCTTTAACAACTGAAGGAGCACCAGTATTTTTACTCTTCACGCCGTCTTGTAAATTGTGATAAGTTTCGCCAGATCTTACTTCTTCCAAAATACTTTCTCTATCACCGTCTCTCATCTTAACATCAAGTAATGCAGTTTTGACAAATGATGAATAGTCTTTAAGTAATTCAGCAGCAACTCTTGTTCCTTGTCCAGATTCCATCATTGAAATTTGATGTTCATTAAGAATAGGTTCCCAAGTAGTCTTCTTGCCATTTGTATATCCGGTTATAGATCCATCAGTAGAAAGAACAACTCTATTACCTGCACTGTCCTCAACCTTAAAATCGATTGTGACTGCAGCAGCTAATTTTTTTCTTTGCTCTGATGCAATCTTAGCAAAATGATCCATTTGATTTCTGCTCCCCGCCTCTGTAGGCTTGTTTGTTTTTATGTTTTTATTTCTCTCATTAGCAATTCTAATGACACTTTGAATACTTTGATTGACTTGCTCAGTGTTATTCAAATTATTTTTTAAATCTAGAATACTTTGTGCAAAGTTTCCAAATTTATCTTGAGGTTTATGATTTGTACTTGCATAAACTTCTCTTCTACCATCTTTAGAAGCCCAAACAAAATTATAATTTGTTGACGCTAAAGCAACTCCACTTCCAACTACTGGCCCAGGATTAGAAAAATTTGTCATATCCATAATTTTTCCAACTGAATCTGTAGGAGAATAATTAGCAAGACCAATTTGAGGACTTACCATTTGTTGTGCTTGATTTGGTTGAGCACCTTGAGGCATATTTTGAGGTTGATTAATTGGCTGTGGTCTTTGTCCCGATCCAACATCAATACCATCATCAATCATATCTTGCATAGTAGACTGAAGTTCTGCCATTGATTTTGTAATTTTGCCAACGTGACCAAGATCAACGTTATCTTTACGTGCAAACATATTCATCACAGCAACTTCTAGGAAGTTAAGAGAAAGATTGATTAAGTCTAATATATTTAAACCGGAACGAGGGTCAATACCTAACGCACCTAAAACAGCAGCAACAGTAGAGTTTTGATTTGCTCCTTGCCCTGCTAAGAGTTGACCACCTACTAATGTTCCTGCTTGTTGTGCTAATCTTATTGCTACATTATTAGTTTTTTTGGCTTGTCTTAAACAATTTTCGTAAGCAGTTCTTTCTATTGAATCTGTTGGAATTTCTTGAAGTGCTAAAACTATATTTGAATTAATTTCATTTGCTTTCTTTTCAATATTTGTTGCTGCGCTTAATACGTCATCAACATCATAAATTTCTTGAATCTCACAAGATTCGAAAGCACCATCACCTACACAACTTAATTCAATAAATTTTACGCCGTAGTTTTTTTCGTATGCTCTTTTGCCAGTCTCAGGATATATTTTACCCTTGTACTTTTTTAAGTGCTCGCAATAATCTCTTTCAGTATATGCTTTGTTTCCGCAGATAGAACAAACACCCCATTCAACACTTGCTCCCATACTAACGTCGTGAATAACACCAGTACGAATATTTCTAGCAATGTCAGGATATGCTTCTTCATCTACAAAGAAAGTACAGTAAACGCAATCTTCTTTTTCGTCCCATTCTGCGTATACAACCATACCTTTTGCTTGTTCAATATCATCGTTCTTATGGTTGGTGTAAATTGGAACGCCTTCAAAAGATTTATATGCTGGGATTTTTTGACCTTTTAATTCAACTTCTTTGAGTAATTCTTCTTTTGAAAACAAGTCACCATTTGCATTGACAACATCTGCATCAATTGCTCTGGCTCTAACCCAAAGTAGTTTTGCACCTTGGCGAGCTTGCATTTCCTTGACAATATCAAAATCTTTGTATTTTTCTAATACTTCTTTTGGATCAGCATAGAGTGATTGTAAACCTATTTTAGCTGCTTCTCTCATATTGGAAGAAGCAGTCTTTATTAAGTGCTCTCTTGCTGCAACTCTATCGTTTTCATTAAGAAAACTTTGCACAGTTATAGCACCACCTTTTGCAACTCTATACATATAAAAATTCCTTTAAAATAAAGTTTCTGATACCTGTATTCTAAAATTCTTCTCTCTAAACCTGCGTTCAGTTAAAAACTAAACCCGTCGTTTTCGACGGGTTTATTGTACAGTTTGTGAAATTATAAATATTTTTCACCTTTACTGTCTGAACTTTGACCAGTTCTTTTTTTAATTGCATTGATAAGTACATTCAAGCAATCTTGAGGATGTTCTTGCAATTCTTTATCAGTAAATCTAACTATAATCCAGCCATTTACAGCAAGTTCCGAATCTCTTCTCTTGTCTTTAGCAATCTTGTCAGGATTATTGTGCCAAATCTCACCATCTGCCTCAACTCCTATTTTCAAATTAGGTATTGCTGCGTCTAATTGATAATCAAAAGTTGGTCCGGCTGAATATTGTGCATATAAAGGAAATGGCATATTTAATGACATCAATAGGCCATATAACTTTTTCTCTAAAGAAGTAAACATTTTTGGCTGATTGACATTTTCTAATTTCTTTGCAACAACTTGTTTCACATAATCATTTTGATTATTTGCAAATGATTGTATTTCATTTATTGCATAGTTATTTAATGGGTAAGATAGCGATCCTCCAACAAAAGGCGTATCAATAACTCCAAAAAGTCCGTCATATTCTTCTGGCAATGGACCCAAACTTGCTCTACCTGTCACTGGTCTGAGACTAAGTAAGAAGCCTTCGTGAGCAGATGACTTAATCTTTTTACTTGCAGTGCGAATTTTGTCAGATTTATTCAGTATATCTAAACGGTCTTGATATATACTATTGACAATGTCTGATGCTAGTCTATAGTTGTTCAGCATTGCACTAGCAGTTGGTGCTGGAGCAGCAGGAGCAGGAGGCGGAGCTCCAGCAACATCACCCCCAGGCATTGGTGGCGCACCACCGCCAATACCTAAATCAGGAGCAGGTGGAGCAGCGCCCATATCACCACCGCCTGAAGAGGCACCAAAACCTTGACCACTCACACCGCCACTTTGAAAACTCAATGAAATATTAGGAGTTCCAAAACTCTGATCATTCATAAAGTTTGCACCTTGCTCATAACGTAATCTTTCAATTTCTTGATCAGAATCTAAACCAAATGCTTCAATAAGTGAGACATTAGAAATAACACCATTCTGATTTGCTGTAACAAGCATTTGGAGTTTGCCAGTGTCGTCCCTGAGTTGTAAATCATCAAATTTGATGCGTGGATAAACGATTTCTTCTTGTCCACGTTCTCCTTCAATTACAAATCCATTCCATTTTGCAACTGGTAGAAAAATATTCATTTCAATCCAGTGTGCAACTTCTCTTCTGAATGTCTCTAACCTTTGAGCCATTGCAAGAAGGCCAACTTGAGCATTGCCATAAGTTGGCCCCTCACCATTTAGTAAGGCTTTATTCAACATAACGCCGTCAAGGATTTCTTGTTCAATGAGTTCAAATTCACCTGTTAAAGGGTGAATTTTACCAGTAGCACCATACCATTCAAGATCAAAGTTATGGTGAGTGACAAGGGTTAAGTTAGGATCATTTGCGATAGATGCTAACTCATCTTGGACATTGTCTATATCTTCTTGGGATGCAGGTCTTGTATCACTACCAATTTTAACAACTTTAATTGGCAAGATAAGTCTTTCAGCAATCATATATTGTGCTTGACGTAACTTATCTTTATATGTTAAGATTGGGAAAAGAGGTCTAATCATTGAAATCCCATAATCTTCCCAAGGATTAGAACCATATTTAAAATGATGAATTGATATATCGTTTAACTTAATTGGATCACCCTTTAAGATCAATTTCTTAATTCCATCAGGGATAGAATCATAAATATCTTTAGGATGTCTTTCGTTAACAATTCTTATTTCTTCAGCAGAAGGTCTGTAAGCATAGCTTCCTTGCTGATCGATCATACCTGGTGTCTTAATTACATTGTCAGGATTTAAGATGGATATAGATTTCCAGGTAGCACCATCATGTTGACACTCTTGATTTTTATCTTCATCCCAGTTTGATCCGTGGCAATGAGGACAATCAATTGAAAGAAGAACAAAAGCATCACCAAGTAAGTGGTATACTTTTGATATTTCAGGAAGCCACTTTTGAAAATTAAGTTTTTCAACTAATTTTTCAAAATAATCTTTCACATAAGATGATGAACATTCAAGTTTCCACCCAGAGAAAGGATAGTTTGTGTAGAAGTTGATGGCTGCTGAAACTTTAGGCTCATTATTTTTCCACCAGTTTGCCCAAAGATAAACTTCTCTGCGAGCATTAGGAATTTGAAATGAGGAAGGTGTAAGAAAAGGTGAATAAAAATTGGGAGCGGTTGTTACAGTATTGATGCTTGCAGATCTAGTGACTCCAGGTCCTAAACCTAAACCAATACGACTACTTGCATATGCTTGTTTTGATTCTGCTGAAGTTGTATTTGTTGAACCTGAAACTTGAGTTGCTGCTGTTCTTATAGCAGATGCAAGAGATGCTTTTGTTGCCATAACATATATTATACCGTTCTATTTTTTATTAGAACCAAGTTTGATTTGATGGTAGTTGTCCAAATAATTTTGGATCTTGTTTACCACTTTGATTTTGGGTATATCCTTCACCACTTTTAAAATGTTGAAAACCTTCGGCCTTTTTAGAAGCATTTGAGTCTACTGGATATATATTGTTGTTATCTTGTTGTGAACCCCTAAGTTGTTCCTCAATTGTAGTAAACTCAGGTGGTTGATGATATGGAGAGTGTCTTCTTGCTTCAGTAGATGCAGATTGAGGACTTACAATGAACTGACCATTATTATCTTGATTCATTCTATAAGGCCTTTCAACAAGTAAATTCCAAATTTCTTTTTGTTGTTCATGAGTCATTTCGTGATATTCATTAATGCTTTTATCCATCTTTTCTAGAATGCCAGCCAATTCATCATAAAGACCCATAGGTTCGTTGTCAACATCATCAACAACATCAATTCCAGCAATTGGGTTATCAGCAGAATTATCTTTTGAAAAATCTACTCCTCCGCCAAATTGTGAAACGACTCTTCTATACCACATCGTCGTATTCTTCTCTTTTAGATTCCATAACGTAATCTAAACCAAGTTCTTCTGCAAACTTTTTGAGATCATCTTCTGAAAATTGATGTCCCCAATCTTCTTCATCTGTATCACTGAGAAGTGCTTCAATATTTTTATCAAAATCTTTATTATGTCTATGAGATTCTAATTCTTTTTCTCTAGACATTTCGACATCTTTTTTAGCAGCAGAAACATTTTTATTCAATAAGTGAGATATTGAATCTTTTGGTTCTGGCTTATTTTTATTTAATTCATCTCTGTAAGATAAGGAGCCTTTGCCGTCTAAAAGTTGTTCAGAGTAAGGCTTTTCCATATCACCTTTTCTCGAATATAAACCAGCATCTTCCAGCTCTTCTTCTTTTGAAGATTGTTCTTCAGAGTTATGTTTCTTATTTAATTTTTCCAATAAAGCAGTAAGATAAAGATTTCCAGATTCTTCTTCATCTCTTGGAAGTTGAGAATCTATAGTTTTCATAGAATCAGTCTGTGCTTGTTTAGGTCTCAATACTGGTTTGTCACCTTGTTGATGTCCCCATTGCACTGATTTAGCAGAAGAAAGTTGCTTTTCTCTACTGTCTGATTCATTGTGCTTTCCTCTATTTTTATTTACGCCCCTATCGGAGTTTTCAAATCTTGCTTCATATCCAACTTCGCCATCTGTAAGTTTCTTAGACCTTTCGCCTTCAGCAAGATTTATTAGATTTGCTTCATTATCAGGATGTCTATGTACATCTAATCTGCTCATCACTTCATCATGAGATTGGAATGCAGTTTTCATCCAATCAGCATATGCACAAGAAACTGTTCCATCTTTTGCAATTCTAGAGTCTATGCAGTTTTCACGGCACTTTGAAATCTCCATAGGAACAGGTCCTTTGCCTTGAAATTTACCTTTAGGGCAAAGTAAATATGGTTCATTATCTTGAGTAGAGAGAGTAGTATACGCAACTCTTTTCATTTCAGAAGGAGTAATGCTTGAAAATATAACTCTAATATTATCGCTTACTTCTGAAACTCTCTTGCTGTCTCCAGAAAGAATAAGATTTCTAGATTTATCTAAGAACGATCTTGATACAATACTATCAGAAAATGCATATAAATCGTCTATTGCTTTAAGAGATTCTATCTGCCAATATCCAGCAGACTTTTCATTTGTAACGTAAGCAACTCTTTCTAATCTAACTGCATCAGAATCTTTGTTTAAGAAACTTTGAATTGACATAAATGCGTATCTAAGAATATTTCTTTGATTTGCAAGTTTTATGCTATTTAATTTCTTGTAAGCACTATGAACTTTTGAAACTGGAAGAGCAACAATAATTTCGGGCCCACCCATTGACTTGAAACTATTTGTAATCGGATCATCACCAAAATCATCAGCAGACAAAACGTGAAATGGAGAAGAATGAGGAAGTTTATCAGAGTCACCAAGATTAGATAAAGTATCTTGTAACATCTCTAACAAACCCATTCCGCCAATTTCTGACTTACCCATAATTTTATCAATTTTAGATGGGTCGTGAGTTTCGTACTTTGTTGTGATTTTGTATCCGTGTTCCATAGTTAGTTTCCCAAGCCAAGCATAGACAGTTCTTCGTTATCAAATCCTCTGTCTTTAAGTGCTTTCTTAATTTGTGCTAGTTCTTCTTTAGCGCCTTTTTTATCTGCAGGATCTTTGAAATCACCTTGAGGAGTTGATTTGCTATAATCTAATAAGTCTAATAAAAAACAAACTCTGGCAATAAGTTCGCCTGTAGATCTTTTGTGGAAGTTTGGTGATTGATCGTAATTTAATGAAGCAGTTTTTACAGCCTCTTTTTTATCATCTTTCTTATCTTCTTCTTTATCATTCCTTTTGAGTTTTCTGTTATAGTCTTTTACGATATCAACTGCACGTTCAATTGTTTCTTTATTCCAATACTTAAGTTTAGCAATATATCTGACAATATCGTTTTTTTCGACACCGTGGTCAAGTAACTTTCCTACTTTTCCCATCAAAACTCTAAAAGGATTTCCACGAGTTTTTTTCTTTTTCTTTTGTACTGGTGCTGCTAATCTTGAGTTGTTGTACACTTTACTTTCCCTTTTAGATGTGGAATATAATTTGATGATTTCTCTTACTATGTCCTGATAAGATGGATCTAATTCGCCTGTCAATGGATCTTTTGTTCTTGTTCTTCCACTATTAGAATGCATCAATGCTTTAGATAATGTATCTAATTTGTGTCTTAGATTTTTATCCATAACTCTAAGACTGACATTTGCTACTTCGTCCGCAAGAACACTAAATCCATCTTTACTGGCTAAAACTTTTTGCAATAGAGTTTTTAATTCTGTCTCTGTTACTCCCTCAATTTCTTCACCACCTAATGGAATATTATTTATTCCATTAGCAGGATTAGAGGCTAAAGCAGGTCCAGCAGAATTATTTGGTTCCATTCTTATCTCAAATCAATATCAATATTATTGTAAATGTCAGAAATTGTTTGCGCTCTATTCTTAGATTTCTCAATCATTTGTTCTTGGAAGTTATTCTTAATTGCTAATCTTTCATTTCTAATCTTCTCTTGATTAGCAATTCTCATACTTTCTCTTTGATCTAGACTTTCTGGATCAACCATACCAAATGTTGAATTGAATTCATTGTCAGAAGAAGTTCTTAAGATAGAATGTGCTCTTGAATTAACAACATTTGATTTTTTAATTCTATTAAGATTTTTTTCTTCCCAAGCATTATGTCTTGATGCTTTTGCTTCTCTTGCTCTTTGCATTTCAACTACTGCTTGTTCAGTTGTAGTTTCTTGTGAATTCAAAAATTCTCTAGAAATTGAAATCATATCTGGGTTGAAAATGTTTGCAGATCCTCTGAACATACAATCCATATATTCTTCAGAAGAAAATGCTCTCAAGCCACTTGTTGTTGTTCTGGCACTTTCACCATCATCGTAAAAGGAGCCTGATCTCTTGATTGAGCCAAATTCTTGTGAGAGTAATCTGTCTTCAACTGTTTCTTGTCTTAAATCATTGTAAAGAGATGGCCCAGAAATTTTTTCCCAAGATTTAGCAAATGTATTTGCTTCTTTTGTGAAACCAATATTATTTTTAGAAATTTTCATTCTATTTTCTGCTGAATTATTCTTAAGTTCAGCATATGGGTCTTCCTCAACTTCAACTTGAGCGCCAACGAATTTCTTTTCTAAAAAACTTGGAATATTTTCAGTTTCTGATACTTTTCTGAATCTCATATTTTCATCCTTAATTTATTCAAGAATGTCCCAAGGCTTTCACCTTGGGACTTATTTTTTCTTGAGGAATTAATTTTTCTTATCGTATTTCTTTGTGAACAAAGCATCGATCCAATCTTGATCGCCATAGCCAAGTTCATTTTTCCAATAGTCAACAAGTCTTGAGTAATCAGCGTCAGAAAGTGTTGCTGTTTTAATCATAGAACTAGCGGCTGCAACTTTGACGTTCAAGTCTAGGTCAGATGCTAATACACTTTTGATTTCAATAGTGTTATCTGATTCAACGACAGGCATTTCACCTAATCTTGCTTGAATGTACTCAACAGGGAATCCTTCAGCAAGAGCCTTTTGTGCAAATGCAGTCTTCATTGAAGAAGTCCAGCCATTGTTGGTTTTTCTTGAAGCAGTTCTTTGTGGCTTAGATTGTGCAACTTGTTCTTCAACACTTTGAACAATTGACTCTCTAAATGCTTTTCTTTGTGCTAATCTAACTGACTTTTCTTTCTCTGCAGCAACTCTTGTTTCAATTTGGGAAGCAAG
>Ga0172375_10008427_pt1 | contig 13855 bp, 10 predicted proteins | sample LakKiv1m_FD_114537 | JGI IMG/M metagenome (GOLD analysis project Ga0172375, IMG submission 114537) | Freshwater microbial communities from Kabuno Bay, South-Kivu, Congo - kab_092012_11.1m | ecosystem: Environmental > Aquatic > Freshwater > Lake | place: Democratic Republic of the Congo...
ACTTCGCCGGCCAAGCAGCGTCCAGCGCGAGGTTGAGTTGCAGGACGTTGACGCGAGGCTCGCCGAGCAGGCCCAGCGTACGATCTTCGCTGGCCAGTTCCACCAGTTGCCGCACGCTGTCTTCTGAAACTCCGCGCGCCGCGGCCACGCCCGCCACTTGGAGATCGGCCGCGGCGGGACTGATGTGGGGATCCAGACCGCTCGCCGATGCCGTGACCAGGTCGACGGGAATCGTCGTTGCACCGCTCTCGTTCTTCCAGCGTCTCGCCGACTCACCGGTGCGTTCGACCAAGGCAGTGCTGGTCGGCCCGAGGTTGGAACCGCCCGACGCCGACGCGTCGTAGCCGGCGCTTCCCGCCGCCGAAGGCCGTCCGTGGAAGTAGACGTCGCGCGTGAAAGTCTGGCCGATCAAGTCCGAACCGACCACCTTCCCGTCACGGCGGACCAGGCTGCCGGCCGTCGCATTTGGGAAGACTGATCCCGCAACCAGCGTCACGCACAGCGGATAGGCCAGACCCGTCAGCAAGGTGAGCAGCACGATCATCACGAAGGCAGGGCGCAGCGAAGCTCGCACGGCATCCTCCTCACACCAGCCCGATCGACGTCAGCAACAGATCGAGGGCTTTGATCCCTATGAAAGGTACGATGATTCCGCCCACACCGTAAACCAGCAGGTTACGGCTCAGCAGCGTCGCCGCACTACCCGGACGATAGCTTACCCCGCGCAGCGCCAACGGAATCAGCGCAACGATTATCAACGCGTTGAACACGATCGCAGACAGGATCGCACTTTGCGGGCTGCGTAGTCCCATCACGTTGAGGACCGCCAGCTTCGGATAGAAAGCCACGAACATCGCCGGAATGATCGCGAAATACTTGGCAACGTCGTTGGCGATCGAAAACGTCGTCAGCGCGCCACGCGTCATCAGCAGCTGTTTTCCGATCGCGACGATCTCGATCAGCTTGGTCGGGTCACTGTCGAAGTCCACCATGTTGCCTGCTTCGCGCGCCGCCGTCGTACCTGTGTTCATCGCCACGCCGACGTCGGCCTGAGCCAGCGCCGGAGCGTCGTTGGTCCCGTCGCCGCACATCGCCACCAGCTTGCCGCGGGCCTGTTCTTCGCGAATCAGGCGCAGTTTCATCTCCGGCGTGGCGTGGGCGAGAAAGTCGTCTACGCCCGACTCGGCGGCGATCGCCGCCGCGGTCAGCGCGTTGTCGCCGGTGATCATCACGGTTCGGATGCCCATTGCCCGAAGCTCCGCAAACCGCTCCTTGATGCCGCCCTTGATCACGTCCTTCAGGTGGATGACGCCAAGCAGTTGCCCGTCGCGTGCCACGGCCAGCGGCGTCCCTCCCGACCTCGCGATCGAGTCGATCGCACGCTCGAACTCGCGCGGCACCGGCATGTTTGGATGGTGAGAGCGCTCGCGCACCCAGGCCACGATCGCATCGACCGCGCCCTTTCTGATCTCGTGACCGTCGAAGTCGATCCCGCTCATGCGGGTCTGGGCCGTGAACTCCACGAAGCGCGCGTGCAACGACTCCATCTCGCGGCTTCGAATCGCGTATCTCTCTTTGGCCAGTACCACTACCGAGCGCCCCTCGGGAGTTTCGTCGCTGAGACTGGCCAATTGCGCCGCACCGGCCAGATCGCGTTCGTCGATGCCCGGGATGGCGATGAAAGCCGCGGCCAGGCGGTTGCCGAGCGTGATGGTGCCGGTCTTGTCGAGCAGCAGCGTGTCGACGTCGCCGGCTGCCTCGACCGCGCGACCCGACATCGCCAGTACGTTGAAGCGCACCAGACGATCCATGCCGGCGATGCCGATCGCCGACAGCAGCGCACCGATGGTAGTCGGTATCAACGTGACGAAGAGCGCCACCAGCACGATCACCGGGATCGATCCGCCGGCGTAGGCGGTGAAAGCGGGAATCGTCGCTACCGCCAGCACGAAGATGATGGTCATGCCGGCGAGCAGGATGTTCAGGGCGATCTCGTTCGGTGTCTTCTGACGCTGGGCGCCTTCGACCAGCGAGATCATGCGATCCAGGAACGTCGAACCCTGCGAGGCGGTGATTCGCACCTTGATCTGGTCGGACAGCACCTGGGTCCCGCCCGTGACGGCCGAGCGGTCGCCGCCGCTCTCGCGGATCACCGGCGCCGATTCACCGGTGATGGCTGCTTCGTTGACCGACGCGACTCCTTCGATCACCTCGCCGTCGCTGGGAATCAAGTCCCCGGCCTCGACCAGCACGACGTCGCCCGGCCGAAGCTGCACCGACGGCACCTCGCGCCATTGCGCGGAGGAGGAATCGCCGAGCAGCTTCGCGCTGGTCTGAGTTCTGGTCCGGCGCAGGCTGGCGGCCTGGGCCTTGTCCCGCCCTTCCGCCACCGCCTCTGCGAGATTCGCGAACAACACCGTGAACCATAGCCACACGATGATCTGGGCGGAAAACCCCAGGTTGGACGCTCCCACCGCCAGATCGCGCACGAACAGCACGGTGGTCAGCAACGCGACCACCTCGACGACGAACATCACCGGATTCTTCACCATCACGCGCGGGTCGAGTTTGGCCAAAGCACCGCGCAGTGCGGGGATCAGAATCCCCACGTCGAGGATGCTCGAAGAAGGACCGCGGGTTGTCCGTTCGGCATCGGCTTGCACGGCATTCCTCACTTCAGAACAGCGCTCCACCCGACATCGCCAGATGTTCTGCAATCGGGCCGAGGGCCAGAGCCGGAAAGAACGTGAGGCCGCCGACGATCAGGATCACGCCCACCAGCAAGCCCACGAACAAAGGCCCGTCGGTGGGGAACGTACCCACCGACACCGGCACTCGCTTCTTCGCGGCCAGCGAGCCGGCGACCGCCAGCATCGGCACGATCATGAAGAAGCGGCCGACCATCATTCCGAGGCCGAGGGTCAGGTTGTAGAAGACCGTGTTGCCGGAGAGACCGGCGAAGGCACTGCCGTTGTTGGCCGCAGCCGAGGTGTAGGCGTAGAGCACCTCGCCGAAACCGTGGGGACCGGCGTTGAGGATCGAAGCACGGCCGGCCGGAATCGACACCGCCAGTGCCGTCAGCGCCAGCATCGCCAGCGGCAGCACCAGGATAGCGAGCATCGTCATCTTCACTTCTTTGGATTCGATCTTCTTGCCCAGATACTCGGGCGTGCGCCCCACCATCAAACCGGCCACGAAGACGGCGACGATAACGAACAGCAGCATCCCGTAGAGACCGGCGCCGACGCCGCCGATCACCAGTTCGCCGAGTTCCATGTTGATCAGCGGGATCATCCCGCCCAGCGGCAGCAAGCTGTCGTGCATTCCGTTGACGGCACCGCACGAAGCCGCGGTAGTGACGACGGCGAACAGCGAGGTCAGTGGAATGCCGAAACGTACTTCCTTGCCTTCCATGTTGCCGCCGCTCGGATCTACGCCGAGCGCGGCGAAGGCCGGATTGGAGGCGGCCTCGGCCCAGTACACCACCAGCACGCCTGCCAGCAACAGCACTCCCATCGCGGCTAGCAGCGCGTGGCCCTGGCGTTCGTCGCCGCTCATACGTCCGAACACGTTGGTGAGCGCGGCGCCGATCATCAACACCGACAGCATCTCCAGAAAGTTCGAAAGCGGTGTCGGGTTCTCGTAGGGGTGAGCGGAGTTGGCGTTGAAGAAGCCGCCGCCGTTGGTGCCGAGCATCTTGATCGCTTCTTGCGACGCGACCGGTCCCTGGGCGATCGTCTGAGTGCCCCCTTCCAGCGTGGTTGCCACTACCGACGGCGAGAAATTCTGCGGAACTCCCTGCCACACCAGCACCGGCGCAAGTACCAGCGACATCGGCAGCAGCACGTAGAGTGTCGCGCGCACCAGGTCGGCCCAGAAGTTGCCGATGCCGCCGGCCGAGCGGCGCACGAACCCGCGAACGAGAGACAGCGACAGCGCGATGCCGGTAGCGGCCGAAGCGAAATTCTGCACCGTCAGCCCGGCCATCTGCACGAGATAGCCCAGCGTCGCCTCGCCGGCGTAGTTCTGCCAGTCGGTATTGCTGACGAAGCTGATCGCGGTGTTGAACGCCAGATCCGGCGCGACCCCCGGCATCGCCTGTGGGTTGAGCGGCAGCATCGCCTGAGCGCGCTGCAGCACGTAGAGCAAGACGAAACCCGCGAAGTTGAACGTGAGCATCGCCTCGGCGTAGCTCACCCAGTGCTGCTCTTGCTGCGGATCCACGCCGCACAGGCGATAGAAGAAATTCTCGAGAGGCCGCAACACCCGGCTCAGAAAAGTTCGCTCGCCGGCGAACACCTTGGTCATGTAGGCGCCGAGCGGCCTCACGGTGGCACCCAGAACCAGACAATACAGACCTATCTGTACCCAACCGTTAATGGTCATTAGAAGCGCTCCGGTCTCACCAGCGCATAGACGAGGTAGAAGAGAAGCAGGACGGTCACCGAGCCGCCGAGGAAGTAGTCGAGGGCCATCGCGTCCTCCTCAAAGCCGTTCGCACAGCAGCACGTAACCGACGGCCGAGACAAAGAGACCGAAGCCGAGGGCCAACATGGTGAGGTCGAACATCGCAATCTCCACAGGCCAGACACGTCGCGGCCACCCCGGCCGCGGCCGGCGTGTTTCCCGCCTTCGCATCCTCCACATCCTTGCATAGGAATCGAGAGCGCCGGGGGCACGGCCGCATAGCAATTTCGTATATGGACGGCTGTTATGCGGGCAAGAACGATGATCCCGCGGGGCGATGCTAATGCCGATAGATCTGCGGTCCGTCGGGCGCGAAACGATCCGACAGGAAACGCTCCTGCGGCTTCTCGGAGGCAGTCTTGGGAATCTCGTCGACGACCTGCAGGTACGACGGCACGAAGTTCGACTCGAGCCCTCGTTCGCACGCTGCGAACACACTGGCGGGATCAAAAGTCGCCGCGTCCACCGGCACCACCGCCGCCACTACGTCCTTCTCACCGGGCGAGCCGGAGGCCGCAGGTACGCCGTAGACGAACACATCGTTGACCTGCGGGTGCTCGGCGATGACTTTCTCGACAAAGCCGGGATTTACGAAGTCGCCGTTGTGACGCAGGCCGCCGCCTTTGCGGAAATCGAAATACAACCAGCCGTCGGCGTCGCTGTGGCACATGTCCCCGCTGCGCAGCCAGCCGCCCTCGGTCTTCTTCCTGGAGGCGTCCTCGTTCTTGAAATACTCGACCTCCACGCGCTCGCCGGTCTTGGGCCGTGAAATCAGCTCGCCGATCACGCCGGGGGCGCACTCGTTGTCGTGCTCGTCGACGATCCTTATCTCCATCATCGACGGCGGCTTGCCGAAGCTGCCCACCGGTCCGACCCCGATCGGATTGATCGCGAGCCCGCCTTCGACGGCCGCGTAGGCCTCGAGAATCTTCACGTCGAAGCGTTCCTCGAACGGTCGCCAAAGCGCCGCCGGCATGCCCCCGCTGAGCACGATGCGCACGGGATTGTCGGCGTCGTTGGGCCTTGGCGGTTCGCTGTAGATCGCGGTGGCCATGCCGCCGAGCAGATTGAACGCGGTGCATCCGTACTTGCGGGTCACGTCCCAGAGGCGCGACTTGGTGAAGCGGCGGCTGAACACCGCACGCATCCGGATGACCAGCGACGACGACAGCGTCACCATCTGCGCGTTGCCGTGCGTGAGCGACAGACCGTTGTAAGGCCGGTCGCCGACCTGCAGACCGCTGAGGTAGCCCATCATGCTCGCGCCGATATAGCGCGCGTTGGGGCACACGACGCCCTTGGGATCGCCGGTCGTACCCGAGGTGTAGACGATCTCCAGCGGCTCGCCCGGCACTTCGGTGCGCGGCGTGACGTAGACCTCGGGTCTGTCGATCAGCGGCGCAAACGGCTCGGCACCGCTGACGTCGGACGTATCCATGCAGCCCGGCTCTTCGCGCGATTCGAGGACGACGATCCATTCGAGATCGGGCAGGGCGGCGCGCACCGCGGCGATCTCGGCCAGCGCGTAGTCGGCGCAGACGATCCCTTTGCACTCGGAGTTGCGCAGCGTGTACGCCAGCTTCTCGCCTCGCGTGCGCGGGTCGATCGGCACGAACACGCCGCCGGTGAGCGCCGCCGCCACCATCGTCTCGACGAACTCCGGATGGTTGCGCATCATCAACGCGAAGCGGTCGCCCTTGCGTAGCCCTTTGGCGATGAGGCCGGCGGCGATGCGGTTGCCGTTCATCCACAGGTCGGCGTAGGTACGGACTTCGTCGGGGCGCAGGCCGCCGCTCTCGAAGGTCACGACATCGAAGTCCGGCATCTCTGCGGCCCGCGACGCGATCAGGTCGGCCAGAATCAGTTCGTTCAGCTCTCGCATTCTTCATCCTCGGCGGCGCGGCGGCTGCGGCAGCGGGCCGTGCTCCCGATCAGCCGGCTAATCCCAACCCTAGCACGCGGTTGGCGTTCTTCCACAGGATCTTCTCGCGCACTTCGTCCCGGAACGGCGCGGCCGCAAAGTCGGCGAGCCAGCGGTCCGGCAGGATCATCGGATAGTCCGACCCGAACATCACCTTGTCTCGAAGCACGGTGTTGGCGTGCTGTATCAGCTGCGGCTGGAAGTACTTCGGCGACCACCCCGAGATGTCCATGAACACGTTGCCCTTGTGCAACAGCACCGCGAGTTGCTCATCCACCCACGGAAAGGCCGGATGCGCCATGATGATCGTCAGCTCGGGCAGGTCGGCCGCGAGGTCGTCGATGTACGGGATCGGCGCGCAGTACTTCGAGTGAATGCCGGCACCGCCCGGCATTCCCGCTCCGAAGCCGGTCATTCCGGTGTGAATCAGCACCGTCATCTTCAGCTTGGCGCATTCTTCGAAGAGCGGCCGGAACTTCGGATCACTCGGGAAGAACTCCTGCAAGGCCGGGTGGAACTTGACGCCGCGGAGACCGAGTTCCTCGCTGCTGCGCCGCACTTCGGCCACAGCCTTGCCTCCCTGCCACGGGTCGACCGAACAAAAGCCGATGAACTGCTTTGGGTACTTGCGCACGACGTCGGCGATGAAGCCGTTGCTGATCGGCGGGATACCGGCTGTCGACTCCCAGTTCTCGGCCAGCAGCACGCCGAAGATGTCGCGCTCGGCGTAATACTGCGCCATCTCCTCGACGTTCTTCGGCATCGGCCCGGAGCGGAAGTACGCCGCCGCCGCTTCGGCAACCTCGGCTAGCTTTCCTCCCGTGGGCAGCGCGGACTGGCCGTGTTCATAGGGAGCATGGACGTGGACGTCGATCGCTTTGGGCATGGCTTACCTCACCGCGCTTTCACGAAAAAGCGCGCGGCAGTCTGAAACGATAAGCAGGTGGATCACATCTCTCGTATTGCGGCATGGCGCACCTCGCTGGCCCTGCGCGCAAGAGCGCGCGTCCGTCTGAAACCGAGTCACATCGTGTCGATCCCACCGGCAAGTTCCACCACGATGCGCTGCGGGTCGCCTTTCTTGGTGCGCAGCATTTCCAGACCTTCGGCGACCTCGTCGAGCTTCAGCCGGTGGGAGATCGACCCATCGATGTCGAGGACGCCCGAAGCGATCAACCGGAATATCTCTTCGAGGTCGTGCTGATGCGAACCGAAACTGCCGAGCACCGAGAACTCCTGCAGCGCGAAGAACGCCTGCGGAATGTCGATCAGCGGCGGCGTCATGCCGACCCCGACTGCTACCAGACGGCCCCCCGGCAGCAGGGCGCGCACACCGTCGGCGACGCAAGCAGCCGCCCCGACGCACTCGACGACCACGTCGGCGCCGCCGCCGGTCAGTGCTTGAATCGCACCGGCGATGTCGTTCTTCGCGCGTGCATCGACGCAGTCGGTGGCGCCGGCCTTGGCCGCACGTTGAAGCGCAATCTCGGAGACGTCGATCGCGACTACCTGCGCGGCGCCGAGCACACCGGCCAACCGCACTGCCTGCAAGCCGAGTCCTCCGCAGCCGATCACCGCCACGCGCTCGCCGGGACGCAAAGCGGCTCGGCACGCCAGCGCGTGATAAGGCGAGGCAACGCAGTCGGTGGATACCGCCGCCGCCGCCAGCGACACGCCGGCCGGAACGCGCACCAACGTGCCCGCCGGCACCTTGATCGCCTCGGCGAACGCGCCGTCGATGTGCAGACCCGGCGCGACCAGTTGCGGACAACAGTTGGGATGCCCCGACAAACACACGCGGCAACTGCCGCAGCCGGCGCCGAGGTGCACTGCGACGCGGTCGCCCGCGCGCCAATCGCGCACACCGGTCCCGACCGCCTCGACGATGCCGGCAGGTTCGTGCCCGAGCGTTATCGGCAAGCCGCCCGGAACCGGCATTCCTTCGAGGAAGTGCACGTCGGAGCCGCAGATGCCGCACGCGGCGAGCTTGACGACGACTTCGCCGGGGCCCGGCTGCGGATAGGCGACCTCTTCGATTCGAATCCCGATCTCGGTCCCGTGAAACCGGGCTGCTCGCATTCGTCGGCTCATGATGGTTCCTCTGCTTTGCTACGCGGCGTGATCGCGGTCATCGACTGCCCTGCTACGATCACTCACGCGCGCTCGGCGGCGACGCCTTCCATGATCTCGAAACGATTGATCTGGTTGGTGCCTTCGTAGATCTGCGTCAGCTTGGCGTCGCGCAGCAGTTTTTCCACACCGTACTCGTGCATGTAACCGTAGCCGCCCAGGATCTGGATCGCGTCGGTGGCGTTGGCGACCGCGGCGTCCGAGCAATAGACCTTGGCCATCGACGAGAGCTTGAGCGAAGGCTCACCGGCAGCGACGGCCCGCGCCGCGTTCCAGAGCAACCCGCGCCCGGCTTCCACACGGGTGGCCATGTCGGCCAGCATCAGCTGCATCGCCTGGTGACGGACTATCGGCTTGCCGCCTTGCACGCGCACCTCGGCGTACTCCAAGGCCTTCTCGTACGCGGCGCGCGCGATGCCGAGCGCGATCGCCGCCACCGGCGCACGCGATACCGACATGATCAACCTGTTGAGTCCCCAGCCGGTGCCTTCTTCGCCGAGCCGATAGGCTTCGGGAACCCACACGTCGTCGAAGACCAGTTCGGCCGCCGGACACGCGCGCTGCCCCATCTTGTCGAACACCTGTCCTACCGAAAATCCCGGTGTGTCGCTCGGCACCGCGAAGCAACTGATGCCCTCGCGCATCGAGCAACCCGGGTTGTTGGCCGCGAACACGGTGATGGTGCTGGCGATCGAACCGTTGGAGATGAACACTTTGCGGCCGTTGATCCGGTAACCGTCGCCGTCGCGTTCGACCCGCGTCCGCATCCGCCCCTGGCTGTGTCCGAAGATGAAATCGGAGCCGGAGTCGGGTTCGGTCGCCGCCAGCGCCGCCAGCTGCGGCTTGGCGCTCTGCCAAGACTCGACCAGCGGCGGGACGAAGCGCATCACCGGAGCCGGATCCCCGCACAACAGGATCGGCATCAATCCCAGCGTGGTCGCGCCGAACAGCACGGTACAGCCCGAGCACGCGGCGGAGAATTCTTCGGTAGCCAGCACACCGGTAAAGGCATCGTGTCCGGCGCCGCCGAGAAAGTCCGGCAGGCTCGCGCCCAGAATTCCGGCTTGCGCCGCCTCGCGCAGCAGTTCCTCGCGCAACGGACTCTCGGGGTCCTTGTCGAGTGCGAGCGCACGCGGCGCGATGCTGCGGCGCGCGAAGTCACGCGCCCACTGGCGGATCTCTTCTTGTTCGGGAGTCAGGTCTGTCATGGTTTGTTCCTCTCAGAATCGGTAACGGCGAGGGAGTACGGCTCGCATTCCACGTACACACAGCGATCGTTCGGGGTCGGCTGCCATTCCAGCGGCGTCGGCGTCAGGTGCCCGTAGCCGGCGGCCAGGTGCAGCCACTTGACGAGTCCAGGTTCCACTTCGTTGGCGCCCTTGCCTCCCGGAAACGCGAATCCTTCGAAGCCGTTGTAGACCGTCAGCGCACCCGGCCGCTGCGCCGGGCTGGTGCGCGCCGCGACTACGAAGTCGCCCGCGTCGTTGGAGATCTTCACCAGCGAATCGTCGGCGATCCCCTTGGCTCTGGCATCGGCGTCGTTGATCAGCACGAACGGTTTGCCGCGGTGGGTCTCGAGGATCAACGGGTTGGTCATGTTCATCGCGTGGACGCTCCAGCGGCTGTGACCGCTCGAAAGCGCGAACGGATGCACGCCGCCCATCGGCGGCGGATCCTTGTGCACCGGCAGGTCTTCACCGGCTTCGCGGTACCACGGGTGGTCGAGCAGGAACTGCGCGCGCCTGGTAAGCGTCGGATACGGATGACCCAGCTCGACGTGGTTGCGCAGCGGCGCGTGGGTTTCGCCATCCGGGAACGGCGAGGCCTGGCCTTTGCCGAACGTCACCAGACCCCAGTTCTCGTACTTGCAGAAGCCTTTGTCGCGGAACGTCTCGACCGTGGTGCCGGGCGCCAGGTTACCGACCGCGACCGACGACGCGACCATGTCGGCTGCCAGCGTCTCGTCATCGACCATCGCGCCGCCGAGCGTGAAGTTGTCCCACAGTTGATCGTAGCGGCGGGTCATGCCGCTACGATCCGTGTAACCGTCGAGCCCGCGCGCGGCGGCAACTTCGGCGAGTTTGCGCAGCAGCGCCGCCAGCACCTCCCACTCCGAACGCGCCTCGCCTGCCGGCTTCGCCGCGGCGTCCGACATCGTCAGGAACATCGTCCACGGAGTCGGCATGTTGAACGTCGTCTTCTCGTAGTGCTGAGTAGCGGGCAGCACGATGTCGGCGTGCAGGGCGGTCTGCGACATGCGGAAATCCATGCAGACGATCTTGCTGAGCTGCGGCCACAGCTTTTCGATGACGACGGCTTTGCCGCCGCGGCTGCGCCGCACAATGTTGCCGCCGATCTCGAGCAGCACGCGCGGCGGCGTCTGCGGGCCCGGACGCGCCGAGTCGCCCCACCAGTTCGCGTCGAGGGCCTCTTGCCAGTAAGCGTCGAACCCGCGCTTCATCGTCGGGTCGCTCCAGTCGGCGCGGTTCCAGCGCTCGCGGTATCCCATGTGCCAGTACCAGAAGAATGCCGGCGGGCTCATTCCGGTGGCCGGTCCCATCATGCGCCAGAACGCGTTGGCGGCCAGTTCGTCGGTGAGCGTCGGATCCTGCGCGCGCAGCGCATCGGTCATCATCGCCATCGAGTCGCGCAGTTCGACGGCGCCTTCGGCGCCGGCTTTCACCTTGGCCATGACCAGCGAGCCGCCATCGAACATCGACGAGCACCAGCCGGAGGCGCCGGCGCCCTTCTTTCCCCAATTGCCGGTCACGGCCAGCAGCAGCATCATCGCGCGCGTGATCAGATCGCCGTGGTAATACTTGGTCAGGCCGACACCGACCAGCGTCTTGGTGCGGCCGCCGGCCACCTTGCGTGCGATGGTGCGGATCGTATCGGGATGCGCGCCGCAGATCGGGCCGGCCAGCTCGGGCGTGTAGCACTCGTCGAGCATCCGGCGTAGCCGCGCCAGCAACGGTTCGACGCTGCAGCGGCCGCCGCCGGCAAGCGTAACCTCGATAGTGCCGTCGAGCACGGGTTCGAAGTCGAGCAGCAGGCTGCCGGCATCGGCCGCCACCACGCCGCGCGTGGGGTGGGCGTGATAGAAACGATCGTCGCGGCCGCCGGTCTCGATGTGACAAGGGCGCAAGAACTCGCCGGTGTCGGTCCTCACCAGCAGCGACAGATCGGTCTGAGAACGCACGAAATCGAGATCGGCGAGCCCTTCGGCAAAGATCACCTGGCACATCGCCAACGCCAGCGCCGCGTCGGTGCCGTGTCGCACCGGAACGTGGAAATCCGCATGGCTGTGCGAGGGGCTGACGTCGGGAGAGATCAGCACCAGCTCGGCGCCGCGGTAGCGCGCTTCTACCATGTAGTGAAAGGCCGGGATCTGCGTGTAGGCGGGATTGCTGTGCCAGATCAGCACGCAGTCGCAGTGGAAGACGTCGTCGACCGACGCAGCGAAGTGCGACTTGCCGAACACCTGGTGAAAGCCGGCCAGGAAATCGTTGATCGACGCGTTCACGTCCAGCGCCGTGCCGCCGAGAATGTTCATGAAGCGCGCCGACGGCGGCATCACAGAAATCTCGGGAGAGACTTCGTGAACGATAGACGACGGACCGAATTCCACGATCGCGTCGATCATCGCGTTGGCGGTTTCGGTAAGTGCCTCGTCCCACGAGATGCGCTCCCAACGTCCTTCGCCGCGCTCGCCGGCGCGGCGCAGCGGGTACAGGATGCGATCGGGGCCGTAGAGTTGCCGGCTCCACGACGCGCCTTTCTGGCAACCCATCGGGTTCATGTCGGGAACCCCTTTTTCGATGGTCCCGAGTACGCCGGCCGCCTCCTCGCGCACCACTTTGCCGTCCTTGACGAAAACCATGACAGGGCAGTTGTTGGGGAAGCAATCGACGCAGTGGCTTCCGTACGTGACGCTGTCCCAATCGCTGTTGCAGCGACGGCGCTGCGTGTCCTCGCTCGTCGCGCGGCTCACGGCTTCACCTCACGCAGCGCGCCGCCGACTCGGGCCGGCGGCCTGGTGAAAGGCCCGAACAGTTGCTGCCACCGGTAGACGATCAGCGTGTCGAGAATCTCGGACTTCCCTCCGGCACGCACGGCGGCGAGTTCGCCGTGCAATTTGTCGAGAGCTGCGTGGACCTTCGGCCCGAACAGCGACTCGAGGTACGCGGAAGGAATGCGCGGCCTCTGGTAATCGATCGACAAATCGTCAGCGAGAGGATGCGGCGACAGCGGCGGAATGTAGAAGATGTTGGGCTCGGTGCCGTACTCGGGGTGCAGAGGCAGCGCCACTGCCCACTCGTGGACCAGCTTGTGGATCGGTCCTTCCTCGTCATCGAGCAGTCCGACGAATACCAGACGTCCCGGACATTGGCGCGCGCAGATCGGAGCCACGCCTTGCTCGAGGCGCGGAAAGCACAGGTTGCAGTGCTGCGCGACGTTGCGCACATGGTTGAAGTAGATCTTCTTGTACGGGCACGCCGCCATGCACGCGCGCGAGCCGCGGCACACGCTCTCGTCGCGCAGCACTACGCCATCTTGCTCGCGCTTGTACATCGCGCCGCTCGGACAGACTTCGACGCAGACCGGGCGCGTGCAGTGGTTGCACAGCCGCGGCAGGTAGAAGAAGTACGAATTGGGATACTCGCCGCCGCCCTGGTCTTCGTCCCAGTTTGGCCCCCAGCTCGGCGCGGCGCCGACGTGGCCGCGCTCGTCGGCGCGCTCGCTAGGCGCGGAGCCGGCGCCGCCACACTCGCCGACGCGCTCGCTAGGTGCCAGATGCACCGACGCGCCTTTGCCGCCGAAGAACACGTCTTCGTGATTGAACTGCCAGCCGCCGCCGAAGTCTTCGGCAGTGGGAATCTTGCCCAGCACCGGCCGGCCTTCGGCGTCGTAGCCGCCGCCCATGCTCTCCCATCCTTTAGGTGTGCCGAGCCCGGGCTGGGTGTTGACCGAACACCACCACTGCTGCTCCTCGCCCGGCTCGCCGGTCCAGACCATCTTGCAGGCGACCGAACAGGTCTGGCAGCCCATGCACTTGTTGAGGTCGAAGACCATTGAGACTTGGCGTTGGGACGGCGGCTGGTGCTGGCTGGTCATTCTGTAGTCTCTCCTCGACTCGGGCAGTCCTTACTCCGACATCGCGGCCGGCGTGATGCGAGGCTTTATCGACCCGTCGAGGTATTCCTGTCCAATACTATTTTTTGATACATGTATTCCCCCTGGCTATGAATCGTCTCCGGAGGATCTTCTGAAATGGATATGCGGCAGGTGCGCCACCTGGTGGCGGTGATCGAGCACGGCAACATCCTGAGGGCCGCC
>Ga0172375_10008428_pt1 | contig 13855 bp, 12 predicted proteins | sample LakKiv1m_FD_114537 | JGI IMG/M metagenome (GOLD analysis project Ga0172375, IMG submission 114537) | Freshwater microbial communities from Kabuno Bay, South-Kivu, Congo - kab_092012_11.1m | ecosystem: Environmental > Aquatic > Freshwater > Lake | place: Democratic Republic of the Congo...
AAACCGTATTGTTTCATTTTATAGGCCGAATGTTCAGTCCATAAATATTTTTCGGTATTTTTTGGCAATTTGAAATTCATAGCTACATTGCCATCCCCTGCAAAGCCTTGACCCGTTCTTCAATCGGCGGGTGGGTTTGGAACAAGGCCGCCAATTTTTTGCCCTTGAAAGGATTCACAATATACAGATGCGCCGTGGCCCGGTTAGCCGCTTCCAGTGGCTCCTGGTCGGCCGAAATTTTTTCCAGGGCTCTGGCTAAGCCTTCCGGGTATCTTGTCAAAAGCGCCCCGTCGGCATCGGCCAAAAATTCCCTTTTTCTGGAAATAGCCAGCTGGATTAGTTTGGCGAAAATCGGCGCCAGGATGGATAAAATCAAGCCGGCGGCGAACAAAATTATGCCAATAGCGCCGCTGTTGTCGTTATTATCTCGCGACCGGCCGCCGAAAAAAGCAAACCGCCGGAACCAGTCAGCCAAGAGCGCCACAAATCCCACCAAAACCACGACTACAGTAGAAAGCAGGATGTCGCGGTTGCCGATATGCGAAAGTTCATGGGCAATCACGCCTTCCAGTTCGGTCTTTTCCAGCTTCTGAATAATGCCGGTTGTGAGGCAAATCACCCCATGGGCAGGATCGCGGCCGGTGGCAAAAGCATTCGGCGCCGTATCTTCTATGACGTATATCTTTGGCACCGGCAACCCGGCCGTAATGCAAAGGTTTTCCACTAAATGATAAATTTCCCGGTTGTTGTCGTGGTCAATCGGCTTGGCATTGCTCATGGCCAGGACGATTTTGTCACTCCACCAATATGATCCAAAACTCATAGCCACGGAAAAAATGACGCAGAAATACAAAATATTGCTGTTGCCCATCGCTCCGGCAAAAACATAGCCGACGCCGATGACAAAAATCAAAAAACCGGTTATATAAATCCAAGTCAGGCGAGTGTTTCTATCCGCTTGTGTGTATAAAGTTGCCATAAATCAAAATTTATTCGTATATTCGTAATTAATTCGTAATTCGTAAAGAGATTTCTAGAATTCAACTTTGACCGGTTCTTTTTCGCCTTCGGCGGTTTCAAAGAATTCCCGTTTGACATAACCTAGCATTCCGGCAATAGTATTGTTGGGGAAAATTTCAATCTTAGTGTTGAAGTCGCGGACATTGCCATTGTAAAATCTCCGGGAAGCCTGGATCTTGTCTTCGGTGTCAGTCAGTTCTCTCTGCAGTTCCAAAAAGTTCTGATTGGCTTTCAGATCCGGATAAGCTTCGGCGATGGCGAATAAACTTTTTAAAGCTCCGGACAGCATATTTTCCGCTTGGGCTTTATCCTGGGTGGTTCCCGCTCCCATCGCCCGCGACCTGGCTTCAGTTACTTTTTCAAAAGCTTCTCTTTCATGCGCGGCATAACCTTTGACGGTGTTGACCAGATTCGGAATCAGATCGTATCTCCTTTTTAACTGAACATCAATATCTGACCAAGCTTCGTCTACCCGGTTTTTCAGCCGGACCAGGCTGTTAAAAATCGCAATCACCCAAACTGCAATTATTACAACTACGGCGGCTAGAATTAATCCTATTCCCATTTTTTTGCTGGCATTTAATGGCTGTATTATTACAACCAACAATGCAATTAATTTTTACTGATTTAATTATACTATCAAGTCAGAAAATTACCAGCTTTTCATAATTTATAGTATTATAGAAGCGTAACTAATAATATAAAAGTATGGCTTACTTAACAACTTATAATGTTTTTGTCATTCCGATCATTGTCGGCGTGATTGTCCAAATAATCAAATTCATCATTTATTCCCTGAAACATGGCTGGGACATCAGATATATTATGACCCACGGCCATATGCCTTCAGCCCACACGGCTTTTATGGTTTCCTTGATTGCTTCCGTCGGTTTTTACGAAGGCGTGCATTCGGGCGCTTTTGCCATTTCAGTAGCTTTGGGCATTATCGTCATTGACGATGCAGTAAGGTTGCGGATGATCCTGGGCGACCAAGGGCGTTATTTAAACATGCTGATTGAACAGCTGAAAATCAGCGAGAAACAATTTCCCCGCCTCAAAGAAAGAGTCGGCCACCGCATCAGCGAAGTGATTGTCGGCGGGATTTTTGGCTTCGCTCTTACTCTAGTTCTGATAGCAATTCTTGGATGACTTTTTTGTCGTTCCAGGGAATTCTTTTTTTGCCAACCGCCATCGTTTCTTCGGCGCCTTTGCCGGTAACAATTATATAGTCATTGGGCTTTGCAATTTGCAAGGCTTTTTTTACGGCCTGTCTTCTATCTAAAATTCTAAAGACATTGACTCCTTCCGTTTTAGTTTTTGGAATTTGATTATTGAAATTTATTTGGGATTTGGGATTTGGGATTTGGGATTTTGAGGAGTTGACATTATCCCCGTTTAAAATATTTTTGTCTTTTATAATTCCAGAAAAAATCTCATTAATAATCCCCATAGGCTCCTCATTATATGGGTCTTCATCAGTAAGAATTATATAATCAGCATTTCTGGAAACTATCTCCCCCATCAGCGGCCGTTTGCCGCGATCCCTTTCGCCGCAAGCGCCAAAAACGGCAATAATTTTGGTTTTATTAGTATTTATCCGCTTAATTAGCGTGTAGAGTTTATCTAGTGAATCCGGCGTCACAGCATAATCAACAATGATATTAAATCCTCGCTGGTTAGGGATGCTTTCCAAACGCCCTGGTATGCTTTTGATTTTTTCTATGGCAACTTTAATCTTTTCCATGGGTATATTCTCCGAAATGCCGACACCAATCGCCGCCAGAGAATTTTCAATGTTAAATTCACCCAATAAATTTAATTTTAACTCTGAACCATTGACCGTGAAATGTGAGATGTCGGAATCCAATTTAATATCTTTGGCCAAAATATCTGCCTTATCATTTTTTAAACTATAGGTTAATAATTTTTCATAATCCAAACTTAAAAAATCTTCCGGCTTTTCCATATCCAAATTGACAATGGCCACTTCCGCCCTTTTGAATAAATTAATTTTAGCCTGCCGGTAAGCTTCCATCGTTTCGTGGTAATCCAAATGTTCGCGGGTAATGTTGGTAATCACCGCCGTCCGATATTGCACGCCCCAAACCCGATTTTGATCCAGGGAGTGAGAAGATGTTTCCAAAACCAAATACTTACAGCCTTTTTTGGCCGCTTCAGCAATGAATTTTTGGACTTTCCAGCCAGAAAGCGTGGTAAATTTAGTCTTATTTATCCACTCTTTTTTACCGATCTTGAAATTAATAGTGGAAGCCATGGCTACTTTACTTGCCCCGTGGCCATCAGGCTTTACGGGGAAGCCAGTAGCTTCTAATATCTTAGCCAGCATCTGGCAGACCGTAGTCTTGCCATTCGTGCCGGTTACTCCGATGACTATCATTTTCCGTGACGGAAAACCAAACCAAAAATTGGCCAGGATCGCCTGGAACAAGTGGTAAATATTTTTGATGGATTGCGGTATAATTTTTCTCATAAATTCATTATAGATTATCCGGAAAAATTAAAAAAGGCAAGTTTACCCCCATACCAATTAAAGATTTATATTAACTTTATTAATAATTTGTACCTTAATTTAAAAGCAGCTTGACTAGCTGCTTATTTTAAAAATACTTATATTTTATATCTTTAATCGGTGCGGGGGTTTATTTACCCAAAATTACCACGATATCCGCGCTTTTTTCTTCGGCAGTTGCAGCCGCTTTGGTTTCCACTTTCGGATATTTAACTTTCAAAACTTCTTTAATTGCGTCCGCGTTTTTATTTAGGCCTTCGCCGTAATAAACCAAGGTGCCGGCATAGGCATCCCCTTCGGCATTTTTAGCTTCGGCTTTGACATATCCTTTACCAACCAAAAGCGCCTTAACTTTACCGGCCGTACCGGCTGGCGCCCCTCCATTAAAAACTAAGATCTTAACTTCGGCCGGTTTTAAGTCTTTTTCAACTACCATAGGGGTTTCTGCCCCGGCTTCTTCAGGTGGCGTTTCTTCAGCCACAGCTTCCGCTTCCGGCTGCACTGGTTCCGTATTTTCAACCGCAGTCTGGGTTGGAACTGGCTTATCTTTAATTTTCAAAAAATAATAAGCTCCGGCCGCGGCCAGCACTAAAACTGCACCGATAATGGAAATAAACAGAACCCAGGGCACTTTTTTTTCTGCAACCGCTTCCTCTTTTATTTCCGGTTCTTGCCGCCACGAGTATATTTTTTCCAGTTTGGATTTCAGATCCATTTTTTCCGCTTCATTTTCAAAAGCGCTTTTCAGCTCCGCTCCAATTTTATTTTCCTCCGGCTTTATTTCCGACTGGTAATTTTCCGCTACCTGGGAAACACCGCTTATTTCTTTCTTTATCTCTTTAATTTCTTCCGTGGATAATTTTTTGGCTGGTTTAATATCTTCCATATCTTTATTATATCCTAAAAAATTAAAAGGTAAACCCAGCACCCACGGGACCGCGCCCGGGGCATCGGGTCAATTGTGCTATGCGTCTTTTTACCCATCCATCTCCGCGCTGACGCGTGGAGCATTGTGGATGCTGGGTAAACTATATTTTTTAGCGTAAACCAGTTAACGTTACTCCTCACGTTACTTGGTACGTACCAATCTACGTACCAGATTTTTACGGATTGAGTATCTTATTGATAATCCCCTGGCAATCGGAGATTTCCACAGTACTATTGCCGTTCATATCCGAACAGGTCTTGTGGCTTTGATCAGTATCTGTTTCCAGGATGACATTGATGCAGGTTTGGACGTCGCTGATGTTGACACTGCCGTCGCTGTTGGCATCGGCGGTGGCGCAGACGATTGCAGGATTTGAATTTTTAATTAAAATGGTGCCTTCCTTGGAAGATAAATTAATATTTGAAATTTTGTTTCCGGTTAAAGTCAGATATTCACCACCTAAGTTGATACTGCCGGTTGCATTTACGCCTGGATTAACAAGCACCAAAGCGTTTTCGTATTCTCGCTGATAGACATTTGATCCATTAAAATTGCCGTGCAAACTATAACTACTCAAGGGATTTCCAATCGGTGTCTGCCAATAATCAAACCAATAAAATTTTCCGACTTCAGGCAAGTATTGAAAATAGGCATATTTATTTTTACCAAGTAAAAATGAGGTGAAAGCAAAAAGTGCATGCTGCTGGATCTTGTCCGTCGGTGTTTGGGGATAACCCGGAACATTTGAATAAACCAAAGCATAATAAATCTTGCTTTTGGAAATGCCAGCCATTTCATCCATCTGCTCCTTCCAAGTCGCTTCAGCCACATTATAAACAAAAGCACCTTCACGCATGCCGCCATCAGCATACTGTAAAAAATTGCTGTGATCGGTATTGTATAAAAAGCCGTTGAAGATAATCAGCTTGCCCCCTATTTTTTGGCGCGTTTGTTGCAGCATCGAAGTATTACTGGCTTCCCAATCATCTAAAATATTGGCATCCATGGAAGCTTCAAAATAATAATTGACAGCAACAGTGGTGCCAACATCCACATCTTCATTGAAATAAACCATATTTGTACCAGGATTGGGCGCTACTTGGTATTTTTTAGTAGGATCATTTTTATTAGTGACTGTCAGAGGATTGCCCGCACCTTCCACGCCACCAGTATATTTATAAGTGGGGTAGTCGGTAGCTATGTATTTATAGATTAGGCCTTGGTCATTAGCTTCTCCCTTTACTGCTTGATCTTCTGTATGATTGACAACCAAATTACTAGTACTCATTTTTGCCAAAGTTTCATCGTAAAATATCCCGTCAATATTAGGATTGCCATTATAATAAGTCTGTATGGCATCCGTAAAAGCATTTTGCCATTCAGTGCTGGAATTATCCCAGATGTAGCCGCTGTAATATTGCCGGAGAACTCGGTTTTCAGCTGTAGCTGGCAGTCCAAGTTGGTGCAAAAACCAATTTTCATGAGTTCCACTTAGGGCTGTTTGGCAGAGAGCATATTCATTGACAACAGAAGATTTACAGTAATATGACTGCAAGCCCAATCCCCACCAATATTTCAATGTGGGAATATCCGGAGCATAGTCGGATAAATATTTGGCGCTGGTATAGTATGGAATAGTATTGCCATTGAGCAGATCAATATAGTTTTTATTGCTTAAAAAATCAAAGATGGACGGACCATCGGTAATGACAGTTGCGTTATTATTCACATCAAACTTGGTTATTTGGGAAATGCTGTCAGGAGTGGCAGCAATCTTTACATCTTTAGGATTAGTGGAAATCATACAGTCAAAAACGCAGTTATTGGCTGCTTCACCTTCTTCGCAAACGCCGTCCCGGTCGCAATCGGCTAAAGTTATTATTGGCATAAATAAAAATAGCGCCCAAAAAACAGCGCCGATTATTATTGAATTATTTTTTTTATTTTCAGTTGCCATTGCTTTATCCGCTTTTTATCCAGCTGAGCATTTGATATATCCAGTACTTTGGCTTGTTCAATATTATATCATAACTGCCGAGAAATTTTTTCGGCTCCGTGTTGGGCGAAAAACCCAGCTTAAATCTTGTGATACCCTGCCATTTTTCGTAGCGGTCCGACCGCTTAGGGTCGTTTTGATTGAGAGCGGTCGGACCGCTACTCACGCCACCAAAGTCATAGAATTTATATCCGGCATTTTTGGCGTCTTTGATCGCCTGCCATTGCAGCAAATACGGCGCCATGACGTTGCGATATTCATTGTCCGATGCGCCGTGTAGATAAACCCCCACACCAAAATTGTTATTTTTTTCGCTTGGAATATTATTTTCACCTGTAGATCCTTTTTTAATAGTTTTGGTGTGGAGGTAAATTGCCGTGTCTTCAAAAAATACGATTAAATTGGCGGCGATAATTTTATTTTGATACTCGGCTACATATAATTTTAAATTTTCTGCCGGAATTGTTTCCCACATCTGGCGATAATATTCAGCTGGATGAGCGGTAATTTCATTTCTTTCCGAAGTAAATTTTACCAGCCTTAGAAATTCATTAAAATATCTATTTGTCATTCCGAGTGCAGTCGAGGAATCTAATTCAATTAGATCCTTCGACTCCGCTACGCTTCGCTCAGGATGACAATTATTAGAAATTACTTTCACGGAAACGCCTCGTTTTTGTGAAAGCTTGATATTATAGCGGGTTTTCTCTTTCATTTCAGAAAGTAACTGTTCTTCTGGTTTGTTTATATCAATCACAAAAATTTCCCTCGGCTGCATATCATGCGGCGCCTTAATAATTTTATAATTGGTAGATTTTTTTATTTTTTCTAAAATTTCTGCGTTCTCTGGCTCAATCCGAATCCAGCCCACTTTTTCTTTCTTGGCCAACTCTATTAATTCGCTTGTTACATGTTTCATGTTGTATGTTTCATGAATTTCCGGTCCGCGGGGAATATAAAAATATTTGCCGACGATAGGCAAACTGTGTTCAATTATGCTGGCATGCATTTCAGAAGTGTCAATCAGAAAAGTTTTCCGTCCGACCGATTCCTGAAACTTCCGCCACTGGTTTGATTGCAAAAAATCCATAAAATTAGGTGAGGCGTATTACTTAAGATGTTAAGGCTTTGTTGGAAATTTTTTCCAGATTAGTATCAGTGAAATAAATCCAATAATACTTATCAAAAAATATAATAATTGTGAAATTCTTGGCTGTTCTTCTGTATTACCAATAGTATCCAAATAATCTATATACGACCTCGATTTATAATTGTTATATAAATTATCAGGTTTATTAATATTTACTGTAAGTTCATATTGAGCTCCTTTTTGTAAGCTACCTAATCCGAATCCAATAATACCGCCATTTGGCTGGTGCCAATTGCCTCCTGACAAATTTTCTTTCGAATATTCTTTATTCGCAACAACATTGCCATATTTTTTTAGTAATACATTAAAGACTATATCTGATTTTATTGGTTCTGCTATTGCGATATCAGGTTCAATTCCGTTATCTATAATTTCTATAGATAAATCTACATTTGGGTCATCTGCCGGAGATATAAAATTATAAGTAATAGAATTTATCTTTGTGATATCAATATCTCCTAACAATTTAGTCTGTGGTATTGGCATATGAAAAATTAAATATTTTTCCATAGCTACGAATAATATTCCTATCGAAATAATTAATATTATTGTTCTAACTAAATAAATTATTAATCTATTTTTCATTTTTTTATTTTAATTATTATGAGCGAGAAACGGGAATCGAACCCGCGCTGCCTGCTTGGGAAGCAGGTGTACTACCACTGTACTATTCTCGCACAATAAATTGTGCGAATAAATAATTTAGTGCGGGGTAAAGGAAGGTCATACTTGTCCCGCACCGAGTCCGGCTCTGGTGCTGGGATAATAGCCGCTATATTTATCCGCCTCCGGCGGGCGATACCCGCGAGATTATTTTTTATCAGAAAAGCCTATCTTTTTAACCGGAACCGGACTTCCCGCTTCTTTTTTGGTTGTTATTAAAATCCTTTTTATCGTATCAAACACTAACTTAAAACGGTTGTCATATTTTCTTTCCAGATCTTCAATCTTCCTTCGCAGTTCTGTATTACTAATAATCATTTCCCGCAGTTTCGTGAATGTCCTGATTATCTGAATATTGGTTTCAATTGCTCTTTTACTATTTAATACGCTGGATAACATAGCCACTCCTTGTTCGGTAAAAGCATACGGAAGTTTTCTTTTACCACCCCATCTTGATGTTCCAAATTGGAACATCAAGATTTCAAACTCTTTTTTGTCTAATTGAAACATGAAGTCTACGGGGAAACGATCCTTATTTCTTTTGACTGCCTTATTCAGATCCCTCGTTCCTACTCCATAAAGCAAGGCTAAATCGCTATCTAACATAACTTTCTTGCCTCTTATGAGAAAAATCTTACTTTCAATTATCTCTGTTGGAATTAAATTTTTAGTTCTCATTATTTACTTTATAAAAATTTAATTTGAGGTCACAAATTGTGACTTCAAGTTGGTTTCTAAGGTCACAACTTGTGACCTTAGATAATCTGCTATATATAAAGTAACTGATTTCATGAATTATTTTTTTCCTAAATTCTTGAGCGCATGCTTGATCCTCTGTCCGACATCTTTCAAATCTTTCGGCACAGCCTTGAGAGCTTCGCGGGCTTCGGTCACCGAGTAGCCCATAGAAACTAGCGCCTCAATGGCATCGCTGTCAATCACGGCTTCTTCCTTATCGCCCACCGAAATATCGGCGATTTTGTTTTTGAGCTCCAAGATTACCCGTTCGGCGGTTTTTTTACCGACGCCGGAAACTTTGGTGAGAATAGACGAGTCTTCATTGAGGATAGCCGTCTTGATGGTTTTAGGCGTGGCTACCGTCAGAATTCCCAAGCCGGCTTTGGGTCCAATGCCGGAAATAGAAATCAAGAGTTCAAACATTTCCAGCTCTTCTATGGCTAAAAAACCATAAAGCGCCAGCGTATCTTCGCGGACATAAGTATGGATAAAAAATTTCACTTCGTCCTTGCCCGCAATTTTGCCAATAATATACGGCGTGGTAAAAATCTTATAGCCAATGCCGTTTACATCAATAACGACATAATTGCCCTTGCTGTATTCAATTTTGCCTTTAATGGTTGAAATCATTTTATTGTCATTCCCGCCCCCGTGTCCACGAGGGTAAACTCCAGCGGGAATCTAGTCTATAATAAATTACTTCTGGATCCCCATTTTCATGGGGATGAAATTCCATGTCAATTCTAACACCTTCTAAAACACTTGCCAAAACCTGATTGATATGCTAAAAATATATATACTAACTAAAAATGCTCTCAATTAAAAAACCTAAAAGCTAGAAGCTAACAGCTAACAGCTAAAAGCAACTAAATTATGCCAATCAAAAAATCTGCCAAGAAGTATATGCGGGTAACCGCCACCAAGACGGAAAAAAACCGGAAAATCAAAGGTTCTTTTCGCAGTGCCATCAAAGCCGCCAATGAAGCCATTGCCGGCAAAGATGCGACCAAGGCCAAAGAATTTTTCCAAAAAGCCGTTAAAGCCCTGGACAAAGCCGCCCAAAAAAAAGTTATTCATAAAAACACCGCCGCCCGCAGAAAATCCAGACTGAATGCCAAGATAAAAGCTTTGATCAAAAAATAATCTTCATTAAAAAATCATCCCGCTAAGCGGGATGATTTTTTTGTGTCTTTAAATTTATTTTTAAAAAGTAACGTACCATGATACGTTACCAGGCTTGTAGCGGTTCGGCCGCTACAGAATCAATTTTACCCTTAAACTACTTACTTGGACACTCGGTTTCCAAGTGATTAAGGATTCAGTATTTTATTGATAATCGCCTGGCAGTCAGCGATGTTTACATTAGTATCGCCGTTCATATCACTGCAGGTCTTATGGCTTTGATCAGTATCTGTTTCCAGGATGACATTGATGCAGGTTTGGACGTCGGAGATATTTATATTGCCGTCACTATTGGCATCGCCGGGAGTGCAGGTGGTTTGGCCAGAATTGTATTCGTAGGCGCCGATGTCCCAGGCCGAGCCTTGGGGGCGGGTGGTGCCAAGTTTGTCTGTGGAAAAATAACTGCTTTGAGAAAATCCAGATTCATTTAGAGATGATCCACTTCCCTGTTGAAAATAATTTGATGCGCTTAAATTGGGATTGGTTGTCACCTCATGATCTTGGCATCCTGATGTTGCTTTAAAATTTGCATAGGCAAGTTGTGCGCCGCCATAATATATATTTGAAGCACCTGAACCGTAAAAAGCATTGTAATCAAATATAACATCCGCCGCATCGCCGACGCTTCCATACGTTATATCAGAACCATCGCCCCTGTCCAAGGCAACTGACGAAGAAACATAACTGGCGTTATAAAAGTTGTTGTTTTCTATATAAATATCATGCACGACGGCATGATTGGGACTTCCAGAAAATGACAATGCCAGCGCGTTGTTGGTGCTGGCGCCGCTGAAAGTATTATTAAAAACATAAATATTGCCCACAGAGGTAAAATCGGGGTCAGATACTGCCAAAGAAATTTGAGCTACATATAAAGTATTCACCTGAAATTCATTGGGTTCATAAAACACATTGTTATATATTTGCAAATTTCCTATACGATTGTTCCAGGTAATTTCATCATTATCCCCGCCGTCCAGTTCAAAATATAGCACCATTATTTGCCCGCCTGTTCCACCATCGGATTCCGGCGTATCTCCATAGTGATTTTCAAATATATTGTTATAAACTTTGTAATAGGTATTATATAATTGCATCATATCAGGGTGGCCTCGATAAGGTGAAATTCTGTCGCGCATGCGATTGTTATAGAAACTCACTCCGCCAATCCACGATTCAACGCCATCGTCATGCTGGTTATATATTTCACAATTATGGATTCTGATTTTATCGTAACCGGTAGGTTCATATACGGTATTTTGGACAAAATGAAACTGGTCATCTTGATTGTCGTGAACAATTAAATAACGTAGTTCAATATTAGACGGACCAGGATTCAAACTCGATGCTATATTTAATCCGCCAATGGCGCTTGAGACAACCATATCATTATTATCTATTTCAACATACTCAACAATTATGTTATCTGACGTTCCAGCAATTTCTACGCCGGAATAATAATTTCTTGTCAGTTGGATTTTGGGAGTTGTATCAGAACCTGCCTGTCCAGATATGGTTATATGGGAATGGTTGCTGATTGTAATTCCATTATTATCGGAAACTGTTATTACAGCCTTTCCATTATGCCCCGAATCCTGTTCTATCTTAATTGTAATGGGATTACCTACGCTACCACTGGCACCGATTGTTAATGCTGATGTGTAAGTCTTAGATGTTGATCCGCCTGAGATATACAGCGTATCGCCAGCCTTGACTCCGTTTGCGCCCCAGACAATGCTGCTGAAACTTTTCCAAGCCGTATTCCAGGATTGGCCATTGCCATTGGCAACTACGGCATTATCTACATACCAGTTGGCCGCCTTGGTTATGGAAGGCGTAAACAAAAAAACCACAGCGAAAAATAGAATTGTGGTTTTGGAGATATTTTTTAATGAAATATATCTTTTCATTTTTTTACTTACTTGGACACCGGGTTTCCAAGTGGTTATTCTATTTCACTTTCTAAAGCTCGGCTTTAGAAACTTGCACTTGGAAACTCGGTTTCCAAGTGATTGGTTAAGTTCCGAGGATTTTATTGATAATCCCCTGGCAATCAGCGATGTTTATATTAGTATCGCCGTTCATATCACTGCAGGTCTGGTGAGATGGGTCGGTATCAGTATTCAAAATTACATTGATGCAGGTTTGGACGTCGGAGATATTGATGGATTTATCATCATTGGCATCGCCGGAGGTGCAGATATTATCGCCGGAATAATATCCATGATTGCATTCTCCCGACGATCGCATTTGCCCTTCACACCAACAGGACAAATTAATTATGCCCTCTCCGCAGATATTTGTACCGAAAGGAGCAACTGTTAAAGGATGAGGATAGATATAAGATACATATCCCGGTTTTTCAATATTCTCATAAAAATCCCTTCCCTTAAAGATAAAAGGGAATGGATTGAGGCCGTGTCCATTTATAATAACTCCGATATTGTTATTTTCCTCATCTTTATTGTTCCACCAATAAGCCGGGGAGCTTGCTTGTTCATGGGTAGTTGGATCATCCATGCCCCGCCCGGTTTGATCCCTACAGGGCCAACCGGAAGAATCCTGATGACCATCTGTCTTTATCAGACAGGTCGCACTTGTTCCACAATCACTATCTACATTACATTGATGTATCGAACAAGTCCCTGCTCCGGAGCAATCCCAATTTCCCAAACAAGCTCTTTTATCTCCGGCGCTACAATGAGAACTAAAATCACTACAGATCCTATCGTAAGTACCATCGCAAATCGTATTCCAGGGAGCTGCTCCTTGAGAGTAAGCGCGTACAATTTGAGTTGCCGCTCCATATTCATATCCAATCGGAGGATAAGAATTTATTGAGTTATCATAATACACTCCAGTGCCTCCGCGGAAACTGATGGCTGTCCATGGACAAGTTGCTAAAGTGCAGATGAACTTATTTTTATAAATTTCAACTACTCGAGTTGACCGGCAACCAGGAGTACCACCGGTATCATGATATTGGACCATGCCGTCATTAAGTATGCTTTTTCTAACGACAAATCGAGCGCCTCTTTCTCCATCTATAAGATCGGGGGTGGCATTAGAAATTCCGCTTATCGTGCTATCCTCAATGAAAACAAAATCATTAGTACCGTAATTATCTGGTTTATTCCAGGTGTTATTATTGCCATATTGAGCCAAAAATATTTTCCAGCCGGAAATACCGATAGTCAGGTGGTCAAATAATCCAGTTATCATGGGATTATTATAACTATTATAGCCAAGTAAGATGCCACGACTACCAAGTACATCTTCAAAAGTTGAGTGGTCAATCCGCAAGCTTTTAAATTTTCCATCTAGTACAATGTAAGCTGATGAAGCAGTGCCGCTAAATCTAAATCCTGATAGTCTAAAATGTTTTTCTTGGACATTGACGCCAAATAAAGCGGAAGTATTGGCAATAATAGTGGTATTAGATTCTCCCGCACCTTTTATAAAAATACCTTTATTAACAGAAACTCCCTGGGTCCAAGTACAAGTTCCTGTTGGTACTTGTACCGTATCCCCATCACTAGCATTGTTAATGGCATTTTGAACATCAATTTGCTCACAGCTTGACTGGCCTTGTCCGTTGACTACATTAATTGTCGCCGCCTGGCTGATTTGCGGCAACAAAAAAACCAC
>Ga0172375_10008429_pt1 | contig 13855 bp, 10 predicted proteins | sample LakKiv1m_FD_114537 | JGI IMG/M metagenome (GOLD analysis project Ga0172375, IMG submission 114537) | Freshwater microbial communities from Kabuno Bay, South-Kivu, Congo - kab_092012_11.1m | ecosystem: Environmental > Aquatic > Freshwater > Lake | place: Democratic Republic of the Congo...
CTGCTGGCCACGGCGCATCCCTGCCCGCGAGGCCGCGGGCGCTCCAGGCCTGCTGGCCACGGCGCATCCGTGGTCGCGCGGCCTCGGGGCCGGGCGCAGGGATGCCCTTCAGCGGTAGCCCTGTGGCCAGGGCCGTTCCTCGAAGTACACCGGGCCGAGCCTCTCGATGCGGCAGCCGCACGACGGCACCGCGCTCAGATCAAGGGCCTCGAAGCCCAGGCCGAAGGCGGGGCTTTCCGGCTTGAGACGGTAGTCGTCACGGGCCGGATCCACAAACCGCGGGTCGGCGCAGACCGACGCGGTGTCGAACCCCGCCGCCTGCCACTCGGCGAAGGGCCGGCGGTCCCAGCCGGTGACGTACTCGCTGAGCCCCGGGCAGAAGTACAGGTTGCGGTCTGCCACGATCACCTCCCGCGTCAGCGCCGGGGCCGCGAAGAGATACGCCTTCGGGTTGCTGAAGGCGAAGACGTTCCGTTCGAGCGTGCAACCGGCCTGATTGCGGTCGAAGTTCGAGATGTGGCCCTGGCCGGCGTACCCGTCGACGAAGATGTTGTTGCTGACGCGGTTGTCCTTCCCTCCCTGGAACATGATGCCGCCGTGGTAGTTGCGGTACACGAGGTTACCCGTGACCGTGTAGCCGCCGGCGAAGCTGTCCAGGTAGATCCCCCAGGAGAGGAAGGTCGGCTTGCCAGAGGTGGAGGAGTAGCCGATGGTGTCGCCGACGATGTTCCCCCGGATGGCCGAGCCGCTGCGCTCGTTGCGGTCCTGCTGAGTGACCTCGATGGCGCCCGTATCGTGGGTTTCGAGGCTGGTGTTGAGGACGCGGTTGTGCTCGATGACGTTCTCGTGCCCGGCAGACTTCATGGTAATGCCGTAGCGGGGCACGTCGTGGACCGTGTTGCCGGCGACGTGGTTGTTCGCGGCGCCGTTCTGCAGGGCAATGCCGCCGTTGTGCTTGTAGACCTGCCCAAGGTGGTGGATGTGGTTCCCGCTCACCTCGTTGCCGCGGCTGCCGTTGAGGTTGATGCCGCCCTCGGCCGTGTCGCTGATGTCATTGCCGGTGATGCGGTTCGAGTCGCCGCCCTCGAGGCAGACGGCATCCTTGCCAAGGTTGGTGAACGTGCAGCCCTGGACCTCGCACGTGCGGGCGTCCTTCAGGTAGACCACGCCGTTGGTGCCCATGCCATAGGCAGCGCAGCCGTCGGCGAAGCCCCAGTCGCCACCGCGGAAGGTCAGGCCACGGAGGGTGACGCCAGAGGCGCCCGCGGGGGCTTCGATGATCCGCTCCACGGTCGGGGCCATGACCTCTGAGGCCCCCGAGAAGCCCGCGGGTGGCACCAGGTACAGGACGCCCACGGCGCGGTCCAGGTACCATTCGCCGGGAGCATCCAGCAGGTCGCGGACGTTCTCCACGAAGTAGCGGTCGCCGGTGTGCAGGGACGAGGTGCACTCAGGGCCTTTGAGCGTCACGTACCGGTCTTCGGCGGCGATGCCTGCGATCCAGCAGATCTCCTTGAAGGCGCGGCAGTTACCGGTCTGGAAGATATGGATCTCAGCCCCGGGGGCCTGGGCCCACTCGGGCTTGATGTCGCCGGGGGCGTACGGGAACCGGTCCTTGGCGCCCTTGCCGGTGCCGCCCACCTGCAGTTGCGGTCCGTGGCAGGCGACGAAGCTCTCGGCCTGGAGGAGGACCATGTGCCGGCCGGGAGCCGTTTTCGGCAGCGCGTCGTCCTTGGGCTGCCAGGCCTCGTCATCGCTCAGCGCGAAGGCCTCCAGGTTGAGCCCGCCGCCCTTGAGGTTCTCCCAGCGCAGGGCGTGTTCGCCGGCAGACAGGGTCAGCTCCGCGCCGCGGCCCCAGCGGGCGATCTCCCAGGAGCCGGTGTCGGGCAGGTCCACCAGGGGCGTCTTCTCGCCACCGTCGACGCTGACGGCGGTGCGGCCATCCATGGTGGCGTTGCCAAAGGGCTGGTTCAAGGCCCCGTAGTAGACCCAGAAAGCGTACCGTCCGGCGGCGGGCACCGTGACCCGGTAGTCCATCCAGTCGCCGACGTTGTGGATACAGCCCACGGCGATGCCGAAGGCGTTGGCGTCGCGGCCGACGTAGGCAAAGCCCTGGCGATAGGGGTCCGCGGGATCGAGGTTTGGGTGGCGGGCGCGGACCAGGCGCTCGCCGTCGACGAAGAGCGAGCGGAAGCTCCAGGTCCCGGCCTTGACCTCAGGCAGGGCAACCGACCAGACGCCATCCGGGCCGGGCCTGAGGCCGGTGATGAGCCTGCCGCCGAGGATCACCGGCTTCTCCTGTTCGTAGGCGCAGAACGCCAGGTGGTCGTCGGTCGGCTCCAGCCCCAGGGGCTGGTCCAAACCGTAGGTCCCCGCGCGCAGGAAGATGCTCGTCGGACGGGTCGCCTCGCCCTGGGGCCGAGTCCGGCGGATCCCCTGCACGGCCCCGGCGAGGGTGGCGAAGGGACCATCGGTGCCGCCCGCGTTGGGAGCCGCCCGCGTGCCGGACCAGGTGTCACGGCCCTCCGGCGAGACGTAGAAGGTCGGCGCCGCGGCCCCGCGGACCGAAGCCGGCAGGGCCCCGGCGCAACCCAGGACCAGGATCGCCCCGGACAGCCACCGGCTCCACGCCGGGCAACGCCCGTGCGGAGCCCTCGCGAGGCAGGGAATGCCCATGGTCTTCACTCCACTGAAGGCGGGCCGGGACAAGGCCAGCCCGACCCCGGTAAGGCAACCATACCCGCCGCCAGCCCCGCACGCAACGCGGCGGCAGGGATGCCCGTAGTCCCTCGGTGAGGGGCCGGGATGGCTCTGCCGCCAGGAGTGCCGCCTTCAGGCGGAATGGGGACCGGCTGAAGCCGGGACTCCTGACTGGGCGGGGCAACGTGGGCGCAAGCCGCGGCGGGCTTCACTAAGGGGTTACGGGTGCCCTATGCGGGCCCCTGGTTCGGGGGCGCGGCAGCCAGGCACGCACCGACGAGGGCCACGGCCTGGCGCAGGCGCTCGGACGGGGAGCCGCAGGCCACCGCGAGCGCCCGGGGGGTGTCAGTCCGACGGCTCTACGGTTGCGGGTAGGCCCGGGGAGTGCCGGAGCGATCGCGGTAGACGGGGTCGCCCGCGGCGGTCACGCCGCAGTGTGCGGGGGGCTCGAGGCGGATCTTGCCGCCGCCGTCGGGCAGGTCGAAGGCAAAGGCCGGGACCGCGAGGCCGGAGATGGTCCGTTCCAGCTCTGCCATCAGGGCCAGGCCGCGCTCGACGCCGGTGCGGAAATGCAGGGCGCCGGCCACCGGATCACCGTGGAAGAGGTAATACGGCTTGATGCGCTGCCGCAACAGGCCGGTAAAGAGGCGGGCCAGGGTCGCCGCGTCGTCGTTGACGCCGGCGAGGAGGACGGTCTGGTTGACCACGGGGATCCCGGCCCGCAGGAGGGCTTCCGCCGCGGCCTCGGTCTCGGGAGTCAGTTCCTGCGGGTGGTTGAACTGGGTGGCCAGCCACAGGGGCGGTTGGCCGCCCAGGCGCTCACAGAACTCCGGGGTGAGGCGCTGCGGCAGGACCACGGGCACTCGGGAGCCCAGGCGCAGGACCTCCAGATGCGGCACGGCCCGCAAGGCCGCCAGCAACTCCAGCAGGCGCTCGTCTGGCAGCAGGAGGGGGTCGCCGCCGCTGATGAGGACCTCGCGGATGCCTTCGTGGCAGCGCAGGTAATCGAGGGCCTGGCCGAAGTCGGCGGGACCGGGCTCGGCGGTGCCCCCGCGGCGCCAGGCGCGCTTGCGCATGCAGTGCCGGCAGTACACGGCACACTGGGCGGTGGCCACCAGCAGGGCCCGGTCCGGGTAGCGGTGCACCAGGCCGGGGACGGGTGAGTCCCGCGTCTCGGCCAGCGGGTCCGGCGAGGCGGCCGGGTCGTCGGCCAGTTCGCGCCGGTCAGGCACGATCTGCCGCACGATGGGGTCCTGGAGGCTGGCCGAGCGCGCCAGGGAGAGGTAATACGGGGTGGCCAGAAGCGGGTAGCGCTCCGCCACGCGGCACAGGTCGTCCCGGGCCGGGCCGGTCAGACCGAGCCAGGCGGCCAGGGCGTCGGCATCCCGGGTGGCATGGCGCATCTGCCAGCGCCAGTCGGTCCAGCCTGGGTCCTTTATCTGCGGCTCGGCGGAGTGCATGGGCGGGGCCTGGTTTCCATGGACGTAGGGCCAAGGCGGTAATATAGTACGGCCTCTTTGCTCATGAGCTGCGAACGGATTCCGCCCGCTGGCTCCAGTCTCCCGGGACTCGGGCGGCATGGGGGCCTGCGTGGTGGACTCCCAACACATGGGTCATGCCGTGGACAACTCGATTGCGCCACTGACGGTTGTGCGGACGGACGTCGAGCCCTGCCGGGTGAAGCTGGACATTGAGGTGCCGGTGGAGCGCGTCAGGGACGCCTGCAAGCAGACCGAACGGGCCTTCAACCAGCACGGTCGCGTGGCCGGCTTCCGGCCCGGCAAGGTCCCCCGGGCGCTGCTCTTGCGCCAGTATGGGACGCGGATCGACCAGGAGTGCCGGCAGGAGCTGATCCGGTCCATCGTGCGCGAGGTCCTGGAGAAGGAACCGCGACAGCCGGAGGCCGGGCTGCGGGTAGAGGACGAGGACAAGCTCGCGGTGAGCCCGGACCGGGCGTTCGTGTTCAGCGTCTCGTTCGACGTGGCTCCGCAGGTCGAGTTGCCCCAGTACAAGGGGATCCGCGTGTCCCGCGAGGTGGCGGCGGTGCAGGAGTCCCAGGTGGACGAGGTGATCAGCTCGTGGCTGCAGCGGCGGACCTCCTTCGAGAAGGTGGACCGCGCCTCGCAGGCGGGCGATATGCTCAAGGCAAACTGGGAAGGGGCCCTGGCGGAGCCGGTAGAGCTGCCAGAGGGGTCCCGTTTCTACCTGGCGGGGCGCGACAACTGGGTCGCCCTGCGGGAGCCGGAACTGATCCCGGGCACGATCCAGGGCCTGGCAGGGCTCAGGGCAGGCGAGAAGAAGGAGCTGGACGTCACCTTCCCCGCCAACTTCCATGAGAAGGCCCTTGCCGGCCAGAAGGCCCACTACGTGTTCACCCTTCTGGAGGTCCATGGGGCTCAGACCCCGGAGTTGACCGACGAGCTGGCCAAGACCACGGGGGCGGAGTCGGTGCAGCAGATGCGGGAGCGGGTGCGGGACAACCTGAAGGCCGAGAGGGAACACGGCGAGGAGCAGTCGGTGCGGCAGCAGATCCTGACGGCCCTGCTGGCGGGAGTGGAGATTCCCCTGCCGCCCACGCGGCTCCGGCAGACCAGTTACGATATCCTGATGCGCCTGTACGACCGCGAGATCCGCCGTGGCACCCCGCAGGAGCAACTGGGACAGCGCCAGGGCGAACTGCAGCGCATGGCGGACGAAGAGGCCCGAAACAGCCTGAAGCGCCACTACGTGCTGCAACGCATCGCCGAGGAAGAGAAGATCGAGCCGGACATGGAGCGGGTGAACGGCATGGTCCACTACATGGCCGCGGCGAACCAGGTCACACCCAAGGTGCTGATCCGGCGCCTGCAGGAGAGCGGCCGCCTGGCGGACGTGATGGTCTCCGTGCGGGAGCAGATGGTGCTGGAGCGCCTGGTCCAACTGGCCGAGGTATCCAGCAGTGCGGTCAAGTAAGGAGTGACGAGCCCATGCGACCGACGACGGCGTCGTACTTCGTGCCGCTGGTGGTGGAACAGACCGGCCGGGGCGAGCAGGCCTACGACATCTACTCACGCCTGCTGAAGGACCGCATCGTCTTCCTGGGCTCGCCGGTGGACGACAGCGTGGCCAACTCGCTGGTGGCCCAATTCCTCTTCCTGCAGAGCCAGGACCCGAAGAAGGACATCGATTTCTATATCCACAGCCCCGGGGGCGTGATCTCGGCCGGCCTGGCCATCTACGACACGATGCAGATGCTGAGCTGCGACGTGCGGACCTACTGCATCGGCCAGGCGGCGAGCATGGGTGCGGTGCTGTTGGCGGCGGGGACGCACGGGAAGCGCTTTGCCCTGCCCAACGCCCGGATCATGATCCATCAGCCGGCCGGCGGCATGGAGGGGACCGCGGCCGACATCCATATCCAGGCCCAGGAGATCCTCCGCGTCCGCGAAGTCCTCAACCAGATCCTCGCCCGCCACACGGGCAAGGACGTGGAAGCCATCGCCCGGGACAGTGACCGCGACAAGTTCATGTCGGCACAGGAAGCCAGAGAGTACGGGCTCGTGGACGAGGTCCTGACGCCGAAGCCGAAGCCAACGACGGCGAAGTGATCCGCCCTCCAGGCCGGGTCCCTCCGGCGCTGGCGGCGAGGCCTTCACCGGAGTGGCGCCGGAAGGCAGGTGTCCCATGCCATCTCATCGCAGTGACGGATCGCAGCACTGTTCGTTCTGCGGCCGGAGCCGGGCCGACGTTCCCCAGATGATTGCCAGCCCGCACGGGGCCGTGATCTGCGCGGACTGCGTCGAGGTCTGCAACCAGTTGCTGGCCGGACAGCCGGCGGGCAAGGCCAAGGCCGGCGGACGCAAGGCGGCGATGCAGCCGGAAGACCAGCTCAACCGGCCGGTCGAAGCCACCATCCCAGGAAACCTGCGCGTGCCGGCGCCCGAGGAGCTCAAGGCCTTCCTGGACCAGTACGTGGTGGGCCAGGACCGGGTCAAGCGGATCCTCTCCGTCGGCGTGCACAACCACTACAAGCGCCTGCAGCACCGCCGCACCAAGAAGGCCGGCGACGACATCGAGATCGAAAAGAGCAACGTGCTCCTGATCGGGCCTACCGGCTCCGGCAAGACGCTGCTGGCCCGCACCCTGGCCCGCTGTCTGGACGTGCCCTTTGCCATCTCCGATGCGACCACCCTCACCGAGGCGGGCTACGTCGGCGAGGATGTGGAGAACATCATCCTGCGTCTGGTGCAGGCCGCCGACTTCGATGTGGGCCGGGCCCAGATCGGCATCGTGTATGTGGACGAGATCGACAAGATCGCCCGCAAGACCGAGAACGTCTCCATCACCCGCGACGTCTCCGGCGAGGGCGTGCAGCAGGCCCTGCTGAAGATCCTGGAGGGCACGGTGGCCAACGTCCCCCCCAAGGGCGGCCGCAAACACCCGCAGCAGGACTACCTCCAGGTGGACACGAGCCACATCCTCTTCATCTGCGGCGGCGCCTTCGTCGGCCTCGACCGCATCGTCCGGCGGCGCGTGGGCAGGCAGGTGCTGGGCTTCGGACGCAGCGCCGAGGATGGCGGCCAGGCGGTGGACGTGAGCGACGATGCCGCCATGTCTGAGCGGGTCGAGCCCGAGGATCTGCTGCATTTCGGGCTGATCCCGGAGTTCATCGGTCGTTTCCCGGTGGTGGCGCCGCTGCGGCCGCTGAGCCAGGCCGACCTGGTGCATATCCTGACCGAACCGCGCAATGCCCTGGTCAAGCAGTTCCAGGCCCTCTTCGGCATGGAAGACGTCGACCTGCAGTTCACCCCGGATGCGCTGGAGGCCGTGGCGTCCAGGGCGGTGGCCAAAGGGACTGGGGCGCGCGGGTTGCGCTCGATCCTTGAAGGGGTGATGCTGGACGTTATGTTTGAGGTGCCGTCGCGCCGCAACGTCGCACAGTGCACGGTCGATGCCGCCGTCGTCAACGGCGAACGGCCCCCGCTGCTGAGCCTGCGGACGCCCAAGCGCGACCGCAAGACGGCGTGACGGGTCCGTGCCTATCTGTCGAGGAGGAGCCGTGAGGCCGAGGCGGAGACCCGAGTTCCGGCAGGACCTTGCCGCCCGGGCCGCACGCCCTTCATGCCTGATGCTTGTGTGCCGTGCGGCCCTGCCTGCGGTGCCCCTTCTGGTATGGCTCCTGTGCCTCGGGGCCGCAGCTCCGGCCAAGCCCCGCATCCGCTACCTCACCCGCGCGGGCGTCCGCTACCTCTACATGGTCGACATCGCGTCTGCCTACGGGCTGCGCTACGAGTCCGGCAGCAAGCGTTTCGCCATGCGTTCGCGCTACACCGGCGTGCAGGTCACCGTGGACGAGACCGAGGCCGTCGTCAACGGGACCCGCGTCCACCTATCCGACGCGCCCTGGGTCGCCAACGGCTTCGCGGTCCTGGCGGAGGTGGACGTCCGCCTGCTGCTGTCGCCCATTCTGCGCGGGTCGGGCCTGCGGCGCGGGGACGTGCGCCGGGTGCTGATCGATCCGGGTCACGGCGGTCCGGACCCGGGTACCGTGAGCGGCAAGAAGCGTGAGAAGGACATCACTCTGCAGGTGGCCCGGCGGCTGGAGCAGGAGTTGGTCGCCAAGGGCTTCGCGGTGGCGCTGACCCGGACCCGCGACGCGGAGGCCGCCCTCGGAGGCCGGGCCCAAAAGGCCCGCAGCGTCAAGGCGGATATCCTCGTCAGCCTGCACTGCAACGCCGCCGGCGCCAGCATCCGCGGCATCGAGTCGTTCCGCGTGCCACCCGTCGGGGCGCGCAGCACCTATGGCACGCAACGGGCCACCACGACCTGCACCAACAACGCCTGGGACGCGGATAACGCCCGGTTGGCATACGAGATTCAGCGGGCCACCGTAGCCTCTGCCCGGGCCACGGACCGGGGCGTCAAAAACGCCCGCTTCATGGTGCTCAGGGATGCTGCCTGCCCGGCCGTGCTGGTGGAAATGGGCTTCCTCAGCCACTCGACCGAGGCGGCCAACCTCGCGAACGCCGACTACCAGGCGAAACTGGCCAGGGGCATCGCCCTGGGCATCACCCGCTATGACGCCTGCCTGCCGCGGCGGTAGAGTGCACGGAGGCCGGTCGCCGGATGCCGTTCCGCGGCAGGCGCGAAGGCCTGACCGTGTGGAGCGCCGGACGTCCCCGGCCGGCGGAGCGCAGTGCCCGCCACGGAGCACGGCGCTGGGCGCTGGCTGCCGGACAGGGAAAAGCATGCCATGATCAAAGACTGCGTCTTCTGCAAGATCGTCGCGGGCCAGATCCCCTGTGACAAGGTCTACGAGGATGACTTGGTCCTGGTGTTCCTGGACATCGCGCCGATCACTCTCGGGCATTCGCTCATCGTGCCGAAGGAACACCACACCAGCGTGACGACCCTGCCGCCAGCGGTGGCCGGGCGGCTGATGGAGGTGGCGCCCCGCATCGGCAGCGCCCTGATGCGGGCCACCGAGGCCGGCGGCTTCAACCTGATCCTGGCGAACGGCACGGTCGCGGGGCAGGTGGTGCCGCACGCACACCTGCACGTGGTGCCCCGGCACGTGGACGATGGCGTCCTCATGCCCGTCGGCCGCATGAGCTACCCGAGCCCCGAACGCAAGGCCGAAATCCTCGCGGCGGCGCGGACGCGCCTGGAATAGCGGGGCAGATCCAAAGCTCCAGATCCCAAAGCCCCAGAGCCCAAACCTGGAACCCGAAAACCGAAACCTGAAACCTGAAACCTGAAACCTGAAGCCTGAAACCTGAAACCTGAAACCCGAAACCTGAGACCCGGAACGCCGGAACTCGGGACCCGGAACCCATGGGCCCTGACGCCAGTACCGAAGCCCGCCTGAGCGAACTGCTGCAGAAGGACCCCGCCTACCCGCGGGAGGCGTACCTGTTTCTCCTGGCGGGACTTGACCGGGCGCAGCAGATGCACGTGCCCGAAGGCGCCGAGACGTCACGCCGGCACATGCGCGGACCGGAGTTGCTGGAGGCGCTGCGGGACCTGGCCCTGGACGAGTTCGGTCCCCTGGCGTGCCGGGTCCTGGCATCCTGGGGCGTCCGCCGCACGGAGGATTTCGGCCAACTGGTCTTCAAGCTTGTGGGGGCAGGCCTGCTCAGCGCCACCCCCGACGACTCCCCGACGGACTTCGCGGACGGCTACGACTTCGCCACCGCCTTCGTGGAGCCCTTTGCCGAGGAGGGCGAGCCGCCCACCGACCTGCCGCCGATCACTTGAGATGCTCGCGCGTGGCGCAAGCCCCGACGACGACTCGGTCGCCCTCCTCTCCGTCACGCCGGCAGCCGTTGTGCCAGTGCGCACAACGAGGCCCCACACGACGGGTTCCTGCACTCCTCTGACCCGGCATCCGGGGGCTGAACCACCCCTCGCGACTAGGCGCCAGACTTATGCGCGTAACTGTATTACGCGCATTAGCCAACTCATGAAACTATGTCAGTAACCTGCAAACTTGTAATAACGACTTGATATCGCCGAGCTTGCTCACTACAGTAATGCTCAGCACGGGGTACCAGACAGAGGACAAGACACGACCTGCAAGGCGGAGAACGGAGTGATCGTCAGGCCGAGCATAGTGCCGCTGGGCGAACTGGCGGAGGTGATCCCCGGCGTCGCCACCCGGACCGCACCGCCGCAGGGCGACGGGCGGCGTGACCGCGTTCTCACCGTTCGTGCCCTGAGCGAGCACGGTATCGAGGCTGATGGTGTGCAGCAGCTCGAGGTTCTTGGGAGGATCGTGGACGCTCAGCGCTTGCGGCCTGGCGATGTCCTGCTGCCGGCGCGCAGCACCCGCGTCGTGGCGGCGGTCGTGCCCCCGGACCTGGCCGGTGTGCCCATCAACGCCACACTGGTGATCGTGCGTTGCGGGCCATTGCTGAGCCCGCAGGTCCTGGCGGCCTACCTGAACCACCCCGAAGGCCAACTGGCGGTCGCGGCGGTCGCCCAGTCCGGCACCGCCCAGATCAACCTGACCGCGACCGCTCTGCGTCGCCTGCCGGTGCCCACGCTACCGCGCGGGCGGCAGGACCAACTGGCGGAGGTCCTCGGCGCCGCCCAGGACGCATACAGCAACGGCATCGAAGCAGCCACGGCGCGGCTCCACCTGGCCCGGACGGTGGCGCTGGCAGCGCTGACTCGTCGGTGTACCAGTAATACGGACGGGCTGACGCCCGCCACGGGAGAGGAGTAGGGACCGGTCCATGGCCAGCACCAACACCACACCCCGCATCATGACCCGCGAGGAACTGAACCGTCGGCTTTGGCAGGCGGCGGATATCCTGCGCGGCACCGTCGATGCGGGCGACTTCAAGAACCATATCCTGGCGCTGCTCTTCCTCAAGCGCCTCTCGGATGTCTTCTACGAGCGCCGGCAGGAGATCATCGACGAGTGGCTCCGTCAGGGCAAGACGCGGCAGCAGGCCGAGGTCATCGCCGACGACCCCGACGAGTACGGCGGCGGCAGCTACTACGTCCCGTCAGGCGCCCGCTGGGATGATCTGATGAAGGTCGGCGAGAACCGCGCCGAAGCCATCGACAAAGCCCTGCTCGCCATCGAGGATCGCAATGGCCAGTATCTCGAAGGCGTACTGGAGGGCATTCGCTTCAACGACGCCCGCCGCTTCGGCGATCCGCAGACCATGGACAGCATGATGCAACGGCTGCTGTCGCACTTCGGCGGCATCCCCCTGGGCAACCGCAACCTGGCCGAGCCGGACATCCTCGGCAACGCCTACGAGTACCTCATCGAGCGCTTCGCCGAGGGCAGCGGCAAGAAGGGCGGCGAGTTCTACACCCCGCGCATGGTGGTCAAGCTCATCGTCCAGCTCCTCAAGCCGACCGAGGGCATGCGCATCCATGACCCCACCTGCGGTTCCGGTGGCATGCTCATCGAGTGCGGCAACTACGTCAGCGACCGCGGCGGCGACCCCCGCAATCTGACCCTCACCGGCCAGGAGAAGAACTACGGCACCTGGTCCATCTGCAAGCTGAACATGCTGCTGCACAACTTCCCGGATGCGGACATCCGTACCGGCGACACCATCCTCTCCCCCCGCTTCGAGCGCGCCGGGGTCCTGGACGTCTTCGACCGCGTCATCGCCAATCCGCCGTTCTCACTCAAGGAATGGCATGGCGTCGAGGCCAGACAGGGCAAGGACGGGGAGGAGGCCAAGGTCGATCCCAAGGCCGTGCGCGAGCGCTTCGAGAACGATCCCTACCACCGCTTCACGCGCGGCATTCCGCCGGCCACCAAGGGCGACACCGCCTTCCTGCAGCACATGGTCGCGGTCTGCAAGGACAGCGGCATGGTCGGCGTGGTCATGCCGCACGGCGTCCTGTTCCGCGGCGGCAGCGAAGGCGAGATCCGTAAAGCCCTGCTGCAGGAAGACTTGGTGGAGGCGGTCATCGGCCTGCCCGAGCAGCTCTTCTTCGGCACCGGCATCCCGGCCGCCGTGCTTATCCTCGACAAGCGCAAGCCCGCCGCCCGCCGCGGCCACGTGCTCTTCATCGATGCCTCGCCCGCAGGACTCTACCAAGAGGGCAAGAACCGGAACTACCTGCGCATGGAAGACATCCTCCGCATCGCCGCCGTCTTCCACGCCTGGGCTGACCCCGCCGGCATCGAGGCCTGGCTCACTCAGGAGCGCACGGCGGTCCTGGCCGCGGCCCATCGCCGCCACGAACAGCGCGTGGCCCAGTTCCGGCAGGCCGGCGGACCGGATGTCGAGGTCGAGATCGCCGGTTCACTCTGCGACGAGGGTACCGAGGTCGCGGAGTTCGATGCCTACACGACCGCCGTCTGCCAGTGGCTGGCACAGGCCTCCCCAAGCGGACGTAACCCCCTCGCCAGGTTCGCCGCCGTGGTGCCCCTCGACACCATCGCCAAGGACAACGACTACAACCTGAACATCTCCCGCTACGTCGACAGCTCGGAGCCTCCGCCCGAACTCGATGTCGCCTGCGAACTCCGCAGACTCCGCGAACTCGAAGCCAAGCGCGACGCCGCCGAGGCCCGCATGGACCAGTTGCTGAAGGAACTCGGGTATGGCGAGTGAGAGCAGAGTCCCTCCGTCCTGGGCCAAGATCGGGGATGTGGCTCAGGTGGTGACCGGCGGGACGCCGAGCCGGTCGGAACCGCGCTTCTGGGGTGGGTCCATTCCCTGGATGGCCTCCGGAGAGATCCACCAGAGGCGCGTTACGTCTACGGCCGAGACGATCACGGAGGCGGGGTTGCGGGGATCGAATGCAACCTGGCTTCCGGCCGGGGCGGTCATGGTTGCTCTGAACGGCCAGGGAAGGACCAGGGGTAGTGTGGCGATCCTGTCGAGAGCGATGACCTGTAACCAGTCGCTTGCGGCTATGATACCGTATCCCCAGAGGTTGCGTTCGGGCTTCCTGTTCCTCTACCTTGAGACCCAGTACCAGCGCCTGCGCAACGCAACCGGTGACGGCGGCAGGAATGGCCTGAACCTCGGCATCATCCGCGACTTCCCCGTCCCGGTGCTTCCCCTCTCCGAGCAGGATCGCATCGCAGGGATTCTGATGGGCGTCGACGACGCCATCGCCGCCGCCCGTGCCGTCATCGACCAGACCCGCCGCCTCAAGACCGCACTCCTCCATGACCTGCTCACGCACGGGGTGCCGGGAAGGCACGGGACGTTCACTGCTGCTCGCCTTCTCGGAAGGACGCCGAGTGACTGGAAACACGGGCATCTTGGAGACCTCGCCCGCATATCAAACGGGTCGACACCATCCAGAGCGAATCGAGGCTACTGGAAGGGTGACCTGCCTTGGCTCCCAACGGGCAAGGTGAACGACGGCGAGATCACCAGAGCAGACGAGTTCATCACCGGACTCGCTCTGCGGGAGTGCCCCCTACGAATGCTGAAGCCTGGCACAACCCTGATCGCGATGATCGGCCAAGGCCAGACGCGAGGCAAGGCAGCCTACCTCCGTATCGAGGCCTCTATCAACCAGAATTTCGCCGCAGTGGAACCCGGGCCGACGCTGCAGCCGAGATTCCTCTACCACTACTTGGACAGCCAGTATGAACGCCTCCGGCGCTCCGCGCGAGGCAGCAACCAGGATGCTCTGAACTGCGAGTTGCTTCGGGACTTCCCAGTCCCTGTTCCCCCTTGGC
>Ga0172375_10008430_pt1 | contig 13855 bp, 20 predicted proteins | sample LakKiv1m_FD_114537 | JGI IMG/M metagenome (GOLD analysis project Ga0172375, IMG submission 114537) | Freshwater microbial communities from Kabuno Bay, South-Kivu, Congo - kab_092012_11.1m | ecosystem: Environmental > Aquatic > Freshwater > Lake | place: Democratic Republic of the Congo...
TTCGGGCAACTTTTCGATCCTACTGTGTCCGTCCGTAGCTTTAGCGAAGGAGGACCGCCGGAGCTGCGAAAAACTAAAAGACCACCCTCGGCCATAGCCTACGGGCGAGGCTTCCAAAAGGAGCGGTTTTTTGGTAAAATGAATCAATATAATTAATTGATAAAAATATGAATATTTTTATAAAAATAAAAAACGCCATTTATAATCCAGATTATTATAAGGAGGTAGTACAAAAACCATTTTCCTATTCATTTAAATATCTATTAGTTTTTGCATTACTTTTTGCCCTAGTCGCTTCAATTGTATTAACCGTAAAATTTATTCCTGTGGTTAAGGCTCTACAAGAAAAAGCACCAGAATTAGCTAATTATTTTCCGCAAGAACTTACAATTAATATTAAAAATGGCGAGGTGTCCACAAACGTCCAAGAGCCTTATTTTGTTAAGATGCCACAAGATTGGGAAGATAGCAGTAGTCATTATAAGAATTTTGAAAATCAAATTGTTATTAATACGAAAGATAAATTTGATATTAATACTTTCAAGTCTTATAAGACTGCAATGCTTTTAACATCAGATAGCGTTATTTATTATTCAGAAAATCAAATCGCAATAAATTCTTTAAACAACATAAAAGATTTTACCTTAAATAGGCAAATAATTGCGGATTTAATTAACAAATTCAAACCGTTAATTAATATTCTTTTCCCAATTTTATTTATAGCAGTATTTTTTATCGGTTTTTTCATGGTTGTATGGAAAATGGTTTATTTATTGTTCGGAGCGTTAATTATCTGGCTAATAGCAAAGATAAAGGGTTTAAAAATTGGTTACAAGGGGTCTTACAAGGCTGGAATGCAACTAATAACAGGTCCGATTGTATTAGTTGGTATACTTTCCGCAATATCGCCCAACCTTACTTTTAAATTCTTATTTACGATTCTATTAATTATCTTAGCTTTGGTAAATTTAAAAAAAACTGAAGTGCAGGCTGTTTAAAATAGGTTCGGCACTAAAACCACTGCCTCTCTGCTCTTGATTCTGGTTCCAACATCCTTCACGATGCGGAGCAAACAAAAGTCGCTTCACAACGAAGCGATTTTTTGGTAGAATAAAGTAATAATTAAATTTTAATAATTATGTATAAATTATTGTTTTTTTTAGAGTCAATTATTGTATTTTCACTTATCTATATGTTCGGATTTGGAACGCTTATGGAATTTTCACCCCAGTACCTAGTTTTAATACCTCCATTATTCATTAGTATTTCGCAAATTTTAGCGGGATTTACGTCTTTATTGATTTGTATTTCCGTTATTTTAATGTGGTCTAACGGAATAACATTTTCCTCTATGAAAGATTTAATTGCTGACAAAAAAAATCCTTTGGGCATAATAATCAGATTTTTCGGAATTTACTTGGTCTTTGCCTTTCCTGTTAATTTTATTATCATGATTATTTATGGGAGCGAAGCAAGTCTTTTGTTCCCAGTAAATTTTGCCCTACTTCTTCCTTTTGCTATTTGGGGATTTATTAAGGGATTGTTGGCCTTTAGAAAATAGGCGTTATAGTTTAAGCACAAGGTTTACGTTCTCGCTAAACCTTATCTTGGTTCCAACATCCTTCACGATGCGGAGCAGTCAAATTTTTAGAGGGGAAATTTAACACCCCTTCGTAGAGTTAGAACCAACTATCGCTTTTTAAGCGATTTTTTGGTATTATTAGGTAACATAATTAATTAAATAAATTTATGAATAAACAAAAAGATTATTGGGTTATTTGCAAACGCAATTTTTTTGCGATGGCGATACTAACTGCCCTCGCTTTTCTCTTTCTCTTAACGGTGCCAAGTATACCGATATTTGTCTTTGCTATTGTAATTATTGTCGCTATAATTTGGATAGTATTGGGATACATGTTTAATAAAAAATCTCCCAAAGCTATAGAGGCGGCTTATATTTTTCTCGCTTTAGGACTTTTGCTTAATCTAGCCAACACTTTTATGAACCTTTCGGCTTTTAGCATATCTGATGTTTTGGCTTATCTAATTTACGCATATCTTTTTGACTGCGTACGCAGAGCTCAAAAACAATCAGCCACATTAGCTTAATAGCATCTTAAGACAAAGAGTAACGAAATTAAAATTTCATACAAATTTAAGTAAAGACGAGTGCATAAAAAGGCTGAAAGACGCTCTTAAAGAAAAATTCACTCTTTTGAAGCAACAAGACATGTTTGGTAAAGTTAGGGGTGATAATTTTTATTTTAGAAAAGGGCAACAAGATGCTCGTTTTGGTGCCTCAATTTTTAATAAAAAATTTTACGGACGCATAGAATCTGTTTCTAATGGAACTGAAATTACTGGGACTTTTACCATCTTTCATTTTTTTAACATTTTATATATAATTCTTATAATTTTTGGGATATTAGTAGCTTTTGATTCTAATCCAATAGGTATTTGGCAAGTTTTGCTTTTTTTAGCCTTCTTAATAGTTTTTCTTTATTCTGCAAGAGATAACGGGGAGGAACAGATAGACTTTATAAAGAAAACCCTTGATGCAACTCAGGAATCTTAATTAATACAAAGTTATCCTTAACCTTAGTTCCAACATCCTTCACGATGCGGAGCTGCGAAAAATTAAAAGACCACCCTCGGCCATAGCCTACGGGCGAGGCTTCCCAACGAGGTGGTTTTTTGGTAGAATTAAGTAATTAAATATTATTATTTTAAAATTTTGATATATGAAATTTAAAAAATCGATAATCATTACTTGGACGATTATTTTATTAATTATAGTAGTACCGTTTTTATTTCCATATATTGTAGGTTTATTTGGTTACGATTATACCTATAGTGAAGGAGTTAGGGTTGGGCAAGTAATAAAGTTTAGCGAAAAAGGTTTAATATGGAAAACGTATGAAGTTACAATGGGGTTAACACAAAGCGGAGCTTACATAGAAGAATGGAATTTTTCTATTGATAGCCAAACCCAGAACAAGCAGGAGTTGGTTGACCTTTTGACTACGGCCTATCAAACTGGGCAACTTACAGAAATAAAATACATTCAGCATTATGGTATAAGGCCATGGAGATCGGGGACTTCATATACACTTGATCAAATAACATTGCGCTAGAGCAAATTCCTTCGGGATTATTAGTATATTCGAAAAGGGTCTTTACAAAATGCGGCTTAGACATACGTCTAAGCCGCATTTTAGCGTTGACAGATTCATTTTTTAGATATAGAGTGTAGGTAGTTCTCTGACAACTTTATGTGGGAAAGATAGGGCAAAGAAGGAGGAAGTATGAGAATTAAGGGGCAAGTTATTTTGGTGGTATTTATGTTGTTTGTATCTTCTTGCAAACAAAAACAGGAAGAATTGACTCCGCAACAGCGAGCATACAAGTCTGCCGCGGCCGTTGGCGAGAAGCTCGTTGAAATGAAGGGCAATAGTGATCCTAGTGTTAATACGTGCCTTTCTGCGGTCAAACAGCCGGAGTTTTTGGGCGCTATTGGACGCGAAGGGGCAATAATCAAATTCGACCAGCAAGATAATCCTGTCGAGGGTATAACTACCAGAACTTTTGACAGGAGTACCGGAAAGTTCTTCGACGTAAGAGAGTTGACACCTGTAGAGATCAGCAGTTCGGCGGTCGAGCTAAAGGATTATTATAGGACAGTTCTTAACAGCGCTCAAAGGAAAAAGATAAAAACCATTGTTATTTTCAGTGAAACTTTCAAAAAAGCGGCCTGCGACGCTTTGTTGAATATGGACGACGGAGTGGATTATTACTTGGAGGGCGACATAAAGACAGGGCTTGCAACCGTTCACAGGGTTGCGGGTGGAAAGCGCAAAATTGTCGCTCAAGAGAAAATCTACTACAGATAACGCTGATAACTCTTAACTACACATTTAGATAAGGAGGTGGTAATGAAAAAGGGGCGGGTTAATATCAATCTTTTGGGTTATGCTTGTTGGGCCGATGTTTTGGTTCGGGGCCAAGTTGTTGACGCTGTTTTGACAGACGAAGTAACGGGTCTGGTACGAAATGGCACTCTAATCCTGCATGATAAAAATGGTAAGCACGTTTCTCTTGGGGATACCGTTAAACCCGGTGATTTCATTAATGTGTGCATCGACAGGCAACACAGGTAAATATAGCAGGCTCAATAGCAATATTGGGCTTTTTTTGTTGTATTGTGGTAGAATTAAATTAGGATATTATTAAGCAAATAAACATGAAAAACAAAATTTTATTATTTGCTGTGTTGGCCTTGGTTTCTGTTGTAGCAATTAGCGCGTCTGCATCACAAAATCAAAATCAAAATCAGCAAGGCCAAGGGCAAGGGCAAATTAACGCCCAAGAGCATCGTAGCGCAGTAGCTAATTTTGTGCAAAGCCTTGAAAACGTTGCCGAGGGTGACAGCGGTATAGGCGAGCAGGTTAGGTTGTTGGCTCAACAACAGAACCAGTCTTCAGAAACAACGATACAGGCAATGGAAAAGGTTCAGACAAGAAGCAAAATTAGGGCGTTTTTATTTGGTTCCGGCTACAAGAATTTGGGCACATTAAGGAGTGAAATGGTTCAAACCAGAAATAGATTAGAGCAAATAAGCAGATTAATGGAAAGCGCCCAGAGTGAAGCTGACAAGGCAGAGCTTCAAAACCAAGTTCAAACATTAGAACAGGAACAGGCAAAAATAGAGAATTTTATAAAAGACAACGAAAGCAAGTTTAGCTTGTTTGGCTGGGTTATAAAGTTGTTCAATAAATAAATTTCTATTGTACGATTTTTAAAAATGGTATATAATAGAGCTGTTTTTAGTTCTTGATTTTTTGCATTAAAAATGAAATACAGCGCGCAAAATTTAGCAAAAGCATTGGTGGTAGCCATAAAAGTAAACCCGGACAATTATGGAAAAATTGTTTCCGGGTTTATTGATTTTTGTAAGGAAAGAAAAATAGCCTATTTGATGCCAAATGTTTTGTCTTATTTTAAAATAGAGTTTCGCAGGGAAGAAGAAGCGAAAACATTGCGTATACATGGGCCGGCTTCTGTAAGTGAAAAAACCATAAAAGACATACAAAATACTTTGGGAGCAAATCGCGCAATTAAAATAGATATCATAGAGGATAAGAAAATAACAGCAGGATTTATAGCCAGTTACGATAATAAGATTCTTGATGCAACTTTGGAAAGTAATTTAAATGTTTTAAAAAGTAAGTTAATAAATAATTAAAATATGAGCTCTAATAAGATAATTGAGGAATTAAAAAAACAAATTGAGGGGTTCGAACCTTCGTCTTCAACAAGCGAAATTGGAAGTGTTGTAGAGGTCGGAGACGGTATATGTAAAATAAGCGGTCTGGAAAAATGCCAATCTTCAGAGATGCTTTTGTTTCCGGGCGATATTTATGGATTGGCTTTGAACCTTGAAGAAGACGTTGTTGGTGCGGTTATTTTGGGTGACGCAGGCAAGATTAAAGAAGGAGACACTGTAAAAAGAACTAAGAAAATATTGTCTGTTCCCGTAAGTAATGATTTTATAGGTAGAGTTATAAATCCGCTTGGTGAATGTATAGACGGCAAGGAAAAGGTTAAAACAGAAAAGTTTTATCCTATTGAAAAAATTGCTCCCGGTGTAATAAAAAGAGAACCTGTTACCCAGCCTGTGCATACCGGAGTAAAAGCCATAGACTCGAGCATACCTATTGGAAGAGGCCAAAGAGAGCTTATTATTGGTGATAGGCAAACCGGTAAAACTGCTATTGCTATAGATACAATAATAAATCAAAAAAATGAAAATTTGATTTGTATTTATGTTGCAATAGGTCAGAAACAGTCAAAAGTGGCGGGTATTGTGGCTAAACTAGAACAAGAAGGAGCCATGGCATACACTATGGTTGTTTTTGCCGGAGCCTCACAGCCGGCTTCATTGTCATATTTAGCTCCTTATTCAGGAGTGGCGTTAGCTGAGTTTTTTATGGACCAAGGCAAAGATGTTTTAATTATCTATGACGACCTTTCTAAGCATGCATGGGCATATAGAGAAATTTCTTTGCTTTTGAGGAGACCACCGGGAAGAGAAGCTTATCCGGGGGATATCTTTTATTTGCACTCTAGGCTTCTAGAAAGGGCCTGCAGACGCAATAAGGAGTCGGGAGGTGGTTCGATAACCGCTTTGCCAATAATTGAAACCCAAGCTGGAGATGTTTCGGCGTATATTCCTACCAACGTGATTTCTATTACAGATGGTCAGATATTTTTGGACACAAATTTGTTTAATAAGGGTAATAGGCCGGCAATCGATATGGGAATATCGGTGTCCAGAGTTGGATCTTCGGCGCAGATAAATGCCATGAAAAAAGTTTCCGGAAGGTTAAAGCTTGATTTGGCACAATTTAGAGAATTGGAAGCATTCACTCAGTTTGCCAGCGATTTAGATCCTGCCACAAAAAAACAATTAGATAGGGGAGCTCGTATAATAGAAATATTAAAACAGCCCCAATACAGACCCTTGCCTATTGCTTTGCAGGTTGTTTCGATTTACGCCGTAAACAATGGGCATTTTGATCAGACTCCGGTTGATAAAGTAGCAGAAAAAGAATCCAGATTGCATACTTTTATGGAGCAGAGTAAAAAATCCTTGCTTAAAACCATAAGCGTTCAATGGAACGAGAATGTGGAGACTGATTTGAAAAGCGCTATGGAGGAGTTTTCTAGCCAAGATTCCAGAGGAAATTAATATTTTAGAAGATGCCAGGTGTATCAAAAATAATTAAAAATAGAATAAAGTCTGTTGGGAATGCTCGCAATATAACCAAAGCGATGGAGCTTGTTGCGGCTGCCAAAATAAAAAAGGCAGTAAGCAATCTTATGGCGAGCAGAACATATGCATTGCATGCCAGAGAACTTTTGGCAAATCTTTCAAAAGAGCAAGACTTAAAGCACCCGCTTCTTTCAAAAAAAGAAACAGATAAAGAATTGTTGGTGGTTATTGCTTCAAACAGGGGATTGTGCGGAGGTTATAACACCAATATAATAAAAACAGCGATTGATTATGTTAAAAAAAGTGCTGGTAAAAAAATTGATATAATTTCTGTGGGTAAAAAGTCAGAATCAATAGCTAGAGTAGCGGGTTCTAAAATAATAGCCAGCTTTATAAAATTTCCAGACGATTTATATACCGACGACATTCTTCCTTTGTCGAAAATGATTATAGAAGAATATGAAAAAGGCGGTTATTCTAAAGTTTCTATCGCATTCACAAATTTTGTTTCGGGTTTAAAATATGATCCCAAGGTTGCATCTTTGTTGCCAATAACAAAAGATATTTTAGAGGAAATTGCTCCATCGAAAGAAGATAATCATAACAAAAAAGCAAAAGCTATAATTTTGTTTGAACCCAGCGAAGAGGCTGTTTTGAATCTTGTTTTGCCAAGACTTACGGAGGTACGAATTTATCAAACATTGTTGGAATCAAACGCGTCAGAACATAGCGCCAGAATGATAGCCATGAAAAACGCAACCGATAATGCTAAAGAAATAGTCGAAGAATTAACTCTTTATTATAATCAAGAAAGACAAGCCGGTATTACTCAGGAAATTGCCGAGATTTCAAGCGGAATCGAGGCCCTAACTAATGTCGGATAAAAATATATGGAAAACAAAAAAACAAATATAGGAAAAATAACACAGGTAATGGGAAGCGTAGTTGTGGCCGATTTCCCGGATAAATTGCCTGAATTGTATAATGCTCTGTCAACCAAGATAGGCGACAAAGATTTGATTTTGGAAGTTGAACAGCATATTGGTTTCAATAAAGTTAAAGCCTTGGCTATGGGGCCATCAGATGGTTTGCAGAGGGGTCAGGAAATTTTTGATTCAGGATCTCCAATAAGTGTTCCTGTCGGGAAAGAAGTTTTGGGAAGAATGTTTAATGCTTTGGGTGAGCCAATAGATGAAAAAGGGGAATTCAAAGCCAAAGAGCTTTCTTCAATACATGCTTTGGCGCCAAAGTTTGTTGAGCAATCAACAAAACTGGAAATTTTAGAAACAGGAATAAAAGTTATAGACCTTATTTGTCCTGTTTTGAAGGGTGGAAAAATTGGATTATTTGGTGGAGCCGGAGTGGGAAAAACAGTTGTTATACAGGAGCTTATAAGAAATATTGCCCAAGAACACGGTGGATACTCTATATTCGCCGGCGTAGGAGAAAGAAGTCGTGAAGGAAATGATCTTTACAGAGATATGAAAGCCAGCGGAGTTTTAGAAAAAACAGCTTTAGTCTTCGGGCAAATGAATGAACCGCCGGGAGTTCGTGCGAGAGTGGCTCTGTCTGCTTTGGCAATGGCAGAAAACTTCCGCGATAAAGAAGGGAAAGATCTTTTGCTATTTATTGATAATATTTTTAGATTTACACAAGCAGGAAGCGAGGTGTCGGCTTTACTTGGAAGAATGCCGTCTGCTGTAGGATATCAACCAAACCTTGCTACAGAAATGGGAGCCTTGCAGGAAAGAATTACTTCTACAAAAAAAGGATCAATTACTTCTGTACAGGCAATTTACGTTCCTGCCGACGACTTAACCGATCCTGCGCCGGCTACCAGCTTTACCCACTTAGATTCAACAATAGTTTTGTCTAGAGCTTTATCAGTTTTGGGAATATATCCTGCTGTTGACCCATTGGATTCCGGATCAACAATTTTGGACCCAAATATAGTTGGTGAAGATCACTATAAGACCGCCAGAGAGGTGCAAAGGATTTTGCAAAGATATAAAGATTTGCAAGATATTATTGCAATTTTGGGTATGGACGAACTTTCCGATGAAGACAAAACAGTTGTTTATAGAGCCAGAAAAATACAAAAGTTTTTGTCGCAACCTTTCTTTGTTGCTGAACAATTTACAGGCATAGTCGGAAAATATGTTAAACTCAAAGACACCATAAAAGGCTTTAAAGAAATAATTGAAGGCAAGCACGATGACAAAGACGAACAAGACTTTTATATGAAAGGTTCAATAGAAGAATGCCAAAAGAAAAAATAAAATTTAAAATAGTAACCTTAGAAAGGGTTACTTACGAGGATCAAATAGACCAACTTACTGTTCCTACAGAAGCTGGTGAAATAACAGTGCTTCCAAAGCACGAGCCTTTGGTTTCTATATTGAAACCCGGAGAAATGAGAATAAAAAAAGACGGTCAGGTTGTTCCATTTGCTGTGTCTACAGGATTTTTGGAGGTTAGGCAGGATAGTCAGGTTTATGTTTTGGCCGATAGTGCCGACAGAGCCGAAGAAATTGATATTGAATCGGCAAAATCTGCCAGATTGAGAGCCGAAGAGGTTCTGAAAAACAAACAAAAGCGCACAGATGTTGATTTTGCCAGAATTCAGTCTATAATTAATCGTGAGGCAGCAAGATTAAAAGTTGCCAATAAATATCGCAAATGAAGGTTAGAGACTTAATGGAAACTAAGATTTTCACGCTTAAGCCCGACAATACATATCAGGAGGCTGTTTCTTTGATTTATAAAAATAACATTAACGGTGCACCCGTGGTAAATGACCAAAATGAACTGGTGGGTTATGTATCAGAAAAAGATTTGTTTAAAATATTGTATCCTTTTTACCAAAGCTATTACGAACACCCTGAAAGCTATACTGATGGAGAAAAGAGAGAACAAAAAGCAGATGAAATCAGGTTCCACAAGGTTGAGGTTTTTATGACGAAAAATCCACTTATAGTTGATCCGGAAATGCCGGTTATGAATGCGGGAGCCTTGATGTTGGCTCATAGGGTTCATAAATTCCCGGTTGTGGAAAACGGAAAACTTGTGGGCGTTATAAGCCGTGAAAAAATATATAAAAAGGTTTTTGAAAAGAGTTTCAAAGATATAATGTAAACAAAAACTCCCCTTTAGGGGGAGTTTTTTATTTTGACAAATCTTTGGTTATTTCAGATTTTTCTTTTTCGGTAATATTTCCCCTGATAAATTTTTCTGCCGTTAAAACTACAAGTTCAGCAAGTTGACCGCGTAAATCAGAAAACATTTTTTGTTTTTCTTGTTTTATAGTCTTTTCTGCTTCATTTATGATTTGTTTTGCCTGCTCTTGCTGATGAACCTTGCTCATGGCTATTATTCGTTCGGATTCTTTTTGAGCTTTTGCAATTATTGTGTTTGATTGTTCTCTTGCTTCCATTGCAGTTTTTTCGCTCATTTGTTTTGCCATTTGCAATTCTGCCGAAGCTTTGTTTGAATCCTCAATGCTTTTTTTAATTTTTTCTTCTCTTTCCTCTATTTTTTTGGCTATAGGATTGAAAGCAAAGCGCTTCAGTATCCAAACAATAACTAAAAAATTTACTAAGTTGGCTAAAGCAACTCTCCAATCAAATCCCAAATTTGATAATATCTGTCCGATGTCCATGTATTATATGATAAAGAATGCTACTAAGGCGTAAATAGCTGTTGATTCTGCCATGGCAACTCCGATAATCATTTTTGAGAAAATGCTTCCTTCCATTTCCGGATTTCTTCCGATTGCTTCAAGAGCTTTTCCAATTAAGTATCCTTCGCCAATTCCTGATCCGCCCATTGTAATGGTACAGATGGCTTTGGCGATTAAACGCGCTGACTCTACTTCCATGTTTTTTATTTATTTAATAATATTAATAATTATTTTTATTTATTCTGTTTCAATCCCTTTTACCGCCAGGCTGTAATAAGCGGCGGTTAATGACCCAAAAACCATTGCTTGTACGAATCCTACGAAAATATTCATCGCCATCCATGTTGCCGGTAAGAAGTAAGCGAAGAAGCTAAGAAGTATCACGGCTAAAGTTTCGCCAGCAAACATATTTCCAAACAAACGCATTGATAAAGAAATAACTTTTGCAAATTCTGAAATTATATCAAGTAATCCTATCAGAAAATTAATAATTCCCATTATGCCTGCGCTTAATCCTTTTTTAAATCCGTTTATAATTTCATGTACCTTTATAAAATTAGAAATATATTTTAACGCTCCCCACTTTTTTATACTTTCGTATTGTATCAAAAGCACAAGACTTAGCGCCAGAGATACTGTAACATTAAAATCTGTTGTTGGTGTTCTGAAAATCGGCATGTTTTTGTAAGTAAAAGATCCTAGAAAGGGGATTATTAGTCCAAGTAAGTTTGAAAATCCTATAAAAATAAAAAGCGAGGCAATAAGGTGAAAGATTTTTTTAGTTATTGCATTATCGCCCGTTATTTTGTTTAATAATTCATATATAGATTCATATAGGGATTCAAAGACTATTTGCCATTTACCGGGAACAATAGTTGATTTTTTGTATATAAGATAAGAAAAGGCAAATATTATAATAGTAATTAAAAATGCCATAAATAACGAGTTGGTTACAGGGAAATTCCACAAACTAAATATGGTTTCGGAGTTTATTGTCGGCTTGGCAGTTTCTATTTGGACAAATGACATATGTTTATTTATCTTCTTCTTGTTGTTCTTTTATTTTTCGGTCGATTTCTTTGATTTTTCGGGTGAAGCTAATATATTTTTTTATAATTATTATCCACGATAAAATAAATGCTACGGCCAATAAAGAGAGAGTAAAAGTGTTTCCTGCTTTATTTGTTTTATCTATGTACTTTCCTAAAAAAAGGGCTAGAAATGCCGGTATGGCAATTATCACACCAACTTCGAGCATCATTAAAAAAGCCCTTTGGCGATATTTCTCTCTTTCTGCATAAACTTGCTTTTTGCCGTCTTGGTTTTCCATACTTCTTTATTTTACACTTGTTTGCAGCAAAAATCAATATATTATATAATTAATCTATAATCTATGAGTTGGGAATCTTTTTACGACGCTTTGCATATAAAAGAGTTTATTTACTTTATATCGTCCTCTCAAATACAGGATATGCTTTTGCCTGTTAAGATTGTGTTTATTTTTTTCTCTGTAGTTTTTTTGCTATTTGTAATCTATTTTATGTTTAACTCTTCTTGGATGCAAAATAAGTTCTTAGAAGATGTGACAGAATTCTTTTCATGGAAAGCTTACGGTCAAATGCAAATGACAAAGCAGTGGAATAAAATAAAGAAACGCGCAGAATCGGGATCCGAAGCTGATTATAAGTTGGCTATAATAGATGCTGATGACTTTTTGGCCGAGGTTCTTGATAGTCGAGGTTATGAAGGCGCAGATCTTGACGAAGCCATACAAAGGGCCGGTAAACTTATTGCTCCAATTCTTGAAGATGTTTTGCATGCTCACAAAACTCGCAATCAAATTGTGTATGACCCAAACTTTAAAATATCTGCTTTGGAAGCAAAAAAGATTTTAGAAATTTATGAAAAAGCTACCGCAGAAATAGGACTATAAATATTTAAAAAACCGCCCCGGTGTATGCCGGAGCGGTTTTTTTGTGATAAAATTAGTTAAAGGATTGGAGCGATCATCAGTAAGATTGTGCTCAATGCCACCAAAATTACCAATATTGTCCAAATAGTTTTTATTGTTTTTTTGTTCATATTTTTTTATTAATTTTATGGTAGCAGATTTTGACAGAAAAGAAAATAGGGAGTTTTTTAATAAAAAGTTCTGGTACAAAACAGCCGGTATCGCTTTTATATTTGTTTTAATACTTTTGGCAGTGGCAGATTATAAAATATACCAAAAGAAAAAAGAGCTTTCATTGCAAATTACGGCTTACCAAAATCAGATAGATGACATAAAGAAAAGCAATCAGGTATTACAAGAGGAGATAGCTAACGCCGACAACAAAGATTATCTTGAAAAATTGGGTTACGAACAGCTCAATCAGGCTCGGCCGGGAGAAACAGAATATATGTTTATAGAATCGCAAGGTGACGTTGATCAACCCCAAAGTATTCAAAAGCAAACCGGATTTAAGGACTGGTTTTTGAACGTTTGGAGCTGGATAAAAAGCAAATTTTAGTATAGTATATAGTTTACATTTAACCTAGTAAGATGCGAGTGTGGTTCAATGGTAGAATGATTCCTTCCCAAGGAATAGACGGGGGTTCGATTCCCCTCACTCGCTCCAGTATCAAACTTTTTTCGCTTTTCTTGAAATTTTCGCGGGCGGCGCAAAGCGCCGCCCAATGCGTTTTGAGGGGGAAATCGTTTCCGCTCGGCGCGCTGCGGCGCGCCTCGCGGTTTAGCAAAATGAGGTTCGAGCCGAAAATATTTCGGCAGGCGACCTTTTTGCGAAAAAGGTCGCTTTCGTTTGCGATTCTACTATTGTCTTGCACTTCTTTTATCCAACTTCTCATCGGTTCGATCCAGCCGATACGCTTTTGTTCAAGACCGGATATTTTCTCTTCCAGCGTTTTCTTTTCGGACAATAGTTTTCCTTTTTGCTCGCGGTAAATTTCGCGTTCAATATCTTGTTCTAAATATCCGTCCAACAAGCGTTGAAGTTTAATTTGTATTTCAGCAATTTTCTTTTTATTGTCTTGAACAAAAGCAATGAAAGATTGGGCGGATTTATTTTTGTCTTTTTCTAGCATTTTATTCAGTTCTTCCGCCCAATCTTGTTTCAAAGAAAATTTTTCAAGCAAAGAGGAAATTTGTTTATCTAAAACCTCCTGGCGAACACAAGGTTGATTGCATTTGATTGTTTTTGATTTATGCGTGCAGTGGTAGTATATGTAAAAATGTTGGTTTCCATTTTTTTGTTTTTTAACCTTGTATTCGCCAGTGATTGCCATGCCGCAAACTCCGCATTTCAAAAGTCCGCAAAATGGCTGTGGCTCATTCTTTTGTTTGTGGTGCGGTCTGCCTCTTTGCTTCAAAATTTCCTGGACTTTATCAAAAATTTTCTTTGAAA
>Ga0172375_10008432_pt1 | contig 13853 bp, 11 predicted proteins | sample LakKiv1m_FD_114537 | JGI IMG/M metagenome (GOLD analysis project Ga0172375, IMG submission 114537) | Freshwater microbial communities from Kabuno Bay, South-Kivu, Congo - kab_092012_11.1m | ecosystem: Environmental > Aquatic > Freshwater > Lake | place: Democratic Republic of the Congo...
AAAATAGGAACAATGGATACATTAAGATCCAGCCAATAAGAAAATTCAGAAAATTAGCCAAGACCGAGCTCAGGGGGATAATTTCTCTGGGGAGATTAAATTGGCGCAACAGGCCCTGCTGGCCTAGAATAGAGAATGCTACTTCGTTTAATGCGGCAGAAAAAAACATCCAGGGGAATATCCCCGCAAGGGCAAAAAGTGGGAAATTATTAATCTCTATTTTAAAAACCAGGCGAAAAACAAATGTTACCGCCAGCATAATCAAGAGCGGATTAATAACAGCCCAGGAGATACCCAGAAGCGACCCGGAATACTTTGTCTTAAGTTGCGCTACGGCCATCTTCCATAAAGCCAAACGGTAAGAATATGCCCTCTTTAAATTTTTAAGCATTTTTATAGAATGTTTCGGCTACCCTCCTGCCGTCCAGGAGCGCATCTTCCATGGAAAAATAACGCCAAGACCCGTAACGTCCGCAGGGTAAGATATCGCGAGCAGTCAAATATTGCGTAATCTCGCTCCTGGCCCGGTTATACCTGAGGTCATAAATGGGATAGCCGTAATATATTTCGTTTATATCCTGGACGCAAATCTGGTCCTTATCGCCAAGTATGCCCGTTTTAAGCAGGTCTTCGCGCATACGCAACAAAATATTTTTCTTATCTATTGGTTTATGGCGAGAGTAGGATACTTCAACATACAGCGATCCCTTATTAGGCGGAGCTAGGTTAGAGGAAAAATTATCAAAGAAGCCGGCGCGGAAGAAACAAATATCCTTTTGAGGAAAATATGCCCAGTGCATCCCGTTGTGGTGTTTTCTGTCCAGCCCCAGGTTGACATTGAAAATGGAGTTCCAGCGCAACATCTTAAAAAATCTGCGGATCGGCTTAGGTAAATCCTTGATTAAAAAAACCATCTCAGGCAAGGGAATCGTAGAAATAAGAAAATCGAAGTTTTCTTTACTGCCACAGGCTGTTTTTATTTCTTTCTTATCCAGGTCTATTTCCTCTACCGCAGAACTGGTATTGATATTTTGCAGCCCTGCTGCCAAGGCCCAGGGAAGCTGATTTATCCCCCCTTCCCTGGGATACCAAAAACGGGCGTTGTAACCGAATTGTCTTTGACTTTCTTCAATTGTGCCTTCGATTATCTGGCTCAGGGAAGGAACGGGTATAAACCCCTCAAGCCAATCGCAAGTCATCTCCTGCGGAGCAACCGTCCAGAATTTCTTATTGTAAGGAACCATAAAATGCCTGGCGATGCCTTTGCCAAAAGTTTGATGTATCCAATCAAGAAAAACCGGATTATTTCTTTTTTTGAAAGCTCCGTTTTTAGATGTTTTCACCAGCTCTAATAAACATTCTTTTACTATTGACGCGGGCAGGCCATAAAGGTTTGCCTGAAAGGGATAATGCGTATACCTGCCGCAGGTATAAATCCATGAGCTCCTTTCATGTTCAATTAAATTTTCTCCCAACAAGCTCTTTACCAGTTCGAAAATATAGCGGTGCTTAAAATGCAGCAGATGTCCGTCGTAATCAAAGGTAAAACCATCTTTTTTCTTAGAGCGACACAAGCCCCCTACTTCCGTTTCTTTTTCGAACACCTGGCAATCTATGCCTTTTCTTTTTAGATGCCAAGCCGCGCTCAAGCCAGCCAAGCCGGCGCCCAACACAAGGATCTTTTTCTTAGTCATTGACCACAACCTCAGCCAACCTCTTGGTTATTATAAGACTCACTGCCGCCGCCAGCAGTAAAATCCCTATTCCCCACAGATTAGGTGTCCAATTTAAAAATATCCCGCAAAGACAAAAAAATAGGCACAAGCCAAGCATGGACAACAAGGCCTTTTTTTTACTGTAACCTATAAAGAGAAACCTAAGCGCCAGATGGTCATTGCTTTTCTTAAAAGGCTGATTTTTTTTCATTATGCGTATTACGATAAGAAAAGCGGTATCCAGGATAGGCAGGCCCAAAATAAGCAGCGGAGTAAAAAGTGCTATTTCCCTGCCTGATGGCGCATAACTAATGGATAAGGCAACTGCTGCTAAAACAAACCCTAGAAAATGGCTCCCTGAATTGCCCATATATAACCTGGCCGGGGGGAAATTATAACGCAAGAATCCCAGGCTTGCCGCTGCCAGAGACAGAGAAATTGCCCCTGTATGCATATTCCCATTTAAAAAAGAGACTAGGAAAAAGGCAAGGCTCACGATTGCGGTGACTCCTGCAGCTAATCCGTCTATCACATCTAGATGGTTTATGGCATTAGTGATACCTAAAACCCAGATAAAAGTTATGATAATATTAACCGCAGCTCCTGCGTAAACAATCTGCGTTTTTATCCCGGAGATAACCAAGAGCGAGGTAGCGACAAGTTGAACCAAAAATTTAGTAGTAACGGAGAATTCCTGCCAATCGTCAAGCACTCCGAAGATAAGCATTACCGAAGAAGAAAGAATAATGCCTTTTACAATCTGTGGCATGCCGCTATTCAAAAATGACCAGAATACGCAGGCAAAGATGAAAGAGAGGGTTATCCCTACGCCTCCAACAAGAGGCATGCCTGAATGTGCAGTCAATATCCTACTTTTTAAAGAAACTTTTTCTAATAGATAAATAAGAGGGATTGATATGGCAAATCCGGCTGCCGTAATCAGGAAGTAATTAATAAGCATGGGTTTTTCCCTTCTCCATTAATACTGCGTATAGGCCTTCGGTACTTTTTACCATGGTCTCGATACTAAAATCAGCGCCTAAACTCTTCCTTGCCCTGCGGCCGAGGGAGATCCTGAGTTCTGCACTTTCCAATAAAAGGTTTACTCTCTGCGCCATTCGCCCCACATCACTGCGGCCAACCAAGAACCCGGTATCTCTTTCCAGGATTACTTCCCGTATGCCTCCGGTGTCAGTAGCAACTATTGCTTTGGAAGAAGCCATCGCCTCTAATACGCTTATAGGCAATCCCTCCCATAAAGAAGTCAATACAAATACATCCAATAAAGATAGCACCTCCGGGATATCCCTGCGCCATCCTAATAGAACAATCTTGTTTTCTAAATGAAGCTTTTTTATTAATTTTAAGAGCTGTTTGCGTAAGACTCCGTCTCCCGCTAAAAGGAATTTTACCCCAGAGGCGGACGCAGCGATAAGGCTGGCCAATCGTACGAAATCCTGCGGAGACTTTTGCTTTTTTAAACACGCAACCATTCCCACTACCAAATCAGAACTCCTAATGCCTAACGCGCTCCTTAACCCCTGAGCGCTCGCGCTAAACTCTGCCTGGTCTATGCCGTAACGTATAATAATATACTTGTCAGGGCTTGAGATACCGTTAATCAGACCATGATCCCGATCGTAGCGCGAGACTACGATGATCTTGGTGCTAAAACCCGCGGCAAGCCTCTCCAGCCAAACAAAGAACCCGCGCCTCCAGCACGCTTGGTAATCATTAAAACTCCAGCCGTGTACAGTATGGACAACTATCTTAACCCCTGTTAACCTGGCTGCCAAACGACCTAAAATACCGGCCTTTGAACTGTGCGTATGGAGAATGCCAATATTATTCTTTTTAATAAAAAGGCAGAGTTCAATTAAGGCTAAAAAGTCCAGGAATGGGTTTATCGGACGCTCTAAACATCTTGATTTCTTTAATGTTAGCCCGCTCACGCAGGAAGCTTCCCCGGTTAATACCCCCTCTCTGGCAGTAAACAAAAAAGGGCGGAATCTTGTCTTGTCTAAATGCCTTATCAGGCTTAAGAGCTGTGTTTGAGCCCCCCCTAACTCCAGCTTAGTAATCACATAGAGAATATTAACGGGATACATTTGAATGAGTTATATTATAGTATTTCCCCCGGAGAAATTCAAGCATTATGAAGAGAGAAAAGAGGCAATATTGAAGCAGAGATTAGCTATAGATTAGCTTTAAACGTGGCTATTTTAGCGGTAAAATTCGATATTCCCAAAACTGGCAAGGCTGTTTTTAAGTAAGACAACCGCTCCCTTAACCCCGGTTATAGACCTGGCGAAATCCAGGGCCCCAGCCAGCGATTCTTTATTTTGCACCCGATTTGCCACAGCCGTAGCTACGGCATCTGCCAAAGATACATTCTTGGACAGGATTACGACACTATCGGCACAACCAAAGCTCAAAGAATGTCCCACGATACCAGAAGAAGTACATATACCTAACGGGGTATCCTGGGGCTTGATCTTTAGTTTAAGCTCTTTCCATAGCTTCTTCCTTCCGGTATAAATACCTACCAGGCGCAGCTTACGGCTGGCTATAAATATGTCGCCCCCGTTCTCGATAATCACTTCCTTATAACCCCGCCTTAACAAATCCCTCCCCAGGAACTGCGCTATTGCCCCGGCAACCGCAGCCATAGGCCCCACGCCGGCTTTTCTCCCGGCACGGCTCATTGCTTTAATAATGGGTTTTGCTTTTAATTCTACCGCTATGGGTTTAAGCGCAGTCAAGAATCGCTTGTCTCTTGAGATATAATTTTCAATATCGCTGCGATAAAGCTTGATCCTTTCTTTGATAAAATCCTTATCTATTTTTTTATCGGTAAGGATCTGCAGGTCTGTTTCTTGCACGGTAATGCCAAGCGAATAAAGCCTGCCAGGGCTAATCCAATCTCTGTAAAAACGCTTTTGATAAACAGTCTTTTTCATCAGCATATCCTGGGCAAGGGTTCAGAAACAAGCATCTCTACCAGCCGCTGGGTCCCCGACACTGTGTTCATAACCACTTGTCCGGGGTATCCTTTCGCCACGTACCCGATAACCTGGGCGTCGCGGCCCAAAGGATGCCTTTTTAATAAATTTAATACTTTCCCGGCAGAGCGATCTTTTACTACCAGTATCGCCTTTCCTTCGTTAGCAATATAGAGCGGGTCCATGCCCAATAATTCGCATGCCGCCCTGACCTTGCCGGAAACAGGGATGCGCCTTTCTTCAATCACTATCCCCAGGTTCAGGTCTGCCACGATTTCATTTAAGGTAGTCGCGACTCCCCCCCTGGTAGGGTCACGCATAAATCGCACTGCCTCCGTCTTAAGAAGTACCGGCATAATTAAATCTTTTAATGCGGCGCAATCGCTTTTTATATCAAATCCCAGATCCAGTCCTTTTCTTTTAGTCAATACCGCCAGGCCGTGTTGCCCTATCTTACCGTTAATAATGACCCTGTCGCCAGGCCTTATATTTTTTAGAGAGAGGCCGCTCTTAGGCACAATCCTTCCGATCCCTGAGGTATTAATAAATACTTTGTCAGCCGCCCCCTTTTCAACAACCTTGATGTCTCCGGTAACCACGCGAGAGCCAATCTTTTTTGCCTCTTGAGCTATAGAACGAACTATTTTCTCCAGTATGTCGTACTCCAGGCCCTCTTCTATGATCAGGGCCAAGGAGAGATATTCGGGCCTGGCCCCCTGCATAACTAAATCATTCGCCGTACCGCAAACCGCAAGCTTGCCGATATCGCCTCCCGGGAAAAAAAGGGGAGTTACCACAAAGGAGTCCGTAGTAAAAGCAATCCTCTCTTTCAGGTTCAAAGAGGCGCTGTCTGAGAGTTCAGCCAATATGGGATTATTGAATTCTTTAAGCAGCAGGTCTCTGACCAACGCATGCATCATGGTCCCGCCGCTGCCATGGGAAAGTAATATTTTTTTAGTTTTCATGATTATTGTTTTATGGCTTAACGCCCAAGCAGCTAAGGTCTTTTTTTAGTTGTTCCACCCCGGTGAAGACAAAACCCTGTATACCTAAGCCCCTGGCGCTTGTAATCAACTCGGCCCTGTCATCGGTATAAAAGGTCTGCTCGGGGGAACTCTGCAGGATCTGGAGCGTTTTCTGATAGATCAGCGGATTTGGCTTAATCAAGCCCAGCTGGAATGAAGTTATGATATCATGAAAGGCGCCAAAAACAGGGAAGGCTCTGCCGATATACTCGAAATGCAGGGCATTGATATTCGAAAGGAGCGCCAACCTATAATGCTCTTTTAAACTAAGCGCGAGCTCATACACCTGGCGGTTTTTTTCTGAGAAAAAAAATATCTCCTGCCAAATACGCACAAAGGATTCATAATCAAGCTCTAGGTTGAGCATCTCCTTGACCTTTAAGAAAAACTGTAAGGGAGAAAGCTTGCCCTCTTCGAAAGACATGGTAATCTCGGAATCAAAAAAAAGTCCGAGTATCTCGTTTTCATCCTTATCGGCAAATGAGGCTATCTTTTTTGCGGCTATGCGATGGTCAAAATCAACCAAAACCCTGCCCAGATCAAAAACAATAGCCTTAATCCCGCAGGACCCCCCGCCAGAGGAACAAACAGTATGATTCTTTTGCAGCGAATAACTTCCAGTAGGCATTAATTCCCTTTTTCCTTGCCTTTTCTAAACAAATCCAGGAACCTGTCTTCGTATTCCTTGTACACATTCCATTTATCCAGCTCAAGCTTGAGTTCATTGGCCTTGGTGATATCCTGCTTGGCTTGCTCAAAAAGCTTGTCAATCTTCTCTTTCATGGAAGCAGGAAGTTTGGTTAACTGACTGAGGGTTTTCTTAATCTTTTCTATCTCATCTTCCCCAATCGGCCCTGGGTGGGCCTGAGAACCTAATTTTAGATACTCCAGGAGCTTGTTAATCTCCCCCTCTATAACATTAGCCTGTTCCGCCAGCCCAGCAAGGTCTATCTGGATATTCAATATCTGGGATAGGGCGGTGAGTAGCGCATGAGATGCTTTCGGGTTCTCGATCTGAACAGCATAAAGGGGTATCTCCCCCAACAGACAAAATCCTTCGAACCCTTCTTTTTTTGCTACACCTAAGAATAGACCATTCATCCCGCTTATTTGTCCGTCGTAGAGAAGGTTTAAATTGTATTTCTTCAGATTGTTGTTCAGGTCCCGCGAGGTAGCGCTAAACCACACTCCCGGATTTTGAGTATGCTCGATAGGCTGCGGCATTGCGGCAAAACCTATAATCATTTTTGCCTTAAAGAGTTTGGCCAGGCCTATAATTCTTTTACAATAATCCTGAGCCTGCACTAAATCCGGCTGCGCGCTACTAATAAATATAATCAGGTCATTTTTGCCGGTTTTATTCTTCCAGAAATAGAATTTACTATAGGGTAGCTGGGGCAGGGACAATATCCCTTCCTGCACGACATTGCCGGTCAGATAAAAAAAATCTCCCGGGGCAATCTCGGCAAACTCTTCAGCTTTAAGCTTATCCACCAAATACTGCGCGGCTTTAAATGCTACCTCCCCCATCCCCGGCCAGGCACAGATAAGATACGGGTTCTTTAGTTTTGGTCTTTTATAAAACTTGATCCCTTCCATACGCTCACCCCTTAATCGAATCGGTACTGCTTCAGGAACTCCTCCAGTACCGCTGCTCCTCGGTATAAATTATCTATTTTGACATACTCATCGGCGATATGGGCGCAACCGCTACAGCCAAAACCTGTCGCAACCGCGGGGATGCCCTTATCCTGAAAGAAACTTATCGTAGTCGCTCCCTCCGAGCCTTTTATGCAAGGCTTACGGCCCAGGCGTTTCATTGCTTTTACTAAATAAGAGACTAAGGGATGGTCTGTTTTTATTAAATAGGGTTTTTGAATCCCTTCTATCTCTATCTGGGACCGTGCGGCCTGCTTCTTGACTACTGATTTTATCTCTTTTAAAATCCTCTTTACCGAATCTCCCGGAAGAAAGCGGTAATCCAGCTCAAACTCACACCAGTCAGCCACCACATTTACCTTGTCTCCTCCCCTGATTGTCCCGATATTAAGGGTTGCCGGCTGCAGATATTGAGTTCTTCTGCCGCGCTGCCGGCTGGCCCAATGGTCCTTTAACTCCTCAAGGATAACCATAGATGCATCTATGGCATTCCTGCCCAACCAGGGATAAGCACCATGGGCTTTTTTTCCTTTAATCCCAATCTTAAGATGCAGTAGTCCTTTCTGGGTAACGATAATCTCAAAATCATCGGCATCTAAGACTAAGGCTGCATCCGGTTTTAATATGCCCTTGTCCAATAGAGGGGCTATGCCTAAAGCAGATCCACTCTCTTCATCAGCGGTTGCTGCAAAGACTAAACTGTAATCTAAGCTGGCGCCATCTTCTGCCAAGCTGTTTATTGCCTCCAGGCTCACCGCCAAATTCCCCTTGCAATCCGTAGCGCCCAGCCCATAAATTCTTCCTCCCTGCAACTTACCGGAAAAGGGAAGAAATCTCCAGTGCTCCCCGGCAGGCACAGTATCTAAATGCGGGGTAATCAAAAGTGAGCGTTTTCTGCCTTTACCTTTTATCATCGCAACCAGATTGGAACGGTTCTTTTTGAATTCATAAATTTTAGATTCAACTCCCATCCCGCTTAGATACTTCTTTACAAACCCGGCGATCGCAAATTCATTGCCAGGAGGATTCTGTGAATTCAATTGAATAAGTTTTCTGGTAAGTCCTATCAGGCGTTTTTTATTAACCATAAGTATCAGGAACAGGTTGAGCAATTATGGCTTGTGCAACTACCGCAGCCGCAGGAAGAATTGGTAATATTGCCTTTTGCGTCCTTGGAGGAGAAAGAAAAGGTAGAGATTAACCGCTTCAGCTTACCCTGAGCGCATTTAGGACAGGTTATTTTCTGGCTGCCCCGCAGGAGGTATTCAAATTTCAATCCACAGCTCAGGCATAGATATTCGTATATAGGCATATTTAAGATCCCCTACCCGCCAGATTCAGCAAGAATATTACGGATTTTTTCAGAAGGAATATTATACCTTAATTTTTGTAACTATTAAACAAAAATGACTGTTTCAGAAGCTGAAATTCATGCTTATGGCGCAGGCCTCACCGTCGCAGAATTGCCCTTCTACGTTAAGCCAGGCTCTCTGACTGAAGGCAAAGTCAAACCCTGCTACAACACCCAGATCTTTGGTTAGGTCAGACATCCTGCGTTTCCTGCTATCTTCGATCTTATGGATATAGTCGACCCTTGACCATTTTATCCCCAGGTAAGGAGTAGTTTTAAAGAGGTCCCGCGAGGCCAATAAAGAGAACTGCCAGTCATCCAGGATAGCCCTGTGTCTAGTCCCGCCTAAACGAGACGTTTTAGGATGCACGCTGATATGCTGGAACCCAAAGACCATTTTTAACTTATCCTCTTCATAAAGTCTGAGACGAAAACCATAGCCTCCGGCAAAACTGGATGAATAATCGATTTCATCGCTGGTTATCGGACGCTGTTTTATGTTGCCTGCGCCGCCTTTTAAATCGATAGTAAGCCAATCATAAAGCCCCCAGGAGACGAGAAGAAAATGCTGGGTGCCTCTGACCTTGCCAAAATCATCTTCCAGGTAACGTTTAAAAATCATATGCGTCTGCGCCCCTAGAAAGAACTGTTTTTCTTTGGGCATTTTTGTCCCGTAACATGGCGCAGCCTGGGCTGGGATTATTGAAATCAAAACCAGAATAAAACATATTAGTAAATTACGCATCTTATCCTCCTCATAGATGAATCCTTAAAAAGAAATCGCCGCAATTGTTCTTTAGCAGGAACCGCAAAGGGCAAAGATCGCACTTTGGCTTCTTTTTAAGACAAAACTCCTTACCCAGCCTTACCAAAAGGGCGTGGTATTCGTTAAATAATCTAGTTGCGGGCTTAAGATCTCTTAAAAAAAGGTCCTGAACCTCGCTATACCCCCAGTCTTCTTTAGTCAACCCATGCCTGTAAAATATCCTTCTGGTGTAGGCGTCTACCACAAAAACCGGTTTACCCAGCGCATAAAGCAGTATAGAATCTGCCGTCTCCGGTCCGATGCCGTTAACCGAAAGTAGTTGTCTGCGCAACTCCCCGGTAGTTACCGCAGAAATCTTTTCGATGCTCCCCTGATAAGATTCAAAAAAGAACCTTAAGAAATGCTTAATCCTGCTGGCCTTTATATTATAATACCCTGCAGATTTTATCAATACGGCTAATCTTCGGTCTGGTAATTTATAAAGCTTGTTTGGGGTAAGCAGTTTTTTGTCTTTGAGATTGCGGATCGCCTTCTCTACATTGGACCAGCTGGTGTTCTGGGTAAGGATTGCGCCGATTATAACCTCAAACGGCGTATCAGCCGGCCACCAATGCTGGGGGCCGAAAGAGGCGTGGAGTTTATGGTAAATGGAATGGATCCTGGAGCTCATTCCTTCAGTTCCAGAGGATTATAATTATAATAAGCAAATATGGTATATGTGGTGCCGGATACGGAGCCGGTAGATTTACCTTTAGGCGTAGCCCAGCCGTGACCGGTATCAGCCGAGTCTTGAGTAGCATAAGGAAGGCAACTTTCTCCCTGGCCGGAAGGAGAAGGGCTGGAGATTACCATACTGCCTAGTTCTGCCAGATATGTATCTGCCTTTTGGGCGTATACTTTTGCTTTCTCAACCATGCCTTTTTTGGCGTAAAATTCAGAGAGGATCCTGAAAGACAGGATCATCTGCGCGGTCCATTCTGAAGAAATGATCCCTCCCCTTGCCAGGTGTGCCTGCGCAGCAAAATCAAATCCCTTGATTTTGACTATCTGCCCTTCCGGCCGTGTATAGTCCGCCTCTACACTGCAATTATCCTGCGCAAACTCCATAATCTTCTCCGGGTTCATCCCTACAGAAAGGAGCTTCTCCGGCCCGACAGCTGCGATAGACCAGGCATAGGTATCAGTAGCTATCGTAGAATCCCCTTTGCCGCGTTTTACAGGAATATCTGTCCTGCCATAAGTATGGCCGACGAGCCAATTCAAGACTTTATCCCTAGCCGCCAGATATTCCGGCTTCCGGTCGATCTTGTAGAGCATATCAAAAAATGCGTAGGCATCAAGGTTATGCTCGGTAGCATACCACTCCACAGAAGGGCCGCCGCGTATCCCGCCCTCCTTATCCTCGCCCTGGAGAGCGATTATTGCCTGTGCGATCTCTCTGGCCAGCCCCATATAAGAATAATCCTGGCTTCTCTTCGTATATTGTACTGCCGCAATCCCCAGCCAGATATTCGGCCCGCTATGCACCACGTACTCTGCCGGGGAGCCGTCATCAACATAATAGGCATTCACAAATTTTCCTCCCTGCCTCTGGGCTTTTTTAGCAAAAAAATCCAATATTCTTCTGGCTCGCTCAAAATCACCAAAATAGGCATAGGCCTGCAACGCCAAGGCCTGGTCATAAACAAAGGCCCAGTTATTGATATCGCTATCCCCCTCAAAACTCATAACCAGCCCGGTGCGGGGATTTTGATGAATCTTAAGCCACTGATACATCTTATCTATGTTGGCTTTTTCCAGGCTGGCCTTGCGTTTATTTAGATTTAGGATCTCTTCCGTAACTGCGCTCTCTTTGTTTTGAAGCAAACCTAACTGTTCCTGCAGTAGGCTTTTCTCTTTTGATAATTGCGCAATCAGATTGCCGAGTTCCTCTACCTTACGGGCATTATCTGCCTGCGCTAATTCTGATTTCTCTCCGAGCTTTAACCTATCCTCCTCAATTGTTTTAATGCGCAGCTGAAAGGCCTGGATCTTGTTTTCCAGTTCTTCCCTTTCTTTGCTGATCTCCCTTATCTTCTCTTTAGCAGAGCTGGATTCCTGAAGGGTGTTAACCAACTGCTCAACCAGGGCCTTATTCCCTCTGATTAACTTTATATTTATATAGCTTCCTATTGCAAAGGCTAACCCCAGTATGATAATTACGCCTAAAACAAAGGGGATAAACCATTGCTTAGCCCTGGCATAACGCATAATTTTATTGTTATCCACTTCTGGGATCTGTTCATAGGCTAGTCCGATAAGGTATTTGTTAGGCTGCGCCTCTACGTCCTGGACCCAGGCTATCTTAGCTACGGCTAGGATAGGACGAGCGGCGAATGGCATCTCGATCCCCAGGGAGAGTTTAACCTGCCGGTTCTTTATAAGTGTGGCAAGCGCGGGATTAAGGTTGTTCACCGTAAGACAAATCCCGCCCTTGCTTATGTTATTAGTGAAGCCCTGAAGCCAATCAGAGGCCAGGGTCGCTCCGTCTAACCCCAAGATATTAAACTGCACGGGGAAAACCGAATCTAGCCTGATATATTGCCTGCGCTCTGAACTTGATTTTTCTTTTTCCGTCATATTTATTGTGGGTTCCGTTTTTCTAGTATTATCCTCTGCTTGATTTTTTTGGCCAAGCCTTCAAAAAAGTCCTTAAAAGCCGGGTAATCGTCTTTCAAGACAAGGCTTTCTTTTAGCTCTGTCCTTTGCGTAAAAATTATGTTTTTATCTCGGCGGCTATACTCTATCTTGCAGTTTAACCAGGGGCTATCCGCGGCAATATTCTGGGGCATATACCTTATGACAAATTCGTCGGGGATTGCAATTTCGAAGGTCGTCTCTTTGATATCCAGGAGGGCGAAATCTATCGGGTATTTACGCTGATCCTTGGCTACCAGGGAGGTATCCAAGCTAACTAATTGGGGCATAATCCTTAAGTCCCCGGCCGGGGTAAAATATTCCGGACCGGAAAAAGTATAGTGCAATGTAATGGGTTCATTAAGATTATCCTGCTTCTTAATATTATACCCCTCTAGCCTTGCGCCTATGGAAACATCCTGGATTTTTTCTTTCAGCGTCTCCTCAATAAGTTCAGGGGGGGTATATATCAACCAGTAACGCTGTGCCTGGTCATACATGCCGTTGGTAATTATTGTCTTTTCTGCCGAAATGGTTTCATCGCTCTTTACCTGTATTTTGAAACGCTGGCTAATCAGATTCTGGGAAGCCATGGAGGCAGGAATGGAATATATTTTATAACCTGAATTTTTAAATAGTATTACTTTTCTCCCCTGATCGTCTACGGGCAAGTCGCCAAAAGAGCAAGTCTCGGCAGTAGGGTCAAGGAAAATAACATCGTTTCTTAGCGAGAGCGCGGCAATGCAGTGGTTGAAGAGTACGGCCGGAAAATCTTCGTCGAGATTATAGCATTCTTTGGTCGGGATAAGCACAGGCCAGGCAGTGAACCCTGCCTCTTTTAACATGGTGACCAAAAGTATCGCCTGGTCCTTGCAATCGCCGTATTTATTTCTAAAAATGTCCTCGGCTTTATGCGGCTCATAGCCTGCCTGTCCGTATTCTACGGCCACGTAACGTATCTTTTGTGCGCAGAAATTATATATTGCCCTGGCCTTGGCTTCCTCGGAACGCATACCGGCCGTCAGTCCTTTAACTTTTTCTTTAATAGCGGCGTCTGCCTTGATCTTATCCCTGGCGAGCTGCCACCACCAGTCATATACCTCTTTCCAGCTTCTGAATGTAGAGATGAGCATAGCCGGGTTTATCTCTACCCCGGGGGGCATATTTGACTCCGGGACTATCTGGGGGATATCTTTAAACTGCCAGCTGTAAATCCGCTCTTTAGTATTTTCTTGTATGATAGGTTTTAAATCTGCCTTGAAACCATTGTAGTTATCGTTGATGTTCTTTATATTGAAATTTCCCGTCTCGGGAAAAGTAACGCTGAAGTTTGCCGTAATGATCGGTTCTTGTGCCTGCAGGGGGTAACTGAATACAAAATCTTTTTTATTAATAAGCTGGCTGCGGGAGATCCTGATCTTATACTCCACTACCGCCCCTTCGGTAATCTCGGGGAAAGAGATGATAAAAATGCGCGCATTGCTATAAAGCGGGAAGTTTAAATACCTTGAGACATCGCGTCTATGGCGGCTGCCGACTTCAAAGAACGTGCCGTCCGGTTTTATGGTGCGCGCGTATTCCAGTTCTACCTTTTCATAGGTAGAATCGTATTCTATATGGCTCACGGAAAAACTGTCTTTCCCCCGTTCATTTAAAATC
>Ga0172375_10008433_pt1 | contig 13851 bp, 12 predicted proteins | sample LakKiv1m_FD_114537 | JGI IMG/M metagenome (GOLD analysis project Ga0172375, IMG submission 114537) | Freshwater microbial communities from Kabuno Bay, South-Kivu, Congo - kab_092012_11.1m | ecosystem: Environmental > Aquatic > Freshwater > Lake | place: Democratic Republic of the Congo...
CAACTCGCCGTAGCCCAAGCAGGCAACGCCAAGCCACAGCAACCACCAACCCAAAATGCACCACGTAAGCCATGCTACTAGGGCACATCTGTTTGCTGTAGCAGCCTCGAATCTCATCTCCCTCCCTCATGTTGGAGGGTCAATAATCGCAGTAGATTCTTTATTCGCTCGACATTCCGTGCCCCCAATATTGTCCTGACCGCATGCCGAATCAGAAGGCCACCGCCTGCTCTAAAAACGACTTTCTCGATGCGTCTATCTATAATCATATTTGCTATCACTTGTGGCGGATGACGATACTCCCCAGGCAAAGCGCAATGATGCAGTCGTTTTGCCCAGGCAGCCATTTGCCTCGTATGCGTTGCCTTATCGCCTTGGCCGAGATTGACTACAAGATTGGATCGTGGTATTGCAATAACACCTCTATTGTGGTTGATCGCGAAAGACCATTGGTAATCCCACGTATCTACTTTCTTTTGGTAGCCAAACTCATACAGCTCACCCCAGATTAAAGGAAAATAACGCGTAGTCTGCGGCACTTGAACAAGGCCATTGGCATCTCTCCAGATTGGCCACTTCGCCATATTATAGTCATAATAATCCCACGCTCTTCGCCATGATGCCCACCCCCACGCTACAGCGGAGTTTGCAAAATCATAAGAATATTGCGATGGAAAGCGTTTTAACAACGGGTTGCATCCAGCAATCATCATCACACGTCGTGTCGTCCGGTAGCGCTTGAGAAGACACTGGCAATAAGAAAAGAAGTCCGAGGAGGGCAGGACATCGTCCTCAATGACGATGCCCTCTTCCTCTTCACCAAAGAACCATGTGATCGCCTCAGACACAGCACGACCACAGCCCAGGTTGTTCTCACGAAACATTGTTTTCACCTGACATGGCCAATCAACGTCTGTGGCGATTCTTCGAACTTGGCTGCAGATGTGCTTCTCTTCTGAGATATCTCTTCTCGGTCCATCCGCTGCCACATAAAGCCGTGCAGGGCGTACCCGACGAATCGCCTCGAACACAACACGGGTTGTCTCAGGACGATTAAAGACGAGGAATAGAACAGCGCTTTCCATCGAGTTACTCAGCAGATAAACCGGCATGAAATGTTTGTGCCGGGTGCGAGAAGACAGGGCATGGCGTCACCTATTACTCTTGCTGAAGGTTTTCAAATAGTTTCTAAGACGATGCAAGTGAAAACGCAACGTTCTCTCCCTCAACAGCATGCCGTTCTCCCCTCGCATCCCCTGCGCGTCCTTCAATGGATGGCATGAAAGATCACGCATCCAGTTGTCTTGGTTTCGTTCAATGAACTCAACAGACTCCCTGCTCAACTTGTGGAAGTATGGTCTCAGAAGTGCTGTCGCCACCCGCGAAGGACTGCGCGAGTTAAAGTCGCGTACCCAATACGAGTTAAGTCCGTATCGATGGTAATAGTGACCATGTTCCATGACCATCATTCTCTTGTCGGCGCCAAGTAATCGCAACCCGAATCCCCAGCAGTCGAGCGCACCGGATGATTCAGGATATCCTCCTACTTCCTGCCACGCGCTTCGTTTGAATAAATAATTGCCACTGGCAGCCGGAACAATCCCGCCAGAAAGATGGTCTCGTAGGAGTATTTGTCCTTCCTTGAACCGCCACTTATGGCTAACTCGTTCTGTTGTCTCACGAAAATAGTGCAACTCACGAAAAGCCGCAACGTCGGCATCAGTACTTTGTGCAAAAGCGGTCAATGAGGCTAACGAATCCGTTTCCAGCACATTGTCCGAATCGAGGCAAAACACGTAATCGGATCGAGCTGCGTCGACAGCTGTGTTGCGTGCACTCCCCCCGCCCCTGTTCGTTTTGTGGAACAATACTCTAAGACGCAAGTACTTCGCCGCTATTTTTCGCAGTACGTCCCTCGTACCGTCAGTCGAGCAATCTTCAGCAATCACGATCTCATCGACGACATCCGTGTTCTGGCAGAACACGGATGCGACGGCCTCTTCAATCGTGGCTTCACAATTGTATGCTGGAATTATAATAGTAACCATCTTATTTCCTTCCGCCATCGGATATCCGGCACGGAATCACACATTGCGTTTGACGGCACGACAAAAAACATCCTCCTGTACTTGCAGTCACTTCCCTTGGCGCAAGACTCGCCAGATTTGGGCAGAGCACCATCTGAGCGTGACAGGTATTTCCAATAGACTCAGGGCCTGCATGCGAAGCATCCGAGGAGCCACAATGACATTGCTGCCGACTGCGGAAACAAACTGAACAAGAACGGCAACCAACGCGGCACCCATGATTCCCAATCTGGGAATCAATAGGTAATTTCCCGCTAGGGCAACTGCTACCCCCATCATGGTTCGCACCAATTCGATCCGGCCATTGCCTTCGTTTACGATCCACATACCCTGTGCGACGCCAAGAGAAATGAAAATGAACGTAAGCACGTGGATGGACAATACTTTCGACGCCTTCGCATAAGCCGGCCCGTAGAGGATGCTGACTGCCAATGATCCGAAAATCCACACCAAAGCCATAACCGCCAAGCCCACGGTGGCATAAACCCTGAACACTTGCCTCAACGCTTGGTAGTAGGCTGCCTCGGATTCCGCTTTTGCCCTTGCCACATGCGGGGCGAGCGCAGTAGAGAGCGTCAATGGAATGAATCCCCACATGGTTGACAAAGCCACTGCGGCCGCGTAGATTCCCAATTCTGCCTCACCGAGCATTTGCCTCACCATGACCTGGTCAATGCGCATGTAGATCATTATGGCTAGTCCGCTGAGCAGGAACGGGTACGCCTGGGCAAGCAAAGCCCTTGCGTGATTCCAGTCACTGCGCCACACGCCGGAACACCGAAACTTGCGATATGAAATCCACAGTCCAACAGCGGCCAGTGCCATGTCTAACAGAAGGGCTGCGGCAAACAATATCAGCGGCGCCCGAAACCACAGCAGCGCCACCTTCACACCATTGGCCGTCACGTACGAAAGCAACTTTGGAATCACAGTGCGGCGGTTCTGCCCTTGGCTTTGGAACCACAGATCTATCGTGTTGGCGGCCTGAAAGACCAAACCGCCCGCGATGAGTCCCGTGATTAGCAAGGCGCGTAGGTCATTCGGTCGCAGAACAGCAACACTCCCCACTGCGCCGATCCACGACAAAACTCCACAAACCAGTCGAAGCTGGAATGCCGTTCCCAGGATGATTGGACCTTGCATCGGGGCTTTTGAAATGTCGCGGACGATGATGCCATCAGCTCCCAGATTGGCAATTGTCTGGAATATTGCAACCATGCTGATCGCGTAGGCGAGTTCACCGTATTGTGCTGGCCCGAGATGCCGCGCAACCAGCGCACCGACCGTCACACCCAGAGCCAGTCGAACAAGCCTGTCCAACATGAGCCAACTTGTATTTCCGACGACACTCCGCAGGCCAAGGCGGATCATATCTTCGGTATCGGAAGATTGTTGCTTTATGGCCGTCATTTGCTTGAGACTTTGGGATTGCGTCCTGAAGGGTCCCTTTGAGTCACTCATCAATCCCGCGTCATTCAATTTGAGAGACAATCGAGTCGCCACGGAAGCGCTTGGCAAGAGTTGATAGCGCCAGTATTATGATCTCCGAGCGTAGTAAAGAATGAGAAATGCCATTGTGTTTCGCATTAATAAAGAAACACACTCCGTCCCCGTCAGTTATGCAACTGACAAGATATTACAACGAATAATTAATCCATAAGTATATACTATGTATGGGCTGTTCTCAAGCCGAAGATGGGCTGTTGCTCTCGAAATTTATCTTTGCAAACATTCTGCTTTGACTTTCAGGAGGTGTGTGACATATTACAAAGGAAAGTTTGTGCCGGTTTGGGTTGAAGGCGAAATATAGACGGGAAGGATTGGAAATTAACAGGGGAGATTCGATATGAAGAAAGCTCTTTTTGTTATTGCTGTTCTTATGGCGGCTGTCTCGGTCAATGCGCAGAGTTGGACTCCCAGGGTCGCAGGTGACCATCTTTTTGATACACAAAGCTTTTTACGCCTCAGCCGTGGCGATCTTACATGGTCCGCTGCAGTCAGCGCTATGGTGCCCGCCGGCGAAAAGGGAATTACCCAGACGATAGATGCCCAGGCTGCGATAGGTTATTTCGTTGACGACAGGATCGAGATCGAAGGCGTGCTGAATTGGATGAAACTTGGACAGTCGAGCGGCGCATCGATCGGCGCCGGCGCAAACTACTATTTCTTCGAACATTTCGAAGGCACATATCCTTATGTCGGCTTGGGCCTTTCCACCTGGTTCTACGGGATGAAAGAACGGGGCACCCGGTGCAATGCAAAAGTCGGCGTGCGTCACCTTTTTACACCCCATCTGGGCTTGCGTGTGTGGGGTCAGTATGACGTGAAGATGGCGTCCATTCATGAACGCCAAGGCGTGTTCACAGCATACGTCGGCGTGTTCGCGCTCTCTCATTGAGCGGCGCGTCTTCCTGTCGGCTTGTATTGTCCTGATTCGGTCCGTCCGACCCCGGTTGCCGCCGGAGAGAGGTGTCTGTGTCGAGCAAATCGGTCAAGCGAATATCCTGCGAATCTGGCGCAAATGCGATAGCTTCGCGTTTCTCCGCTTCCGCGGCTACATATGACGGCGCAGCCCGGGTCCAGTTCGAAACCGCCGGTAAGCTGGTGGATTTCCTCGGCGCAATTCCGGCTCCCTGTAACATCCTTGACGTAGGCTGCGGCACCGGCATTCTGACCCGTATGCTCGTGGAAGGGTTCCCCGAAGCCAGGGTGCAAGCCCTGGATATCGCAGATAACCTGCTGGAAATCGCCCGTGTCCGGTTTTCCGATAACAAGCGCGTAAAATGCGTGCGGGCCGACGCAATGTCTTTTAAGTCAACCCGTAAGTTTCAATTGATCGCAAGCAGCTCGTCATTCCACTGGATGACTCCGCTGGAGCAGTTGTTCGCCAATATGCGCCTGCTTCTCGCAAAGGATGGCTTGATGGCTTTTGCTGTCATGACAAGAGATACACTGGAAGAGCTTCATAACTCACGGGCACGGGCGGTTCCATCCAAAGCTTCGGCATCCCGGCTGCCGGTTGCCGCTGAATTGCTCAAGATTCTTTCCGCTTCAGGCTTTGACGTGCTGCGTCAATGCGAGGAAACAACCAGGGTGTCATACCCGACTGTTACGGATTTTCTCTATTCTATTCATAGCGTCGGTGTTACGGGCGGTCCGGTTTCCTCTTCAGGCGCATTGCTTACACGTGACGAATTGGGTAGATTGATTGACGACTATGTGCGCAATTACAGCGATGAAATCGGGGGTGTTTTCGCTTCTTATCACGTTTTGTATGCTGTTTGCACTGCCTCAAACCCCGCGTCCATGAAGCCGCGTAAACGTAAACTGCGTTATTGATCAAGGATGCCTGTTCTTATGTCCCGTTCAATCTTTATCACTGGCACTGACACCGGAGTAGGAAAAACCACGGTGACCGCGGCAATTCTGGCCGTAATGCGACGGTACGGACTGGATTGCGTGCCTATGAAACCAGTGCAGACCGGGTGCACACGAAAAGGCTCCGCAATGGTTGCGCCTGACTTGGAATTCTGTCTTCACATGGCAGGGTTGACCGCGGCCCGGTCTGCCAAAAGCCATATGTGCCCTTACAAATTCCGCACAGCATGTTCGCCGCACCTTGCCTCGCGTATGGAAGGCCGTAATATCAGTATTGCCGGTGTTCGCAGGAACTTCAGAGCGCTTGCAGGCCGGTATGACAGTGTGATCGTGGAAGGCGCCGGTGGCGTATTTGTTCCTCTGGATCGGCGTAATACAATGCTTGATCTAATGGCTGCCCTTCGCTTGCCGACAGTCCTCGTAGCGAGACCTGGCCTCGGCACTATCAATCACACCCTTTTGTCGTTAAACGCCATGAGAAATGCCGATGTTCCGGTCCTGGGCGTAATCTTCAATCAGTCATCGCCCGGAAAACCCGGCCGGATTGAAAAGGATAACGCTGCAACTATCGCTCGCATGGGAAAAGTTTCCATTCTTGGAAGTTTTCCATATTTCTCTGAACTTTCACGGGGCCGCCTTTCCGCTGCGGCATTTACTGAATGGGCGGATATGCATCTTACAGCGCATCGTATTCTGAAGGGAGTTGGAGATTGCGGTTGCGGGCGTAAATAATCATGAGCAAAGGCGCATCATACCGGAAGCTGGATCGAAAAAGCGTTTGGCACCCTTACACCAAATTCTCTGCGCTTGAAAAAGATTTCCCTGTCATAGTGCGGGGCAGGGGACCGTATCTTTTCGACGCAGACGGCCGCCGTCTTCTTGATGCAGTATCCTCTTGGTGGGCGTGCAATCTTGGACATGGACACAGGCGGATAACCGGCGCCATCCGGCGGCAGGCGGGGATTCTGCAACATTCCATACTCGGTAACCTCACTCATCCGGCTGCCGCTGAATTGGCTACTGCTGTTATTGCGCTGTTTCCGGATCGCAACCGCCGGGTGTTGTTCGCTAGCGATGGCGCTTCGGCAGTGGAAGCGGCGCTTAAGATTTCCCTTCAGTACTGGCACAACAGGGGAGCGCCGGACCGGAACCGGTTCGTGTGCCTTGATTATGCCTACCACGGTGACACTTTAGGCGCAATGTCGGTCGGCTATCTGGAATCGTTCCACAAGCCGTTCGCGCCGGTTGTTTTCAAGGCTGAACGCGCCGAGTCTCCTTATTGCGCAAAATGCCGGCATGGATTGAACCCCGACACCTGCCGCCTGAAATGTTTCGAGTCCATGCGCAATGTGTTCAGGAAACTGCACAACAGGCCGGCAGCCGTTATTGTCGAGCCGTTATGCCAGGGCGCCGGTGGCATGCGTATTTATCCGACGGCCTATCTTGCCGCGCTTGCCGCACTTTGCAGGCGCACGGGCACATTGTTCATTGCAGATGAAATCGCGGTAGGCATGGGCAGGACCGGTCGAATGTTTGCCTGCCAGCACGCCGGTGTTGATCCTGATATCATGTGCATGGGCAAGGGATTGTCTGCCGGTTACCTGCCGATCAGCGCTACGGTTGTGAAAGCGCGTATTTACAACACCTTCGACGATGCCGGGAAGGATCGCACTTTTTACCACGGTCATACTTATTGCGGAAACCCGATTGCCTGTGCAACGGCGCTCGAAACCCTGAAAGTTTATCGTGATGAAAATATTGTGGAACACGCAGAATCCATGGGACATGTCCTGTCAACTGAAATGAAATCGCTGTCCGGCATCTCGGGCGTATCTGCGGTTAGAACGCTTGGCATGATAGGCGCCGTTGATGTTGCTGATCCCGCGGCAGTCAAGGCAATGCTGTTCCGGAAATATGGGATCATGGTCCGGCCCCTCGGCAACACGGTGTATTTCATGCTCCCGCTTAATGTTAGCGCATCATTGATCCGGTCAACCGTCCGCGCACTGCGGGACGCCATTTTACATTCCTGAGCGGAATATGCGGCTGCGGCGGTTTTACAGCGCGTATTTGCGGAGCAATGCCCGGAGCCGCTCGGCGGTTACCGGCCCCCTGGTGGCTGCGGTGTTCTTCTTTGGTAGCGTGTAGGCGATAAGATCGTCGAGTTCAGTCTCCCCAATTCCATAATCCGAGAGCGAAACGCCGATGCCCATTTCCTTGATGAAACTCCTTGCCCGGTCGGGTGTCTGGAAGAAGTCCGGGAAACAAGAGTACGCGTCTTTCATCTTGTTTCTATCTGCCTCTTCCATGTGCGCGAACAATACCGGAAGCAGCGCCGCATTTGCAGTTCCATGCGGGACTCCGTGCCGGAGCGTGAGATAATATCCAAGCGCATGCAGAATCGTGGTGCCGGTGTGGTCAATAACAATGCCCGCCAGGCACGATGCGTAAAGCAATTTTCCCATCGCAGCGCGTTCGCCTTCAGCTGCCGGAACCATGTTGGAAAGGATCATCGGCATGGCCTCTTTCGCGATCAAGTCGGAAAATGGCTGCGAACGCAATGAAACGAAACCTTCAAAAGCGTGAGTGAATGCGTCAAATGCAGTGCTTACAAGTATTTGACGCGGAATACCTTCCATTACTGTCGGGTCCAGTAAGCCGACAGACGGGTAGGTGAGGGGGCTGGAAAAGTTGATTTTGTCGTTCTTTCGTGTGTCGGTGATAATCGCGTACCTGTTTGACTCACTGCCGGTGCCGCAAGTGGAAGGAATCATGATCGTACGCACAGATGGACGGCTTGTTCCCGCTCCGCTCTGCATCGAATCGAAATCCGCGCGGTTGGCGGCCAGCGCGGCGATTGCCTTGGCCGCATCCATGGCGCTTCCGCCGCCGGCGCCTATCACGGCATCTGCTTCGAATTCGATCGCTGTTCGCGCGCCTTCTTCGACTGTGGAGATTGACGGATTCGGCTCAGCCCTGTCGAAAACCTTGTATTCAGCGCCCTTCAATGCGGTGATTATCCGCTTGGTCAGGCCGGATTCCGCCGCTGATCTGCGCCCTGTAACGATAAGAACCTTTCTTGTGCCTCCGAGATAGTCCGCCACTTTCTCGACAAGGCCTTCGCCAAACGAAATGCGCACTGGCGATGCAAAGTCGAACCGGCTCAAAAGCGTTCGTTGTTGGTTTTCCATTTTGCGAGGTCAATACGAGATGATTACCGCGAGTATGACAAGATCGTCTGTCCCGCTGTTGCGTATGGAATGCGAATCGCCTCTGCCCGTCAGGATCGCATCGCCCGCAGCCACCGGCGTATTGGTTTTGCCGTCATCCAGCATGCCGGCGCCTTTTTCAATGATGTAAATTTCATCCTCACCGTCGTGCTGATGCATGCCTATGCTTGCGCCGGGCGGAATAACAAGCCTGCCGCACAGTCTGATCCTGGCTGCAAAATCCTCCTTGTTAAGGAGATGGATCACATTAACGATTCCCTCGCCTCCACGCATTTTCTCGCGCAATTCGGAACGCATTTGATCCGGCTTCCTGATCATACGCCACCTCCTTCTGTTTTCCGTAAACCCTGGACTATTGCTTGGCAAAAAGCTTTATAACTCCAAAGCATCCGTCGTAACCGGGGTCTCTTGTCACTTCTCCCCTGCGCATTTTCACGATGGCCTCAGCAAGGAGCGGCGGATCGCATTTTGCCAGTTCTTCGGCCGGCGCATCCTTTAATATATATAATTCCGGCCCGATTTTCGCAATCAATGAACTGAATGCTTTTCGAACCCGGAGCGAGGCCGGACCTACTGATAGGATTTCCGACAGGATCTCCTGCAACGGAATCAGGCTGTAAAAGGGAGCGGCATTTTCGGGTCTGGCGCCGTCGGGCCGGTCGGCCAGCTTTGAAACACGATTCATTACACCGATTGTGACCGGCTTGCCGCAGACAGGGCAAAGTCCATGTTTGGCAGATGTTTCGTCGGGCAGGAGACGCACTTCGCATAACCTGTGCCCGTCCAGATGGTATTTGCCTTCATCAGGGAAGAATTCGAGTGTTCCACCGAATCCGCGTCCAGATTCCAATGCGGCCCGGATTTTATGGAAATCCATTTCAGTATCGAAGATGCACGCTTCCCTGCCGAGTTTGGAGGGCGAATGGGCATCCGAGTTGGACACAAGCCTGAAACGGTCCAGCGCTGAAAGCCGCCAATTCATTGCCGGATCTGAAGACAGGCCGGTTTCCAGGGCAAAAACATGGCCGGCAAGGTCGTCATAGCATTCTTCGATACTGTCGAATCCCGAACTCGCGCCGAGCGCCGAGAACCAGGGGGTCCAGATATGAGCTGGTATCAGGAATGCGCCGTCGGCCGATTCCAGCACAATTTCCAGCAGGTCGCGTGAATCCATACCCAGGATCGGCCGGCCATCCGACGCCAGATTGCCGATTTTCGACAAACGTTCGATGAACTTGGCTGCACCTTCAAGGTGTGGCATGAATACAAGGTGATGGACTTTCCTCGTGCGCCCGTTTTTTTTGTAGATGGTGGAAATTTCAGTCGAAATGACAAACCGCAGGACGCCGCGGCAGGAATCCTCGATCTCTTTATCGAGTTCTTTCTGCTCGGCATCATTTAGCCTGAACAAGCCCGGTTCTGTCGGCACAAGCTGATCATTGATCTCGGAAAACCATTTGGGATGCGTGAAATCGCCTGTTCCGATGACAGAAAGACCTTTCTTCCTGCCCCAGAGGGCCAGTTCCGGCAAAGTGCAATCACGGCTGACAGCGCGTGAGAAACGCGAATGAACATGGAAATCGGCGTAGAACATGGCGGATATTAACCGTAATGCGCCTGAAAAAGAAAGGCTGAAGGCAGGTTAAATTATTGATTTAAAGCATCAGGTCGCTAACATATTTATTCTTAGCAGATTAAGTTACCGGTAACCGGAAAGGACTGAATATAATGAAACGAATCATTTGTCTTGGCCTCTTATTACTTGTCGGAATGGCGGTCGGTTGTGTCCCGGAGTTTGTAAATCCGCTTCCGCTTTCGCCAAATCTGAAAAGCGACGGCGCGTTGGCAGGCGATTGGATCGGCACGGAAGTGAATCAAGGGAAAACAAACGAAATCCGCCTGTTTGTTCTGGCCAGATCTTCCGGATGGATGGATTTTCTCTATGTCACTCGGAATGATGCAGCCGATCCTGTAAACGTTCTGCAACTGGAAGGTTACGTGACGGACATAGAGAAAAACAAGTTCCTGTCGCTCCGCGGAGTTGAGGAGGGAAAGGAATCGGCGACCAATAAGACCTGGTTGATCGCCGGATACACCGTTTCATCAAAGAATCTCGATATATCGCTATTCTCTCAAGCCAAGGTGAAGGCATTGGTGGAAGACGGGACGCTTAAAGGCATCAACACGGATTCGGATTCAGTCAAGGTGACTTCTTCCTCCGATGAACTGGTCGCGGCCATTACGAACAAGGGCCTTAAGGCGTTTGTTGACGAAGAATCAATTATGCGGTTTTCAAAATCCAAGAAATAGTGACTGGCTCCTTTTCATCCGGATTTCGTAAAGGCCTGGCGAGAACCTGGCCCTTGTTGCTGGTTTTCCTTGCAGCCTTAGGGCTCAGGCTGATCTATCTGGTCCAATCAACCGCCAATCCCCTGTTCGGTGTGCCCGTAGTTGATGCCGCCAGTTATGAGCAGTGGGCGGAACGGATACTTCATGGCCGCTGGTTTTATGACCACGTTATGATCTATACGCCGGTGTATCCGGCGTTCCTCGCCTTGCTCAAGTTCATGTTCGGTTCCGGGGCATGGGCATGCAAGCTCACTCAGAGTCTTATGGGCGCCTGTACCGCATTGCTGATTTCCGTCATTACCTGGAGGACATGGGGCAGGCGAGCGGGGCTGATAGCCGGTCTTCTGGCCGGGACAGCGTGGATGGGCGTGATTTTCGATGCCGAATCCTATTCCGAGACTTTTGCCATATTCTTCATGTGCCTTTCGCTGTTTCTTGCCGGTTCGCGCAAACGCGGTGCTATTACGGTTCTTGCGGCCGGGCTCGCGCTCGGACTGTCTTCGGGCGCGCGGGTGAACCTGTTGCTGCTTGTGCCGGCGTTCCTTGTCTGGGGCTTTTTTCGGGATATCGCCTTCAGTCGCATGAAAGCCCTGCGCAGCGCCTTTCTGCTGTGCCTGGGCATGGTAATCATTCTTGCGCCGATTGCATGGCGGAATTACCGCATGTCCGGCTCGTTCGTGCTGCGGGTCCAAGGCACATGGAATTTCTATTCCGCGATGAACCCGGATTTCGGGGGTTACTATCCGCCGGCTGGTGCAAAGTTCAACAAGTACATGCTTGAGCCTATTCAGCACGGGATGAAGAATGACATGGAATTCGAGCGCTACTGGGGCGACCGGGCGCGGGCCCTCATTTCGGAGCGTCCGCTTGATGTGGCCCGGGTTTTCGCCAGGCGCATCCTGATTTTTCTCAATGCCCGCGAATGGAGCCAGGAATTCGATGTGTATGCATACCGGGCATATTCTTCCGTCCTGTCTCTTCCATTCTGGCCCGGTTTCTGGCTGGTGGCACCCCTCGGAATCGTGGGCCTTTTCGTGTTGAAGAAGCGCAGAACGTATGACGGGTCATTACTTGCGGGTTGCCTGATCCTGGCTGTTGCCTCCGTGATATTCTTCAAAAGTTCCGGACGGTTCCGATTGCCGGTGTCTGTAATAATGGCAGCGTTTGCGGGTGGGCTTTGCGCCAGGCTCTGGTGTTATGTCGAACACCGGCAATGGCGAAGAGCCGGCTTAATTGCAGTTGCCTCGGCAATTCCGGCATTATTCATCCTGCCCGACTGGCCTGGCATTGCAGGTAACCAGTCCGCCCGGCATGAATTGTTCGTCGGCGAACACCTATGGAAAGCCGGGCGATCCGATGACGCGCTTGCCATGCTGGAACAAGCAACCCGGAAATATTCCTGGGACCCCGACTCGCCGTACCTTGCAGCGATAATCTGTCGTTCGAAAGGCGATCCGGATGCGGCAATGCGCTATCTCGATACAGCATTGAGTCGCGAACCGGTTTATCCCGAGGCAATTATTCTGCAAGGCAGAATTCTCCTGCAGCAGGGGCGTCCTGGCGAAGCCCGTGATCTGGCCGAACGCGCAACGGCCATGCATCCCGGCAGTTCAGACGGCTGGTTGTTAAAAGCCGACGTTTGCCGCAGCTTGAAAGACACCGATGGCGAGGAAGATGCATTCAGCAAAGCATATCGCTCGGGCGCATGGGCAGGCCCGCTGATCGCTCACGCGCTGGCACTGGAGGATGAAGGCGCATTTGACCGGGCATTGGGATGGTATGAAATTGTGGCGGGTGATGGGGCGTTTGTGGCTTTTAATCGCGCGCGGTGCTGTATGCTGGCCGGAAACCTGCTGGCTCGTACGTTCGGGCCCGGTGGCAGGGAAAAAGCTTGTGCCTGGTGGAAGCGGGTTCCGGTCGAGTTCGGAAATGAACCATTTTTTGCCATGCAGGCGGCGTTTCTTCTCGGGACAATTTCCAGGGATGAATACCGTCGCGAGGTGAAAGCGCTCAACTCAAGGACCGCGGATGAGTTCATGGAATACAATATCGGCTTGCGTGCCCTGCTTGACAATGATGCCGAAACCGCTGCCCGGCAGTTCCGGCAGGTTATCGGCGAGTCGGCGATTTCAACCAATAGTCCGGCCTCATTGCCTCAAAAATGGGCACGGTCGGAATTGCTGAAGATGAATTGAGGGGAGATTCGCGCGTTTGTCGGCAGGGGTATAAGCTTGTTTAGTCGCATGCCCTTAACCCGGCCGCTGGCACTAAACGCTTTACCGGATACGGCGCAGGATAGGACAACTCGACCCTGAAAGGGTCGAACATCACAGCCAGGGGCAACGCCTCTGGAATTGTGAAATGCTCGCAACAAATTGCGGCCCGTAAGCGCGAACAGGGACAGGAGACTCTCTTCGCGCTTCACGGCCTCGAAAAAGGGGATGGGGTTCTATTCCGCAATCCTGGGGTTTCACCCTAGGCTGTGATATTACTGCCCTTCAGGCAGCAGGAACAGAGACTGGTTATTGCTCAGGTAGTTACCCTAAAAAAAGCAGATCACGAAGAGTTGACCGTTATTCCGTTACTCCCATACCCCGATACCCCCACACAGGCGTAGCTCCGAAGGAGCGAAGACGGGCGGCTTGTGACACTCTATTAGCGCTCTAATGACCCTGTTTAGACGACCGCCTTCCGACTTCGTTCGCTATCGCGAACTTCGCCGGACAAGCAAGCCGGCTTGCACTGCGAAGCCCCGAAGGGGCGAAGTAGTGACGCATTATTATCTCGTGATCGGAAGTCCCGCCGCG
>Ga0172375_10008437_pt1 | contig 13849 bp, 21 predicted proteins | sample LakKiv1m_FD_114537 | JGI IMG/M metagenome (GOLD analysis project Ga0172375, IMG submission 114537) | Freshwater microbial communities from Kabuno Bay, South-Kivu, Congo - kab_092012_11.1m | ecosystem: Environmental > Aquatic > Freshwater > Lake | place: Democratic Republic of the Congo...
ATTGAGGACTTACCACTGTCAGTACATCCGACAATAGCGTTTACTCCTGTGGAGAAGGTAAGTTCAGTCTTATCATGTGACTGAAAGTTAGATAGTTTTAGAGATTTAATCATAACTGTTTAGTTAGGATTATATGTTGGTACCCGCCATCATATACTTAACTTTAAGTATCTTTTCTTTTGTTTCTCCTGATAACTCACAAACCTTCTTATAGTCATACAACCTATCATGCAGATAAGTACGAAACAGATTGTCTATCTTAATTCGGTATTCGGGGTCAGTAACCCGCAGTCCATCCCTCTTGATAGGAAAGTCATTACCACTAGCGGGGAACCATAAGATACAGTCTAAGGTTTTCATGCACGTCACAGCTTGTTCGTACATGTCATGTAAACCCTCATCACTACCGGCAATGTAGACGGTATAGATAAATGCGTCTAGCGGACTCCTATCAAAGATAATGTTCCCCGCTTGCTCATTAGCATATTGCTTAACTAGACTATCGAAGATAACCCATTGGTTAGCAATCGTACCTTCTCGGTTGATCTTCAACTTGCGCTTCTTGATAATATCACGGTATGTTTCAGAAGGCGTTTTATAGTCAGGATACCGTTTGATAAACTTCTTAATGAACGTTGTCTTACCTGTGTTCTGTGCTCCGATACATGCTAACCGCATAATGCCTCCAAATCTACCCTTATGTCATTACCCGTCAACTCGTTACCTATAGAAGTCCATCCTAGCCGTGTATTCCTTGCGAATACTTCCAGATACGGCCCCGGACTCACAGACTCAATCAACTCATAAAAATGCTCAGGCTTCTTGCTATGTCCGCCACACCTACTAATCTCCCACCAGTTCCTCCATACTCTTGACTTAGCCTTTAATGTACCCTTGCGACAGAATAAAAGGAACTCCGTACATATACCGTAATTGCCCCCTAGACTTCTACCAATAGGGGGTTTAACCCATACTAAGGTTGTGGAAGGCTTGTACCCCCAGTGTCTTGCTATCTTGAAAGCATCCTCAAGGTACTTATTGATAGTCCATAAGTACAAATGGCTATCCGCAGCAGACGGCAAAACCAGACTGCTAATCTCGTCAACCGACATTGTGGGGTAATCCAACTTCCGGCTTCTCTGATGCTTCTTATGTAGGGAAGCGGGGCCAGCTTTGACATCCCAAGGAGGATCAATAAGTATGGTGCTAAACATAACCGGAAGTGTCGTCTTTCGTAAACTCGTACAGCAGGAAAAGTAAGATGTAGAACCACATTACTTTCTCCCTTTATACGCAACCATACAATTAAACATGTTACAATGCCAATAGCGGTTTGTGGCAGGTCTATTGACACAGACGCTACAGGCTATCATGTCCTGTCCACTACGCTTCGCAGTAGCGAAATTCATACAAGTCTCTGCTTTCTTTAGAATGCAGTTACGGTAGTGTTTGCACGGCTTACCGTCATGAGGGCATTTCCCGTTACGTCTACAGCGTTTGGCATACTCCGCTCGGCTCTCTTGGTATTGTGCCTTGATTTGATTTGTAATCTCTATATGATTCTTTACAGGGATTGTTGCTGTACTCGGAGGTTCAATATAATCTTCGACTTCGGATATCTCACCGTCTTTGTCTACAACAATCATGTGAAACTCCGCTTTGCCTTCTCTATGCAGTAAGTAATCGAATAGGCAACCGTGCCAGTAAGGAAAGAAAGCAAGGGGGCGAATAAGAGACAAAGAAATACTGCTTTAGTCACCCAAACCGCAAACTCACGCATAACGTAACATCCTTCCCTGCAATATCCTATCAACAACAGACTTTTCTTTAGCACGCCATGTAGCAACAACAAGCTCGTTCAACTGCGGCTTCTTGTTTGCGGCCTCAACCTCTGCCGAAAACTTCCTTGTAGGACACTTAATATCCAGTTCAGTGCAAACAAGGCTATGCCCTTCCTTCTTGATAACACCCATCTCCACAAGGTAATCCACACTAGCCTGCGTATCGTCTATCCCGTACACATAGGTAATGGGGAACTCAACAACCGATTCATGCCCAAGTAAGCGAGAACGCCGTTGCTTAAACCTAACTAGGATACCATGCGGGTCAGTATCGGCATCTAGCTTTAGTTTACCTTTACCGGAAAGCCAGACTTCAAGAGAGGCATAGAAACGAAGTGCCCTACCGCCTGACCGTGTGCGTGTCTCATACGACATCGGATCAGGATTATCGCGTGTCTGACTAATGATAAACAAGATAGAACCAGTGGCTTCTAACTTGTTGACAACATCAGAAAGAAGTTTACTAGCAAGTTTGGCCTTAGCCATACCCATGCTCTTCTTGTCCTTACCTTCCGCGATAGCTTTCATGTAGTCAATATCGGAGTTGGAATTGATAGCATCCCAACTGTCCAACACATACAGGAAAGGACGTTTCTCTTTCTCTGACTTAGCCACACACTTGTTGAATATCTGATACCATTCCTCGATAGTCTTGTCTTTGTACTCAAATGCCGGTTCAAGCGCGTTTTCTGCAAACTGTTTGCCGAACATCCGACTGTCATCCCAATGGACGCCATTCTCCCTGTTGTCATACACATAGAACAGGGCATCCTTATATCGGTAGTAATTGTCAGCAAGAATAGTGCGTGCCAGAAACGATTTGCCTGTATTGCTATCCCCAATCATGTGAACCATCCATCCGGGCTTTGCAATAACATCAGGATCGCCCGAACAGGCCATATTAACTAGAGTAACACCAGAAGAAATTTTCATAAAAGCCCTAAATGGTAACGGGGGCGGGAATCGAACCCGCGTCAACTGGCTTATGAGACCAATCGGGAAGCCAACATCCCATCCCCGTAATAAATTACCTCACAAACACAGGGTAATATCCTGTAATACCCTTTTCCTTCTCAACTGTAAGCATAGCTTGTGTCGGCGGTTCATACTCGAAACGCAGCCCGTTAGGGGTCATGCCAATAAGACTAGCCACGGCAAGATACCTACGCAGATTAGGCTCTGCAGTATGCAAATGCCCGAACACCGTTAAATCGGCTTTGCGTCCTTCGTTCCATAGCCGAATCTGACGGTTAGCGGGGATGGAGATACCACCAACTCCACCCCTATAGTTAATGCCTTCATCGCCATGCGTGATACGCCAGACAAGCCCGTTAGGGTGTCGCTTATTCACACCATATTGCATTTCAATATAGTTATGGATACCAACGCCAATATTAAATACAATCCGCTTCTCACCAATCTGTTCAAAGTACCGTTTGACAAACTGGAAGATAAGCCATTCGAGACTATGATGCGAACGGTTAGCCTTACGCTTCTTATCCGTAATACGGGAATGATTACCGTCTACCGTGTAGACATAAAGCATGGAAAAGTTGCCGTACTTCAGGATATAGGTAAGCTGACTGATAATCAGATCAACAACAAAGATAGCCTCTTCAAGTGGGGTACCAGCATTACCTTCAATCTGGTCAGGCCACAACTGCCCAGACATCAAATCGCCAAGATAGCAAATACCGGCTTCATTGATAGTTGTGATGTTACGGCAGGCATTAGTCTGCTTAACAAAAAACCTAGCTGCTGTCTCAACAGAATCACGGCAGATAATCGGGTTATACTCGTTCAACCCATTGACTTCTTCCAGCTTAACCTGCTCATAAGAGTGCCAGTCAGCGTTAAAAAGCCACGGGATAGACTCGGATTCACGCTTGCCTTTACGTGGTGCAATAACCGTGACATCATTAGGGTCATAGCACTTAGCAAGGCTGTCAATGAAGTCGTTAGCAGCACGATACGTCTCAAACGCCTCTTCAACTTGCTTGCGGAGTGTCCTTTCGGCCTCTAACTGACGGCGAAGGGTACCAGTGCCGATATTCGTAGTATCCGTAGACTCAAGCGCACGCTCAAGGGTGTCACGATGAACCCCCAGTGCCTTAGACGCAGCGCGCTTACTCTTATGCTTAGCAAGAGCCTCTTCAGCTTGTTTCTTAGTAATCATTATAGCCTTTCATTCAAAATGGTCGGGGTACGCGCAGGAAAAGCAGGATTTCACGAATCGTTCTTATGGTACGTTATTCAGGTATCCCTGAGTTAATAGTAATCCATAATCTATCTGCTCAAGCATCACGTTTTGTCTCGCTCTAACGCGAGCCGTTTATTTCCTCGTCAGGATTCCATACATTAACTAACCCCGATAAATCAGTTAAAATCAAAGTAAGTGTTCCATGCTAACACAAGGTCTACAACTTCGTCAAAGCGGTGCTTGGTTGTGATAAGGGTAAACCCAGATTCAAGCTCGACACGCAAAATGCTTTTCCCGATGTAGAAAATCTTACCAACGCACTTGCCATCAACATAATATCTGTGACAACGGGAACGCTTCCCGTCTTCAAAGACCCACCCTCGAACCCACCCATTATCAACAGTCTTTCTCTTACTCATAACTATTCCTCAAAAAAAGCCGCGTGGTCAGGTCGCTACAACTGCACAATACTGACGCCGAACTGCAAAGGGGGTAATTCTAACCCCGCGAATTACGCATTTAGTCTGATAGAGACCAACAGACTAAAGAGGCGCGCCAAGACGACTTGCTTTGCAACTACTCGACCAACATAGAGTTCATGCTACACCATTTTGTTTGGTGATTGCCCCTCACTGCACGCGGCATAAGCCACTTAGAAGTCCATATCAACAGGTTCTGTGATCTTCTCTTCCTTCTTCTCTTCCTTCTTCTCTTCCTTCTTCTCTTCAACCTTCTCGGTCTTACCTGCTTTAGTGTCCTGCTTAGCAGAAGGAACTGCCTCACCATCCATAAGGGCAATAATCTCTTCCGTAGGCAACTCAATCAGAATCTTATCCAAGTCCTCAGCCTTATCAAGAATCTCCTGTGGAATTGCCGTCTTAGCAGGAACAAACTTAACGGAACCGAGTTTAATGGTATCCTTCATGGTACCAGCATCCCAACGGCAGGACAGAATCATACCGTCCTTATCGGGGCTGACATACATGTCGGCGTTCTCATTAGCGGGGTCGTTAGCCTCCTTCCGCAGGAAATCACCAAACAGGAAGGTGCTGGCGTCATAGAGTCGCAGCGTCTTAGTGCCATAATCGTACACGTTAAACAGTTCACGCTCGGAACTGTTGAACTTACGCAGCAGGTCATCAGGAGCACCTTCAGACTGCAACTTACGCCGATGCTGGCAAACAGGGCAGGGTTTACCGAAGGTACGGGCAAGGCAGCACACACGGATACCGTCAATGCCGACCTTATGCACCCAATAACGCCGCTTAAACCACTGGACACCGACATCCTCACAGTCAGGATTGTTACGGGGGTCGGTAATCGTATACGGAACAACACGCAGGTTAGTACGCTGTCCGTCTGGCGGGGTAAGCTCAATCTTAAGCGAAGGTAATCCCTTAGTGGGTTTCCATGCCTTATTATAGAGACTGTTACCACCACCCTTATGCTCTGCCTGCTTCTTAGCAGCCGCCTTAGCGCGTTCAACAAGACTCATTGCCATAATTATACCTTTTTGTTATGTTAGTTGTTATTGTTTTAGTTTAGAGAGATTCTTCACGGAGCGGACGGGCATCAGGAGATGCCGTCAGTTTAGTTTCATACACACCAGCCAGTTTAGCCCGCATAAGGGATTCCAGCATAGTGCGCTTGTGGTCAATCGCATACGCAGCCTGCGCCACCATCTTACGCATACATCCATAGCGGATTTGCGTCTTAACGGCCTCACGATACTGCGGATGACTGCGGTAGACAGCTTCACAGATTTGCATGTTCCGGTGTTTGGTATTGTTCAGGAACGCCTTCGGATTATCCTCAAAGGCAAGAATAATACGACTGCGAATCAGCTTAGCCCGCTCATCAGCCTCTGCTTCCATGTACTCCAGTTTAGCAAGCAGACAGGCATATTTAGCGGACACATCAGGAAGTTTATCACAAGCAGCGGTAATATCCCCTGACATCTTAATATCTTCCCGAATCTCCTTCTCAAGAGCAAGAAGTTCGGGGTCATCAACCTTAGTGATAAGGTTTTCAATTTCTTCAACAGTTGGAAAAGTAGACGCAATAGCCGACATTTAATACCTCATTTTAATCAAGTGTCTTCACTTAGTATACGTTTCTCACGACCTCCGCGATACAACTTTTTTCATCTTTTTTGCTTTTTGATATATCGCCCGGTTACTCGACGGTTCGTTAATAATTTGCACAACTGGAATCTCTTTCAAATCGGGAGTACGGTACACTTTCCTAACGATACCGACATACTCACGCTTCTGACGGAGATCGGTGTCTCCGTAGACCTCTTTACGCAACGCTTTCGCTTTCTTACTGTTCATTCTTCCCCTTTCCATTCTTTAATCTCAATATAATCATCACAGGAACCGTTATACAAGTCATACTCAAATTGTCCGTATGATTGCCACTTACTAGGTGTTGCTTTATATCTATAGCAACTATTCCGTGAAGGGCACATGTGATTCTGACACATAGTAATATCAGCAGGCATTGTTATTCCTCACTATTAAACTCCATCCAAGCGGCATAGCAACTAAGAGTAAGTCCGGCATTTCCGGTATTGTAATAATTCTCCTTGAAGTGCTGTGCAATAACAAAGGCTTTCGGGCTATCCTTCCTGAGCATGATAGCCCGTAGATAGCCCAAAACGGCCCTTCTAGCGGCTTCTGGCTCAACGGCTAACTTAGTTAAGATAGCCGAAACATCTTCCCATTTACCCTTTTTAACGATGATACGGCAAAGGTCAATAGCGAACGTATCCGCTTCTTCTGCATACCCCGATACCTTAAGTTGGTCTTCATGGGGAAGTCCAATAACCTTCTCCAGCATGGTCAATGCGCGGCGGGGTGAACCATAAGCGGATGCCGCAATATGCTTAACAACATCATCCTCTAACTTAATATCTTCTTTACCACAAATGGAAGTAACCAATTCGATAATCTGGTCATCACGCAACGGCTCGACATTGATGATAACCATGCGGGTTTTCAGCGCAGCATTTAACTTGCTGGCATCTGTAGTAGTAAAGAACAGATAAGTATGTTCAGGACAGTTCTCCACAGGCTTCAGCAGCGCCTCTTGTGCGTCAGCAGTGAGTTTGTGCGCCTCCTCAAAAATAAACCCCTGCGTTCCCCCCAGTGGTACATACTTCAGTGTTTCACTAAACTCACGCACTGAATCAATACCTCTATAGTCAGCACTATTATATTCGGTTACAGGGCCAATATTGAACGCCTTAGCCAGAATATAGGCAAGAGTTGTCTTACCACATCCTGCGGGGCCAACAAACAAGAAGGTATGCGGACGGTCTTTCTTGTCAATGATAGACTGAATAGCCTTAACGCTAGTCTCATTACCAAGAATACCACTCAAATCCGATGCACGATATTTACGATACAGTTCCATAATTCTCCTTAGTTTCTAACGCCTTACGCCACGCTTCATACCATTATTTGGAAGGTTCATAAGGTTTATCCTTTTCTATATCCGGCCATACTTCCAGAATTTGCTTTAAGAGGGCGGAAATACTAGCGGACAATTCATTTATTGATAACATTTTCAATTTCCCATTAGCAATACCGTTTCTTATGCCCTCATTAGTCATAACTTCCTCACACTTTATGAGTTGAATGCTCATACCCGCAAAGAAAAGCGTATACTTCATCAACGCTGCATAAGCCACCCAATGAAAGTCCGCGCTGGTCAGTCAATTCAAAATTGTCCCATACCTTTATTAGTACACCAAACTCAGCGGCAAGTTCCTTACATCTTTCCCATTTAGCAACATCATATCCATTCATAACCCCTCATAATCCCTATTGTCAACCGCTTTGAATCCAACCAAAGAGACAAACGTACATCGCTTGTCTGTCATCCGCTCGTTATATCTAACCGTCACACCTACAAGTTGTTTCTTATACCGTATAAGGTATTCAGAATCAACTCTTAATGGCATGTTGATAATAACGTCACTGCCATTATCCCCAACAATCAATGCCGTAATCTTGTCATCCCCTACAACCTCTTTTATTACCCCTTGCTTAATAGTTCCTAACCTATACTCTAACCATAACTGGTATCTATCCTTAGCGTACTTTTGCCAATACAAGCCCCAAGGCTCGCGGAAATAGATGGATGGTACAAAAAAGTTTGCGGCTTCAAACTGCTCATGTGTCGCTATCCTTATAGGTACGATAATCTCCGTGCTAGGCACATCACCTATTTCTTGTAGAATGTACTTTATGCGATCTAAGTATCCATACAAGTAAGTAAACGGATTGAGGCAATCGTATATGTACAATGTCTTATTAGAGTAGAAGCCGTCTACTCCATCGGGTAAAACTGTTTCCAACTTCTTTAGCCTATCAAACGGAAGCATCTTTTCTGTAACAAACCTATCGTTGTACTTGAACATCCGTATGCCATTTATTACCGGAAGTACCAGCTTCGGAAAGGTTACACAATCCAGATTAGGTACTTGGATAATTGGCATTAAGCGTCTAAGATAGAGTTTGTCAGTCATTCTTTCGACAATCGGGACAAAGCAAGTCGGGGGGAAGGGAAACGGTATCGTCAATCAAAATACCACACCCCTCACATACCGTATAATCGCCAGTACAAGTTTCACATAACCATCTACGGGTTTTCCACTCCTCGTAACAGGCAAGCGAGCTTCCACCTGCTACCCACATATCCCACAGTTGCACGTTCTTATTGCTATCACAATTAGCACAATTCATAGTACCCCTTAAGTGACTAAGTTTTCTCTCAAATCAACAAGTTGCTCAAGCAGTTCGTCAAGTCGGCCAAACAGGACTTCCTCGTATTTGGATACATAAGCAGAGTCCCCTTTGTGGTCTGCATAGTCCTTTTCCCGTTTGATTTCGTCCACAACATCAATGATATCATCAATAATCATATTAACCTCCCATAACCTCTTCTTCGCTGGGTTGAATGACAGCAATATCAGAACCGCACAATGCCATAAGCCTATCTAAATCAGCATATATGCCTACAGACGGTTCTGTAATATACTTGCGACCGCCATACACCACAACATCGTATTCCTTGTTAAGGATAACCCATTCGGGCACACCCACACAACGCTCCATAATCTTAATTTTCATACCTTCAACTCCTTCTTATCGAACCAACTGCCGCCAACCGGAGCGACTTCATACTCCACTTCAAACGGGCATATCATCCATTTCCATCGCTTCTTGAGTTCATTAATACCTTCCCTATACAACTGGCAATACTGCGTAACGTAGTCCTTATGCACAAGTCCAAGAATTGAATCGTGGATTTGCAAGAACAACTTAGCGGGCATACCAGACTGCTTAATACGACCAAGAACATAGCAGCATAGCCAAAGGTTGATATGCCCGCTATCCCCTTGAATCGGAGTATTGATAACCTGATTACGGGATAACGGGCCATATCGCCGGAATCCCGTAAACATGTCAACATACCCATCATCTAGGTATCTTGCATAAATCGCCTTCTTCCATCTTGTGTACCCCGGAAACTGTTGTGTCCAGAAATAGTTATCCGCTTCTTGAGTGTTGGCTATGAAAGCATCAAGCGTGCCAAGTCCAACACTATTCAGATAATCTAGTACAAGAGTTCCATCAGTCAACTTAGGGGACATATTAACTATATCTTTATAGATGGTAGGCCCTGTCAACTGCCAGAAACTGCCATAGAAGCTACCGAATGTATATTTCTTGGTTATGCTCCGCAAGTCCTTACTGATTAACCCCTTATCTACCTTGTATAAGATTTCCCCAATATCCCGGTGCATGTCCAACTTAGAATCAGACACATACGCGATAAGATTAGCGTCTTTCGTATGGCAAGCCGCCCCTGATACCTCACACCCCTTCAAGTCCGCTTCAATGATAACAAAATCATCATACTGCGACTTGAATAGCGAGCGGATATACCTGCTTTGCTCTTTGTCGTTTCGGCTTATGTTCTGCAAGTTAGGATTCGTGCATGATGTCCGATACGTCCTAGTAGTATTCAACTGCATCTCACAATGCAGGATACCATTTTCGTCTAATTCATTGATAAACTGGTTATAATAAGTTCCCGTAACCTTGTCATACTTCTTAACACGGATATAGTGGTCAATACCATCTACTCTCAAATCAAGCAAGGCGTCCTCGTCAACCGCATAATCCCCGCCATCAGTCTCTTTCGGCGGCTTCAGTTTAAGCACATTGAACAGGACATGCTGCGCCTGCTTTGTTGAATAAATGTTTGTTGCGGAGCCGTAAGTGTCATGCCATGTTTTGTAGAGTTCAGTACCTTCAAACTTCTTCAAGACCTCCTGCTTCTTATCAGCAACATCAACCTTAAACTTCTCCATCAATTCGGTATCAATGGCAATACCAGTTGTTTCCATGACGGAAAAGGCACGTTGAACCTGCGTAAGAAACTGGCAACCATCGGTAAAGCCAATATCATAGGCACTCGTCCTACTGGATAGTGTTTCGACTTGAATAGGATACAGTTCAGCCGTGTAGTAACTATCTAATGCACAGTATTTAAGGATTGTTTGTTCGTCAGCAGAATAAATCTTATTCTTATTGTTAGAACCTTCCGCCTTAATATACTTTTCTACGGATGCCGCATAGTCACCTACTCCGAAGTTTACTAATGCCTGAAACTTAAGACCGCTGTTACCCTTTGTCGGGTTAATGCAGTGCGCCCCAAGGCAAGTATCCCATACCCATCCGTTCACAGGGGTATTCAAGATAACCCTTGACCACTTATCCTCCATTTTTACATTGTGGGCGATCTTCTTGATACGGGGATTAGCAAGAATCGCTTTCCACTTACCTATATTGCCTTCATTCAAGCGGAAGGCATACGCATCATTACTCCCTACAACCGTCAATCCGACACAATAGATACTATGCCCCTGATTATCCGGCTTCAGCCCAGTTGTCTCATAGTCAAAGGCAATCGTATCCCCCTCAAGGATATTACTTAAAATAGTGTCATTGGTAATGATATCCGGTGTGTAGTTCTTATGCTTACGCCCGTACTTAACCAACTTCAAATCTTCACAAAGCAGCTTCCAAAGAACCCCCGATTCGTCTCCGCTGGACGGTGCCATAAGCGAAAGCGTAGGCACAACATACGCCCCTACCGTGCTATCCGGTATGCAATTCCCGCGCCATAGATAGGCATTACAGCCCTTGTCGGTACGGTTGGCGTAGATAGAGGCTATAGCCGGAGAATCAAAGCAAATGACGTATTGGGGCTTGTATTGCTTAATCTGAGCATGGACATAGGAGCTACATGCCTTGGCACACTCAATCAAAGCCTCATGGCTTACCGGATTTTCATTGTAGCACTGAACGCAAGAAATATAGTAAACGGTATACTCTTGCGGTAAGAGAGAAAGGATGGGGGCAAGGAAGTCAGGACTAACCTGCTGGTGCAGCATAGCCGCATACTTCGAGACTTGCCCTCCTATAATAATGATGCACTTATCGGAAGTGCCATCCTGTACCTTCATAGCCTTTTCAAACTTGACGCTATTCGGGCTATTCAACTTGCAGATACGGCATTGTGTACCAGTATCGCAATATCCCAAATTAGTTATGTCAAATAGAAAATCCATCAGTTATCCTTATTGTCGTAAAGCGGGCTGACGGGCATAGTTAATGCTATCTGTTTCGCCCATTCCTTAGCCCACATCGCCACGCATACGCTTATACCATCTCCGTCGGGCAGGCTGGATGTCTCATCCATGCGTTTCAATTCATTGCCCAAGTGATGCAGCAACTCTTCAGCGATCTCCAGTTCGACGAGACGCCTTGGTGTCGTCATCGCCCACCCGTCGGAGCAAGAGAACGTTCGCCGCCCGGCCCCACCTCTTACGTGTTCTACCGCCATCAAAAACTCTTCGTATGATGTCATCATCTTTCTCCTTACAACAAGCGGATAGAAAATCCATTAGTTACCCTTTATTGAGGCACATGTCTGGCTAGTCACGCTAAAGACCGGGCCGCACCTGTCCTGCGCCACCAGTTTAGCCTTCACCTCTTGGCGCAAGCGTTCGTTTTCGCGCAATAGGTCGCTTACGTTTCTTTGCAGGCTCAAAATGTAGTCTGCTACCTGATCTAGCCTCGTCATGCCTTGTATCTCGAACCACGGTCCCAAGGCCACCAGAGCCGCTGATTGCTCTTTCATCCCTCCCCCTTTCCGTCCTGCGCAAGTTTGGCGCATGTCGCGCTATTGGTCTCCCACTCTCCGACTGTTACACCATGCAACTCAGTGCCGTCATCGAGTGCGATACTGATGATAGGGCCACCGGCATTTCGCGGCTCCACAGAGCTGATGTTGCCCCACTCCATGCCGCGCCACAGAACGCGAAGGCCAACAACCGCATTTAGGGGGACGCTGCTATTGCGTCGCACCTGATTTCTAGCGTTGAGCACATCGGGTTTCGGGTGCGGGCAACCGTTAATTTCGCGGCGACCGCAAAGCCAGTCAACCTTGCCTTTCGCGTTCAGGCGAGTACGGTATCCGACGCCCTGCGTAAACGATCCTGGGTCTTGACGCGGCCAGTAGCATGTCCGCTTGGGGCAATCCTTATCGCATACGTCAACCCACTTCTTAAGGGACTTGTCTCGGATCAACATATCTCACCTCAAAGAATTGTATGGCGGCTTACGGCCTGCGGTAGCGGGGAAATCGAACCCACCGGCCACTGCACCCGAATGGATGCCTAGGGAGTCGAACCCTAGTTCCAACCTACCTGCTCCATAGTACAGCTTCTACTACAAGGTGTGCCTTCTCGCCGCCATACAAATCATGACAACCGCAACGGCATAACAATCAGCTTACCGTCCATATAACTAACGGAACCGGGGCTGTTAGTCGAGATGAACATAGTAGTGCTGGCCTTCAGCAAGGGAAGAAGGTACTTCGGGTTATAGATAACCGTAATCTCCTTCGATGCCGACACAGGAATAGTTTCAACAAAGTCGTTGCCGTCTGTCTGACAGGTAATCGTACAACTATCTTCAGTAATAACCATCTTGATACTGTCAGCATTAATAATCATCGCCCTACGGACATGCTCAACAACAGTCTCAGGGAACGCAACTTTGCTGTAATCAGGGTTATCGGTATTAGGGATAACCTGAATAGTGTTAGGGTATGAGCCAATCAACCGTCTGCCAGCATAGATGTTGCCAGACTTACAGGTAAAGGCAACACAGCTAGGTGCAACAGCGTACTCCGTGATCTCTTCGTTCCGCATAAGTGCAAGGAAAGAAGGCATCAGCAAAAGTTCCTCCAACCCTTCAATCGGTTCATTCAGCTTCACACGGGCAAGGCGGCGTCCATCGGTAGCCTGCATGAACACCCCCTGCTCCGTATTGACGATATTGACACCCATCAGGATGCGGCGAGTTTCATCAACACTGACAAACGGAGCGGTGACAGCATAACAAGCGTTAAACCGTTCCTTATCAAAGGGAAACGCCACAAACTCCGCCTTCTCCATATCCGGCCAAGGAGCCTCGAACTCAACAGTAGCAAACTTAGCAGACACCTTACCGAAGCCGACCGTCAGGACAGCGTTCTCAAGTGAGATATGCACATTCTCTGACGTAAGGCTCTTCACAAAAGGCAACAGCTTCTTGCTATTAACCGCACAAGTAATACCAGTGGTAAACTTTGCGGAGATATAGCGGTCAAAGTCCGTGCCGACAATGGCATCATCTTTGAAGAAGTAATGCTCATTCAGTGACGCATTACCACCATTACCAAC
>Ga0172375_10008440_pt1 | contig 13843 bp, 19 predicted proteins | sample LakKiv1m_FD_114537 | JGI IMG/M metagenome (GOLD analysis project Ga0172375, IMG submission 114537) | Freshwater microbial communities from Kabuno Bay, South-Kivu, Congo - kab_092012_11.1m | ecosystem: Environmental > Aquatic > Freshwater > Lake | place: Democratic Republic of the Congo...
TCCGTTGCTATTTCTCACCCATAAAGGTTTGCCCCACACTAACAGGGTAACGAATGAGTTTTATACTGTTCCTACTCTTTGGAACGATATTAAGAGTTTCTTTGCACGGGTGAAGTCGTACTTCGTATCTACCAAAAAACTTGACCCTGAAACATTTTGTTGTGCCATACCAAGGGTTGAAAAATATGTAACTTTCTCTGGGGTCGATGTAAAATTATATATAGGGACAGAAGGCAAAGAACCAGAACGGCTTGTTCCGGCACAAGCTCTTTCTCACGGTATAGACTTCGACCAAAATAGAGTGGCAATTAGTCTTATCTGTGCATTGTTTGCAGAATCTAATTATTACAGGTTACATGGGCATGGTGCATTACAACTAAAACTAGTTGCCAATAATGAATACGGAATAAAGTCGGAAATGTACTTTAACAACGTTAGTCTGAAGACAATGAGTAGTGGTGTTAGTATTGATGATATAATTGTGGAAGAACAGTTTACGCTAGAATGCAAACCCGAGGATATAGTTCCTTGGAAAAAGATAGAAACTGAATAAGGAGAAGAACAATGGCCAAGAAAGACAAACCTAATCTAGATAAAATCTATGAAGTACTAGCTAACAAAGGTATCCGCAATTTTATTATTGGTAGTGTCAACCAACAAATTAAGACAGTAACCAACCCAGAGACAGGAGAAGAAAAACAGTACAAAGGTATGATGGTCGTTACTATTGAGAACGATAGAAACAGAGAAGAAAAAGCAAAATACCGGCGTATGTATCTACTCGACAAAGATTATAAGTTTATTAAAGAAATACGTTAGAGTTGTAAGTATCTGAATAGTAGTCTATAATAAGAAATAGAAGCTCTTTGAAATTCTGCAGGGTTGGGTTTTGTGATTGCCGACTTAATTCATTAGTTTTTTAGGAGGTATAAAATGACTAAACTCGCTCGTACAAATGGTAATGTTTTTGCTTCGTTCGATAGTATCTTAGACCGTTTCTTTTCAGGGGAGGGTTTTAACTTCTTACTCCCTCCAATTACAACTGGACTTTATTCTAGCCACTTTGGTAGGATGAATATTCAGGAGAGAACGGACCGCTGGGACGTACAGGTTTTAGTTCCTGGAGTGGCTGCCGAAGATGTAGATATAGAGATTAAAGAAGACTCTCTGACGGTAAGGGCGAAAAATAAAGTTAAGGAAGATTTAAAAGATACTGAGTTGTTACGTGAATGTAGCAGAGAATTTGTTGAAAAGCATAATGTTTCGAGAACATTGACTTTTAACGAACAAAGACTTGATACAGATAAGTCTACCGCTAAACTCGAAAATGGCGTCTTGTGTATTTCTCTATACAAGAAAGAAATACAAGAATTAAACAAGGGCAAGAAACTAGAGGTACTTAGTTAATATTTATTTTACCTAACCCTGCAGAATAATTGGATTAACACTTTATATTATGAGAAAGGTTTTAAATATGCTCCCACTATTTCTTACTGAATGGACGAATGCAGAAAAAGATGAACTTGAGAACTACTTGCAGCAAACATTAGAGCTTAAAAAAAAGGAATATAGATTAGCGAAAGAACAATATAAGTTCTTCAATGAAGTTGGTAAAACAGCTAAGTTTACAGAGGGCATCTTTGAGGTTTTTAATAATCTTAAGGATGCTATTGTTTTTATCGATGAAGATATGAAACTACGTTGGGTAAATACCGCAGCTGAAGAAATATTTAAAAAGCCGAAAGAGGAACTGCTTGACAAAGAGTGTTTTATTCTACTCGGACGTGGTTTCGAACAGGATACTATCTGTGATGGTTGTTTAGTTAAAAAGGCAATCGAAGAGAGGAAAACTTTGGTTTTTCCGTGCTGGACTTCACCCCTGAGTAACAATAAATATAGTGTAATTGTTGTGCCCTTTTTTAATGGTATAACAGGCTGTATTAAAATTATTACACCAATAACAACTTCTACAGATAATTGCTGTAGTTAGTTTTTTAAGGAAGAACTTATGGAAAAGTATGACCTAGAGTCAGAACAGGAGCAGCGTATCCGTAAGATCAGTCTCGAAATTGAAAAAATGCACACAGATATAGAAGTTATGAACAAAGAGACCGAACACAGCAGAGCCTATGCGGAACAACGCTTTAGAGAAATTGTGGAAGACAAACTTGGCAAACTTCTTAATGATATGAATGGATACCCAGCAACAACTTTTGAAAGAGTTAAAGAACTAGAAAAAGAAGTTCATTGTATACAAGAACAATTAAAAGAAGCTTTAAAGGTAAAGGAAGATCAGGTCCCCAAGTGGTTCCGTAGCATAATCTATGTAACCCTGCTTTGTGTTGCTCCTATAATTGGTGGCGCAGTACAAATATTAATTAAGGTGTTTTCATAATGTATAAAGTTAAATTTTATACCGGAGATTACCGCGAAAGACAAAATCAGGCTAATGCAGAAAAGGCCAGCGTATATATTGAGCATCACTTTAATGCCTCTTCAAACCCTTATGCTAACTATTCCTGTGTTATTGTTGGTAGTAATGCCTCTAAGACGTCAATAGCTATGGCAGACAGGTATTCAGATTTAGTATACCAAGTGTTGAATGTCCCGCAGTGGGACTATGACAATGATGCGTCAATGGACGGGGTAGTTGTTGGCGGATTTAACGGGCGTGGAGACGGCAACGTAAAATATACAAAGATGCCAGCAATGCTTTTAGAGCCTTGCTTTGCATCTAATCCCGCTTCTGCTGCAATAATTGTTTCAGAAGAAGGCAGACAATTGTTAGCAGAGGTCTTAACAAAGACTATCCGTGAGTTCGTTCCCGACGGTGGCCTTGTTGCTTTTAGCGTAGGACATAAGTATAAGAGATCCCATCCTGGAGACCGAGGCGCATCTGTAAACTGCGAAGATCCCGATCCTAGCGACGAACTAGGGCACAATGAAGCTTCTTATGCCGAAGATGTGTTGGGGCGAGCAAAAATAATGTTGGAGAGTGATCTGTCGTTGAGCATAGATTAGGAATAAATGTTTAAACTCCATTTCAAGAACGGTACGACAGTTTCTTATGTATTTATTGAAGAAATAGATAAAGAAGAAATGTCTGCTACTTTAATTATTACTTCTAGAGCCAAGTCAGTTAAGCGTTGTCTCAAACTAGACACTATTGCTGCTCTGGAAGATATGGACACAGGGGAGGAAATAGAGTTAATATGAATGAGTTTCCCGCGACGATACAAATACTTACAGAGACATATACTCTTCTTGTGGTAGGAGACAAAGAGTTTGAAGAGACAGCACAAAGATTTTTTTCTATCTACGATTCAGAAGAAAGAGCAGCTGCATATGAACTATTCAGCATAAAGAATAAAACAATTATACTTCGAGACTCGATGGGCAATCTAACTAAATATGGTTTGCTCCATGCTATCTGGGAAATATTATTAAGTACATTGGGGCAATATTATAATCATGCTGGTTTTGCTGGGTTTAGTTATATTTTGTTTACTGTTTTAAAAGCCAATAATCTATCTTTTTTGTTTGAAAACGAAGGACTACAAGGTGCCGACCAAACAAGAGAATGAGAAGATCCAAGAAGAAGACCTAGGTAGAAATCCAGTAATAGGGTTATCAACAGGCCCCGGCAGAAATGTGTTAGATATTCCTAAGATCTGGGGTTTCGAAGTCAAGTGTCCTTATTGTCATAGTAAGTTGAGGTTCAAAAAGTGGGGTTGTAGGGTAAGGTGCGGGAAGTGTGGGAAAGCTTTTTTGCTAAACGAAAGAGGTTCTTTAACCCCTAGAGAGGGAGACAAAAGAGCTAATTCTATTAAGAGAGGCAAACACGACTTAAAACATCGTACAGAGGGTTTGGAAATTGATGCAGACTAAATACTTTTCCACCGAGACAGAAGAAGGCAATAAAGTTATCGATGATGTTTTTACTCTGATAGATTTAACTAAAGAGTTTTCTGCTTTATTAGAAGACAATTGGACGAAAATAGTAAGAGAAGTAACAGACGAGAGAGGCAGAGATTGTGCTTTCGGCAGAAAGGCTTGTCTTCTGTTAGCAATAGAAGATTTAGAGAAATATAAAAAGATAATAGAAGAATTAAATACACTGGTTAATCGTATACCAAGCAAAGAGGAGTTCTATAATGTCGAGCAATAAGAAACAGGTAGTCAGAGACGAGTCTGCGGATAAAACAATAATCGCTGATAATCTTAAACCGTTTAAGTTTACTAATGACGGCAAGCGTAATGAAGTCTCGCCAGACCAGTATCTGTCGGTTGGACAACAAAAATTGAATCAGGCTCTAAAGAAAAGTACTGAAAAGAATAAAAAGAAAGATAAATAGCTTATGTCTGAAGAACACACAAAAGAGAAAGAACTAGAAAGACTAGAACAAGGACTTGCTAAACTTTCTAGGGAAGCCGAACTCAATCTTTCTTCTCCCTTTGTAAACGAAAGGGTTAAGAACTCCGATTGGATTCAGCAAGTATTTCAGAGTCTTATTCATACAGAAGATAGTGCAAAGCAGTTAACTCCAGAAGAAAAAGATAAGTTTATCTTTCATTTGAAAGAAGAACTAACAGGAGTTCATGCTTCTGCTGTAATGATATGTCGAGGTAGTGACTGCCCTATCTGTGATACTTGTCCTCTCTACGGAATGAAGAAAGCACCGAAGGGTAAAAAGTGCCCAATTGAAGTAGCCATTGCCTGGGATGCGGTTAAGAAGTATGCAGATGAATTAGGTGTAGGCGATGACGAGTATATCGATCAGACCATTGTTACTAGACTTGCTGCCTACGACGTATATGAGCACCGCATTCAAAAGATATTGGAAACTAAGTTACCTGAACTGGTAGATGAGTCCGCGAGCGGGGAATACGACAACGATGGCAACCCGATACAGTTTAAACATATCTCCCATGAGTGGAATATTAAAGAGAATATAGAAGCTCGTAGAGAACGTTTGTTAAAGAGTATTGTTGGTACAAGATATGAGAAATATCGCCGAGATGTTGCAACTAAAAAACGAGACACAGACGATCCTGCTGCTGTAGCAGCTAGAACTAGAGAGAAGTATGACGAACTAGCTAAAAAGTATAGAGAAAAAAGAACTATAATAGAGACTAATACGGAGAATTAATAGCTTCTTATGTCAGACTTTCCGACCATTATATCCTCCTTTGACATTGAGACAGTTTCTACTGGCGGCAGTCCTTCTACTTCTGATCCTATTCTTTCTATAGCAGTAGAGAAGCTTGACAGAAGTAGACCTGTTGGATCAAGAACTCCACGATCTATTGTTCGCTCTTGGCACATTAAATCTCCAGATCCTAACTATGTCCCGTTCCATATTAAAGATATACAAGACCCCGAAGCCAGAGCTAGGGCTACAAAAAGATACAATAGAGTACAAGCTAAAGCTAGAACCCCTAAAGAAGTGTTGCCAGAAGTATTTAATTATATGAAAGGTACAACCCTTGGCGGCTATAATAGTAGACAGTTCGATATTCCTGCACTTATAAACTTTGCTGAAAAGAATGATGTAGCTGTTCCTAAGTGGCTAAGAGATGTAAATACACAAGGTACTTCTTTAGATCTACTTGACAATGTAAGAGCAGAGTTCTCCGGCGGTGTAGTAAATGTTCCTAGAACTCAATCTTGGGCAATAGACAGAGTTCTACCTGAATCTGGACTACCAGAGTCTCGTCAGAAATTTCATAGGAAATTACTAGCCTCTGCCCACGCCGAAACTGCTGATGTTATAGGTATGAGGGTCTTATGGGATCGGTACTATCCAACTATGGATGCTATTACCGAAACAATAGCTAGTAAAACTAATATTCCCGTTGAAGAAACTATAGAAGAACTATCTTTTATGGGTAAGAATAAAGGGCTAAAGTATGGTATGATCGGTATAGGTATAGGAGCTGCTTTTATAGGTGCCTATATGTTATTTGGAGATAGCGCCGGAGAACCAAATCGTATACAAGGTTTCCATACCAAGACAGAAGGCGTAAAGAAAGAGTGGCATTCTCCTTGGGCTGGCCCTACGGTTTCTGGTCCTCTTTCGCAAATGATGGCAAGAGATAGAGAGATAGGTTTTTCGCAGCACCAACAAGTTGGTCCTCACCCAAATGATCCACACCCTGAACTTTCTCCTCCTACTCCTAAAGATAGTTATAGATTTCAAAAGATGGCACCGTCTTCTATTGGTCTGTCTTATTGGGAAATGTATAATTATATGACGCAACCCGACAGGCCGTCTTCTGAGCACGTACAGGCTTCTGCCTCAGCAGGAACGGCTTTACATAGGTACCTAGAAGCTCAAGCATTGGCTAGTGGTAAAGCAGCAGAAGTTGAAAAGTTATTGGTCGATCCAGTACTGGGTATTGCTGGATATGCAGATATTATAACTCCGAGCGGTGCGGTGGGCGATATAAAGTCGTTATCCGCCGGTAGGTTTAAAGCTGTGCAAGAAAGAGGTTGGGCATACCCTAGTCATATGGCCCAGGTTCGTTTATATCAAGCAATGTTAGGTTCTGTTGATGAACCTGGCTTTATCACCTATGTAAACCGTGATGATATTAGCCAGGAGATGCATTTCCCGGTACCCTGGAGTGCCTCAAGTTACAATGAAGATATTAAGCGTTTGCAGTCCGTAAGAAGAAGAGTGCTTTCCGATCTAGATAGTGGTAAGATTAATTTATCAGATATGCCACGAGCATCTTCAATTGAAGCCCTAGAAGAAGAGTATGAACAAGTACAAAAAGAAACTAGTTCATTAGTTTCAAGACAGAGTGAATTAAAACAAACATATATAGATCAAATGGAATGGTTGAATTCAACGCGGCGTAATATGCCAGACTATTTGATAGATCGGAATAAAAAGTCTTACAACCACGACTCTGTTAAATATAAAGAAAAAGATAGGGCGTGGATGGGACAAACAGTAGGTTTAGGACAACACCTGTTCAACAATGCAAATAAACACTATTTGTATTAGACAGAGGTAAATAAATGCTATATCGTCCATATGATCCATATACCGGTCCAATGGATCCTTCTATACCATATATTCGAGATGATATATATAATGACCCTCATTCTCCCCGCTCCAATCTTGGAACAATGACTACTGCTGGTTTAGTAGTTGGTGGTGGTATTTTGGTTGGAGCTTGGGGTTTAGGTAAGGCTCGCGGACAGGAACTTCCTATGATGCAAGGACTTATAGCTTCTGGCCGTGGTGGTATAGATGCTGCAACTGGTCTAAGTAGGTTAAAGGGAGCTATAGGTCAATATGGTTTGGTCCGTGGTGGTCTTTTAGAAGGTGGGAGATATGCCAGTAAAGGGCTGAAATACATGGGAAAGGGTGTGTTGGAAATGGCACACTATTGGGCGGCAGGACATAGTGGTGGAAAGGCGTTGGCAAAAGGTCTTAGTGGAGCTAAGGGTATGTTCACTCCTGCGGGCTTAGCGTTAGAAGGATTAATGACACTAGGAATGGTAGGGTATGAAGCTATCTGGCAAAACATCCCTCCTGGTCCCAATCTTCAATTGCAAGCGCGTGGTGCTGCAATGTCTATGGTCGCAGGAGCTGCTGGAGCTGTAGTGGGTGCTACTGTACTTTCTCCAATTCCAGGTATTGGTTCTACTGTTGGTCTGCTAGCTGGTGGTATGATAGGGTACATGGTAGGAACAAGTAAGACTGGAGACGATATTTCTAGAATATTTGGGGGTGGACCAATTTATTCCGCTCTCCAATATTCAATGAGAGAACAGGAAGGGTTTGGCCCCCGGAACCCGTTCCTTCCAGGCGCTCATGGGTTTCAACATACAAGAGATACTCTAACTCTACGAGAAGCTTCCTTGGCAGCTATACATAAGTCTCCTCTTAACGACAGAGCAAGACTACTGGGAAGAGAAGCTATGTATATGCACATGTAGGTGGATTATGAAATCTTTGACTGCAATTAAATGGGCTAAAAAGAGAATAAAGGCGATAAGAAAGATCAAGAAAACTGCCACACGGGAGGTACTAAAACGACAAAGACTGTCTCTCAAAATTTTTAAGAGAGATAAGTTTACCTGTAGAATATGTGGAGCGACAGATACAGAACTTAACGCGCACCATCTTGTTCCTTATTCTCACTCTCCCGAGCTACGCGCCGACCCTATAAATATGTTAACTGTTTGTACAGACTGTCATTTAAAACATTGCCATAACAATGACTTCCATAGTATTAATCTAGATATTAGTGTAAAATATATAATAGAGAATCTAAGACGTAGACGTCTAGTTATAAATAGGGATCACTTCATAGACTATTTTAGTCGTTACAAAGACAAAAAGAAGTTTATGGAAGTTAAAGATATTTTGAGAAGGAAGAGGAGTAAGTAAAATGACAATGGATGCAAATAGGGGTAACGGGTGGAGCGCATTAGATTGGGCGAAGCTTGCCGGTGTAGTTGCTCTTGGTACCGCTGGATTGGGGGCGTTGAGAGCAGGTAGGGTAGGAGTACAGGACTTTGCTAAGAATGCTTCGCGTCATTCCAATAGATATGTAGAACAACAATTGGGCCTTCCTTCTCGCAAAAACTGGTGGGGAGGCCAGAAGGAGTATAGTCAAAAAGAATTAGAGGCAGCAGCCGAAAACTATGGGTGGATTAATGAAGTTGCTCCAGTCCAAGGAACTAGGAGACAACCCTATGTCTATACGACTCCAACGGTAGAAAGAAACCCAAGAACCGGGAGATACAAACGTATACCCAAAAGTAGACTGTCGGGACGGCCCGGGCAAAAAAGAATAGGGTACAAAGAGGAGTCTTACGATGGAGGGTATAGAGAAACTGGAAATCGATATCTAGACCCTTCCGTCCAAGGTTTAACACCCAGTGAAAAAGTTCGTATGCTTCGTTCTCAAGGTGTTGCCGAATATGCTAAGAATACCCCCGCCGGAAAACAGTTTACAAAGTTAAAAGGTTGGGCTGAAGCTGAGGCTGGCTACCAGTTGCATAGTAGACCTTGGCTAACACAAGCAACGGACGAAGTTGTCTCCGCTAAAAGTAACTTTTGGTCTGGTATTAAACAAACATGGAGTGGGACAAATGCCGCAGGGGAGCAAGTGATCCCAGGTAATTCTCCCTACTCCAATTTTGGCAAATGGTTACAGAGTGACATCTTTGGAACAAAGATAGGTAGATGGGCGAACAAGCATAGTGTTGGGCTAGATAGAGCAGGACTGCTTGGCGCTGGTTACCTAGCTGCAGACTTTCTTAACCCGTTCGGATTTGGTTCGGTATTTGATTAATTAGATGGTAAACGATTATACCAAAGAACCTATACCTGATATTTCCGTAGATATGCCGGAACAGGTTAACTGGTTACACAAACAGGGTAATTTACATCCTGCTTGTTATAGCTGTGTCCGAAGAAAAAGAGCTGAAACAGATGGACCAACAAATCCAGAAACTCGTAAACCGGAATATAAAAAGGGAGAATTCCTTGTCAGGTGTACTGGTATACCACTAGACTATCTTAGAATACTCCCGCCAGAAGTAGTTGAAAATATGAGTGAGTCTGAAGTGGAAGACTTTCTAGAAACACAAGATCCTATTTATTGGGCTTATAAAAACCTAGACTGGTACCCCCGAAAGTCAAGAGAAGGTATTGAGTATCAAAAGGTATTAATTTCTTGTACCGCTACACGGAAAATGTCCAGGATTGGTAGACGTAGTGGGAAAACGGCTGCTCTGGCAGTAAAAGCTCTAAGACATGCTTTTCTTCATGCTTCTTCCACTAAAACTGGTGTAGATGCAGCTTCTGGTGGAACGAACAACGGCGACGTTCTTATTGTTACTCCCTATGGATATCAAACTGGTCTTATCTTCAATGAGATGAGAAACCTTATACTTAAAGCTACTCCAAAAGTTACAAACTCCGTTAAGAGAGACGTTAAGAACCCCCATGAACTTTATTTATCCAATGGCAGTCATATAATAGGTCGAACAGCTTCTGAACGCTCTGGAGGTAAAGCAGAGGCAATCCGTGGACAGGGTGGTTCTCTAATAGTCTTCGACGAAATGGACTATCTTAGTAATGACTCGGTCGAAACTGTTCTTGCTATTCTAACTGAAAATGAGAATGCTATATTATGGGGTTCAAGTACACCTAAAGGACGCCGTGACTCCAAATATTACCAGTTTTGTAATTCTCCTTTACATTGCGAGTTCCACTGGCCTTCTCAAGTTTCTCCTGCATGGACAGATGAGACAGAAAGAGAACAAAGACTACTCTATGATAGAATTTCTTACGAAAGAGAAATTCTAGCGGAATGGGGCGAACAACGCGGCGGTGTTTTTCCTGTCTCTTTTGTCAATAAAGCCTGTAAAGATATAGAGTATGAATATGGTATAAAAGATAATCCTAGACACTCTGACTGGGCTTATACTATAGGTGTTGACTGGAACCAGAACACAGGAACACAAGTGGTTGTTGTCGGACAGTCTCCTCAAGGTCTAGCTTATATAGTAGATAGAGCTGAAGTAGACCCTAAGCAATATAAACAAATGGAGGCGTGTCTAAAGGTCCGTGATTTGAATCGTATTTGGCACTGTGACGCCATTTATGTCGACGATGGGTTTGGTGCAGCACAAACCGAATGGTTGCATGCCTTTGGTGAAAAAGCTATAGAAAACCTAGCCAAGTTTAGAAAGCTTGGGAAAAGAGCCGTACAGGGTAGCGCAGACGACGTAAAGTTCTTAGTGCAGGATTCCCGTCTTAAAGAAATAGTTAAAGCGATAAACTTTTCTTCAAAAGAGGTCCTAGTCGACCCAGCAACAAATCAGGAAATAAAAGTTCCAACTAAGCCAGCTTTAGTCCAGAACTGTATGAGAAGATTCGAACAGTCAAGTATTAGATTCCCAGAAACAGATCAAATACTAAAAGATCAGCTTATGGCTTATATAGAACTTAGAGTTTCATCAATGGGTATCCCAGTCTATGGCTCTAGTGAACCAAAAGTCGGTGACCATATTGTCGACGCTTTGTTTCTTGCCTGTTGGGCTCTCACTAAAGAATTTAGTGTCTTCGGTGTCAAACAATATGATCTTCAAGTTGCTTATGTTAAGAACTTCGGCTCTAACGATACAGGGAGTGGACAAGGTGGAAGATCTCTGGTTCCCAGACAAACTATTGAACCACTAAAAAGAGATATAGATATTTTTACAGACCGTGATAAAATGTATATTCCAGAACCAGACGAGGATTTGAAACGTAATCTTCTCGGAGACCTCTACGAAGGTGATAGAGTAAGAGAAGAAAACAAAAAGAAAAGTCTTCCAGTTTCTGGAGCAAGAAAAATGAAAGGTAAGCACGAAGAAAAACCACCAATGTTGTCTGGTCCCAGAGTTGCGGTGAACAAGAGATATAACCGCAATAGTTTCAGCCGAGAAATAAATTAAGGAGTACTTATGGCACTGAACGTTTATACTTATGATGAATTTACAGAAACTTACGTAGAAGCCTCTGCCGGCGATATGTCCAATCCAATTAAAACTGTACATGACCCACTAGAGCAATCTACTGTAATCAAAAAGCTCTTTCTGCGTAATGACAACTCAAGTAAATATTATACTGATGTGTCTTTACAGTTCGCCCCAACTGCAACTACCCAAAATAATCCAACAGGATGGAGTTATAAAATTATAAGTGGAGACACTAAACCCGCAGAAGAAGACTGGGCTTATGATGTCACATCTGGTGAAAGTATTGAAATGGATGATGTTGGGGCAGATGGAGATCCTAATTTAGACTTTTACCCGTTCTGGATAAGAATAGATGTCCCTAAGGGTACTTCTGGTGGTGTTTATAACTCTGTATATTTATCCATTAATTATACAGAAGGAAATATATAGTAATGTCTATTAAGAAAATCGATTGTCAGTTTATAGTGGCTGAGGGTTTTCGTGCTCTAGAATCTACTTCTTATGGTGTACAGGAAATGATGTCGAGCCCTGTTTTTTCGCTTAAACCGCCACGCACAATCACCAAAGCTAAAGCTAATTACGTTTCAAAGACTAAAACAGAAGAGGGTAAAGCTACCACAAAAGAAATAATTTACGGAACAAGATTGGCTATGAATATGGTACTAGATATAGCAAGTGTTATTAGAGGTAGAGGAAAGAACTATGTTATGAAAGTTGACCAGACTAAGCAGCCAGATCTGTATCGCGCGGGACAAGTTCTTTTCGGTTCTAACTTTGACGGTACAATAACTTTTGCTATGTATGAAGCTACCATCTCTTACCTTTCCCAGATAACACAGCAACTAGGAAGTCTTCCAAGTGGTGTTCCTAGCGTAGGAGACATAATATAATGTCAACCGTACCGTTATTGTTGCTACAAGATCCTCTTTCTTACAGGGAAAGACTGCAAGTAGAAGACTATGCTTGGAAAATGAAGTATATTGCAATGGATTTTGTCACGAGGGCAGAGATGCAAGCGTGGTTGGAGACATTCGTTGGTGCTGTTAGAGCTCATGTCCATATAGACTCGGAGGGTGGTCCAACTGCTCCTAGCGTAACTTTCTTTTCTTCAATTCTCAATAATCCAGGTTTGGCTGCTTCAGCAGTAGCAGCGAGAGAGCCCTGGAAGGCTGCTGCTGTTTCAGTTCAAGATGTTGTAGGAATACTTTCGTAATGGTAACAACTGCAGGAAATATCAAATTAGGTACATACCTAAAAGAGAAAACAAAGATTCCTATCCAAAAGGAGACTTCCTACTCTCCAATTGTGCAAGAACATATTCTATTGTCTCAGCAGATAATTAAAGAATTTGAAATTTTCTTAATGGAGAAAGCATATGATGGAGACAGTAATGCTGTAGATGCTTTATTGTTTTCTAACGTTGCTGGTTTAGGTATAACACTAAATAAGATTGGTGCTACTGCTACTAATATTGAAAAGACAGCAAATGCTGCCGCTGCTAAATCCCTTTCTAGTATTGTAGAAGGGGAAGAAATAGCTCCTCCAATAAACAATATTTTACCGCCTACAAATCCTAATGGTTCTAATACAGCTAACACTCTGGGAGGTACGCAACCTGGCAAGTGGTTAGATGATAAATTTGGTGATGCTCTTAATACCTTTAAGTCTGAAGACACTAAAGAAAAAGAGAAACCTAAGTGGTTGGAAGAAGGATGGTATTCGGGAGAAAACGACACAAAGGGAACTATGTCTCCCTCTTTCACAGATCAAACTTATGAAAATACTTTTTCTAAATTAAAGAACTCAGAAGATAGTGCAAGCTGGTTGGAAAACCTATTTATGGACTGTATCCCATGTGGATTCAGAATAGCTGAACTGTCAGAATTAGACCCGTGGGGTGATATTTTAGATGCACTTAAACAGTGGATTCAAAGTATCATCGACAAACTTTTAGCTATTTGGAATATGCTTAAGAATATGACATGGATGGATGAATTCTGTGCTTTGTTAGACTTCTTTAGTTTTATGTGTATACCCGATCTGTATTCTATACTAGCATTACTCCAAGCGTACATTCACCAAATTATCACCAGCCTGTTGTCTCTATTTAATAAAGGTACGTTTGCAATAATTTGGGGTTTGTTAAGTCCTTTCTTTGTAGGTGTATTGTCCGACCTAACTAGTATGTTAGATGCTTGGATACAATCGATAATGTCTCCAATAAACTGTATAATTAATGCACTTATGATGCAGATGAATAAAATCGGCGGTTCTAAACTTACCGGTATGAGAGAAGTTGGTGGTAAAATTATATCTAAAGATACATATAGGGTAGATCCAAAAACAGGA
>Ga0172375_10008441_pt1 | contig 13841 bp, 13 predicted proteins | sample LakKiv1m_FD_114537 | JGI IMG/M metagenome (GOLD analysis project Ga0172375, IMG submission 114537) | Freshwater microbial communities from Kabuno Bay, South-Kivu, Congo - kab_092012_11.1m | ecosystem: Environmental > Aquatic > Freshwater > Lake | place: Democratic Republic of the Congo...
AAAAATCATAAATTTATCGAACGAATTAAGTGTCGAAATTAAATTTATTTGTAACGAGAATACACAAAAAAGGGTTAATAAAATATTAAACAAACAGAATCTAAAAGCAAGTATATCTTTTAATATATACACTAACTCTAATCAGTTAAACTTTGATATTACAAATAGCGACCTTTTTGTTTATGTATGCTCACGTAAGGGTTCTATATCATATCAAAATAATAGCGAAAAAACAATAAACTATTTAAGTAAAAACTACAAATACAACAATTTAATTTTAATATACCCCTCTATTGGTGAGGGTGAAAATAAATTTGAAGAATATAATGATATTAATCCTCAGGAATTTACTAAAGGATTATCAAATGTCGCTAATTTGCCAAAAGAAATCGGAAATATTTTTAAACAAAAAAAATAATATATATGTTTTGCGGAATAGTTGAAGAAGCAGCAAAAGTTGTTGCATTAAAAAAAGAAAAAGGTAACTTAAATATTACAATGGAATGTTCTTTTGTAAAAAATTTAAAGATTGACCAAAGTATCGCTCACAATGGAGTTTGTTTAACAGTTGTAAAAAAAACAACCAAAAGTTATACAGTAACTGCAATTAAGGAAACTTTAGACAAAACAAACTTGGGATTCTTAAAGATTGGCGATAAAGTAAACCTCGAAAGAAGCATGACTGTCGAAAAACTTTTAGATGGGCACATGGTGCAAGGTCATGTTGACCAAACTGCTGTGTGTACAAGTGTTAAAGAAGCCGATGGTAGCTGGTATTACACATTTAAATACAGCAATAAAACAGGAAATATAACTGTCGAAAAAGGTTCTATATCGGTTAACGGCGTTAGTTTAACGGTTGTTAATTCTAATAAAGATTCGTTTTCAGTTGCCATAATACCATATACATACGAAAACACAAATTTTCACCAAATAATAAAGGGAACAACTGTAAACCTCGAATTTGATGTTATTGGAAAATATATTCAAAAAATTTTAAACCAACAATTAACCAATTGGATAAAAAGAAAATAGAATAAAAAAATATATGTAAAGGTTTAATAGGTTTAAGTTATAGCCAATGATAATTAAACGACTTAGTAAATGTTTGAATTAAAAATAAAGAAATGAAAAATTTGATATTATTATGTACTTTATTTTTTCTTATTACAAGTTTTTCACCATTTAAAAAGAAGTGGATTAAAACAAAGAAAGATTATATTACGTTATATTGCAGGCCACAAGGATTTAGTAATTCGACATCTCCGGATTCGCTGAAAATTCAAAATATATTGCAAGAAGGTATTAATTGCGTTGAAGAAACTAAGAAGTTACTAGAAGTAAACTTCAGTGGAGAAATTAAGATTTATCTATATAATTATGATGAAGCAGAAAAAGAAATTGGTACAAATGGAGGTGGAGCATCAATTCCAGCAAAAGGGATTATTTTATATACTAACTTTGATAAAAATAATATATATTCTACTCGCAATAAAATTCAATATCTCGGACTACATGAATATGTTCACATAGTCTCATTTAATTCAATTGGTAATGCAACTATTAGGTTATTAGAGGAGGGATATGCAAACGCAGTAGATGGTTCTTATGGAGGCAAATCAATTGAGACTTTTTTAAGATTTAAAAACATGAAAACGCCTTCAGAATTACTCGATTCTGATAGCATGTTAGAAGAATACTTTTATCCCCAATCTGGCTTCTTTATTAAATGGTTATTCAAAGAATATTCTATAAAAACAGTAAATAAACTTTTTGTTTTACATAGAGAAAATTTTGAAAAAGAATTTGAAGTAATTACTGGTGAATCTTTTCAAATAATGGAAAGAAAATATTTGAAATATTGTGAAAACACGTTACAATAATAAAGTCAATTTGTTAGCTTCCCATAAATTCGTTTACTTAAAAAATAGAAATCGAATAATTTTTATTCATAATTTTCAAATGCAACAAAGGTATTATTAATCAGCGTTTCCAAAGATTCCAGCATTACTTTTGTCCATTAACCCTAAAAATGATATTGCTAACAAAGTCTATATTAAAATGTGTGAAAGTGCTAATTTTATAGGTATTACATTAATAACTTTATAACGGCTTGGCAGTTATATTCTCGGCATTTGCAAACAAAAACACACCGCCAAACCGTTATAAAATATTTTAGTAAAGCATAAATTTAATAGGTAGTCGAAACGATACTTTAACCGATTGCCCACCTTGTTTGCCGGGTTTCCACTTTGGTAAAGATGATATAACTCTTATGGCTTCTTTGTCTAAATATGGGTCAACATTATTTAGCAACTCAACATTGGTAACATCGCCATTTTTATCAATAACAAAGCTAACAAATACTTTACCGGTTACTCCTTCTTCCTTAGGTATTTGAGGATATTTTGTATTTTCGGCAATCCATTTTAAGAGGGCTTCTTCACCACCGGGGAATTCTGGTTTCTCTTCAATTCTCCAAAAATCAACTACAACATCTTCGTCTTTTATTACAGGTGGTACGTAATCTTTAATTTCAGGGTCATCTGGTTTAATGTTATTAATAATTTCATCATTTGGTTTAATTTCTACGTTTTCATCAACTGAATCGACAATAACCGGAGCAGTGTATCTTACTTTTTCTACTTTTATCTCTGTTTTAGGTGCCGGCGGCGGAATTATTTTTTCGTTGGGATTGTCGATTTTAATAAGATTTGCTTCTATTGTTTCGTTTATTATTTTATCGTTATTGTTGTTTTTAAATGCCATTACTAAAGGGGTAATTGCAGCTATAGCAAAAAAGATAAATGTAAAAATTAATGCTCGAGTTACGTTATTGTTATAACGTTTGCGCAATTCGTAAGCACCATAATTTTTGTTTCTGTGAGCGAAAACTATTTCATCTAAGTTTTCATCTCTAAATAAATTTTTGTTCGACATAAATTAAGATTTTAAAGGTTAATTTTAATTACTCAACGTAAAATTTCTCCATTCAATTCTTTTTATTTTTGTCGTTATGATGCATTAATTTTATTTTTCCATAAATATTCAAAATTTTTAATGTTGAACATTTAATTTAAAACGAAAAATGAAATTTTTTATTTTAAAATTTAAGATATTTTGTCACTATTTTAACAAATAGTAAAATAAAAAAACCCTCTGAATGTTTTCCAGAGGGTTTTTAAAATATTAATTTTATTAGTATAATTTAAAGTTTATAGGTAGTTGAAAAGAAACCTTTACAGCTTTACCTCTTTGCTTGCCAGGTGTCCATGATGGCATATTCGAAACAACCCTAACAGCTTCTTTATCTAAGTAAGGGTCAACACCTCTTAATATTTGGACATCTACGACTTTCCCATCTTTATTAATACAAAACTGTACAAATACCTTTCCTGTAATTCCGTTTTCTTTAGCAATCTCAGGATATTTAACTTCGCTGCCAATCCACTTCATCATTGCTTCTTCTCCACCGGGAAACATAGGTTTTTCTTCGATTACATAAAAGTTAATTACTTCTTCTTCTTCTTTAATAACTTCATTTGTTTCTACAACTTCAGTAACTTCCTCGTTAACAGTTGTTGCAACTTGCTCTTCTGTTGTAGCCATTTCAACTTTCTCATCAACTGAATCAACAACAACAGGTGCAGTAAACTTTACTTGTTTTTCCATTTCGGCAGGTGGTGGTGGTGGTGGTGGTGGTGGTGGTTCGTCTTCGGGTGCTTTAACATCCATTAAATTTACTGAAACAGTTTCATCAACAAGGTTGTTGGTGTGTCTGTTTTTTAGAGCCATTATAAAAGGAGTACCTGCGGTAAAAATTAGAACTAAGAATGCTACCATGAGCGATTTAGTTACATTTTTTTTGTAACGCTTTCTTAATTCGTATGCACCGTACTCTTTGTTTCTATTTTCGAAAACTATTTCATCTAAGTTTTCGATTTTAATATTGTTATCTTTTGACATATTAATATTTATTTAGGCGCAGATTGAATCATAGTTAATTCAACAGGATTAATATCAACAACGGCATATCTGGCAATATTTGTAATTGCCATTTCATCTATAATGTCAACAAATTCTTTATATTTAATATTATCAACAGCTTTAATTAAAACAATAGGACCGATTTTATCTTCGTTTTTAATTTTCTTAATTTCAGAACTTATTGAATCTTTAGGAATTACTAATTTACCGGTAGTTATTTTATCTTTTAACTCGGTAATTTTCTGATAAACATCTTTATTTTTTTCGAGTAAGAGTTTTCTAATTCCATCTTTGCTTAAATCAGTTTTAGTTAAAACAGGCAAAGGAGGTTTTGCGGGATTAGCTAAACCGATGTACCAATAAATTGCTTCATTTTCGCCGAGTATAATGTTTAATGTACGAGCTTCGGGAATTTGAGGTGATTTAACCTTGGTTGTATCGTCATTTTTCTCTGGAAGAACAATTTCCATTGCTTTTGGCTTGCTAAACGCAGTAGTTAACATAAAAAAGGTAATAAGAAGGCACATTAAATCAACCATTGGGGTCATATCAATAGCTGTCGAATGTTTTTTAGGTTTCCTTTTTCCACCTTCGCTTTTACCAGCATTATTTTCTATAATTTGAGCCATAATTTTTTTTTATTAATTTAGTTTAACCTCAACTTTTTCTAAGTTTGTTGTTAAATTAAACTTGTTAACATTTTTATCTTGAAGTATATCTAATATTTCCTTTACACGTTTATAATCTGTTTCGCTTTCGGCTTTAATAACAACCTGAATATTAACATCAATTTGACGTGCATAGAATATCCACCAAGCTAGTTGATTATCGACAGAATCGGTTGGAATACCTGCTTTATTTTCTTTTTGTAATTGTTTTTGAAATTTATCGCGTTCGGTTCCATCTTTTTTATCAATCCAACTTGCTAAGTATTGAACAGGCATACCAAATGCATTTATTTTAGCAAATGTTTCGGTTTGCTTGTCGGTGTATTTTATTTTATATTGCTCACCCATTTTCTCAAGGAGTTTTGCTCTAAACTTCGTTGTAGTATCAGGTCCGTTATCTATGTTAAAATATACCTTTCCTAATTTATCGAGCGATAGAGTAAGAACTTCCTTTTCCGGTGCTTGTTTTTCTGAAATTGAAGAGGGTGTGTCTATTGCTGCCGGCTCTTGTGGACGAAATGAGGTTGTAAGCATAAAAAATGTTAAGAGCAATGAGAATAAGTCCACCATCGGCGTCATGTCGACATGCGGTGAACTTTTATGCATTTTAATTTTAGCCATAATAAGCTTTTTGAAAAAATATTATTTTACTCTTGAAGCAAATGTTTGAGTTAAGCTAAAACCGGCTTCGTCAATTTTAAATGTCATTGCATCAATTCTTGTTGAAAATACATTATATAAAATAATAGCAATTGTTGAACCGGAAATACCAAAAGCTGTATTAATAAGAGCTTCTGAAATACCTGTTGCTAAAGCTAATGCGTCTGGAGCTCCTGCTTGTGCCAAAGCTGCAAATGCACGAATCATACCTAATACAGTTCCAATAAGTCCGATAAGAACAGCGATAGAGGCAATTGTTGATAAAATTACTAAGTTCTTTGACAGCATAGGTAATTCGAGTGCTGTAGCTTCTTCAATTTCTTTTTGAAGAGCAAGAATTTTTTGATCTTTATTAAGATTTTTATCGCTTTCTAATGCACGATATCTGTGTAAACCAGCTTTTACTACATTTCCTAACGAACCTTTTTGTGCATCGCATGCTGCTAAAGCTTCTTCAATTTTATCTTCTGCTAATAAATTTTGTAAATTACGTACAAAAACATTTAATCTTTTTTTACCTCTTGCACGGTGTAACGAGAAAAATCTTTCTAAAGTAAAGGTAATAAGAATAATAATAAGCGACATTAACAAAGGTACAATAAAACCACCTTTATATATAATTGCCAAATAGTTACCCGGCATAGGACTTCCTTCGGTATTACCTCCTTGAAAATTTACAGGATTACCCATTACATATTTGTAAACTACTATTGCAATAATTAATGCAATTACTATTGCACCGCTAGCAAATACTGATTGCAAAGCATCTTTTAATGACTGACCACTTTTACTCATTGCTTTTAATTTTTAAGTTTTTAATAATTTTTACTTGATGGCAAAAATAAATAAAATATTTTTACATACAACTTTAATTGTTAAAAAATATTATGTTTAGAATGTTAATTTTAACAGATAATTAATATATTTTATGCTATTAATTATATTAATCCAAAACTTATAATTTAGAATATTACTATAATTAATTTTTGATTTAAATATTAGCATTGATTTAATTACATTTTTGATTTTTCTAATAATTTTATTTTAGTTTTGGCAAATTCAAAGCATTTTTTGCTTTTTGATTTTTGGGATCGATTGCAAGAATTCTGTTATAAAACATTTTGCTTAAAGTATAATTTTGTGTTGTTGTATAGTTATACCAACCCATGTAATCATAAGCTTCAATAAGTTCTTTATTGTATTTAACAGAATCGGTTTGTGCTTTTTGAATTACTTTTTCGTAAAATGGTTTTGCAAGACCTATTTTAAAATCTGGATCAAGTGCTGCTTTTATTTGCGACCTTCTTTGTAAACCTTGCATTGAACTTGGCTGTTCGGCTAAAAATGTACCACACAAAGTATCTGCTAATGTTAAATATTTATTTGCTTTTTTTACTAACGAATCTACTTTTGAATAATCTGTTATTTTAGTAACATCTTGATACATCGTATAGTAAGTTTTTGAAAAAAAGTAATAATCAATTGAAGTGGCTTTGGCAGCATCTACTTTTTTCTGGTAAAGAACTACAGCATCGTTATATCTTTTAAGCTTTATAAGCAAATTGGCTGTTTCGGTTAATAAATCGAAGTTTGACGAATCTTTACCTATTGCTTTATTTAAATAATTTACTGCTATTGAATCGTTTCCTAATTTCGAATAAATTCGACCATAGTAGGCATAATCACTACTAATTATTTTTTCGTTATTTACAGCTTTAAAAAATTTATCTAACGAATTTTTTGCCTCGTTATAATTGTTTGTTTCGTAATGCGAATATCCTTCAATTCTTCGTAGTATTATTGAACTTGTATCAGAGTTAAATACTTCTTTTATTTGAGTTATTACATTGTTGTAGTCTTTACAAAGAAATAGTGCATAAATATATTTTATTCGGGCAGCAATGTTTTTGTTTGAAAGTTCTAAAAACTTTGAGAAATTTTCTTTAGCTTTTTCGTAACTACCAGATTTAATGTATAGTTCGCCCATTTCGCGGTAAACAGGAGCAAAATTCGGGTTTATTGCTTGTGCTTCTTCAAAATACGGTATAGCTGCTTTTAAATTTCTACCTTTTACATAAATATTACCGATTTTTATTTTTGCTAAAGGCGACTGTGGAGCAAGCTCCTGTGCTTTTTTATAATTTAATATCGCATTTGTTGCATCGCCATCTTCTAAAAAAATATCACCATAAATAATAAATAATGAAGGGTCTTGAATCGCATAACTTTGAGCGGTTTGCATATTAGCATAAGCTTCTTTCATTAATGGTGGATTTACTTGTGAATATGCTTCGGCTATTTTTGCGTATGTTAACGCTTGTTTTGCTTTAGATATTTCGCTATCTTTATTAGTTTTACTTGGTAGTAACGATATCGCTTTACTATATTGTGCTTGAGCGTCAGAATTATTCTTTTTAAGTAAATCAATTTTACCTAAACCGGTATAATTAAGTGGATTTAGCGGGTCAGAAACTGTACCTTTTTTGTAGTAAAACATTGCAGAATCTGCAACATCGCTTAAAGAGTTTGATAACGAATCGACTAAATAAGAGTATAAATAACACTGTCCCATATAAAAATATGCATCGCCGTTTTTAGGTTCTTTTGAAATTACGCTAACAAATGCTTTTTTTGCTACATCGAATTGCTCGCTTTGCATTAACTCTATTGCTGTATTCAAATTTTGAGAATATACATTTATCGAAAAAATTAATGATAAATTTATAAATCCTGCTACTAAATATTTTCTTTTTGACATATTAAATTATATTATTCTGTTGATATATTTATTAACCTAATTGGCATTGTAAAGGGCACTAAACCCGATTTTAAAATAATTCTTTGCCCTACTTCACCTGCAACAAATTGCCTAAAACCTGTGCCAAGTCCTGTAAAGGTTTCACGTGTTATTATGTGTACTTTACGAATAAAAGGGTACGACAAATCGGCAATATAAGCTTGGTATGGACGATAATAATAACCCGAGCTACCATCGTCGAGTTGTGAGCTAATCGCCAATACATTTACTCGTTTTAAAAAACTTAATGTTAGTGAATCGTGCCTATCGCTTATATAATTAACGCTAATTAACCCTATTGCATTTTTAGTTTTTTCGACATAGTTTATAACTTCTTCGTTCGAATTTACTGCAAAGCAATTTTTTGGGAATGCTTGTTTTAATTCAAATTTCTCGTTAATAAATCTAACATTTGCCGATTTTTCGTTGTCGAACACCATTTCAATATTTCCAAGCGATGATTTAGGATTAATGTCTTTCCATGTGCTAATTTTACCTGTAAATATGTCTTTAATAGAGCTGTAGAGCATTGTTGTGTCTGAATTTTCTTTATTAATTATAAAAGCTAATCCATCGTAAGCAATTGTTGTGGTTTGAGCAATAATGTTATTTTTCTTCAATCCATCTTCTTCGGCTTTTGTAAGCGTTCTTGTGGTAACTATTGTTCTGACGGAGTCTTTAAAAAACAAGTCTAACACATCATTTTCGGGCAAATAAGAAGGATTAATTTTTGCAAATTGATATAAACTTTCGAATGTGTAAATTTCTGTATCAAACAAAAGTTTAAACGATTCGTCGCAAGCAATTTTAATATTTCCACGAGTTGGGGTTTCGTCGATAACTGTACCGGCTTGCTGATTACAAGATATTAATGTAACAAGTAACATTAAATACAATAAATTAATTTTATTCTTCACTTTCATTTTTATTAAATAGTTTTGGATATATTCTAACAAAACGAAATATGCCGTATAAGACAAAAAAAATGCCAAAAATAACTCTAAATTCTTTTGGAGAATATGTAAATACTGGTGCAAAAATAAGCATTGAACCGGCAACTATATATACAATTATCATTACTACTCCAAAATATAACATTATACGCGAAAACATTTTTTATTCTATCAATTTTTTTGCGGAGAGAGTGGGATTCGAACCCACGAACCGCTTTTGACGATTACACACTTTCCAGGCGTGCTCCTTCGACCACTCGGACATCTCTCCAAAATAATTAAAAAACCTAAATTTTTAGGGGTTGAATTTACAACTAAAATGCAAAATAAAAAAACGAGATATTAATTAGCTAATTTCACCACAAATTGGTGTTTCGAGCATTTCATTAATTTGGTTATAAGATAAATCTTTTCCTAACAAGTACATAAGTTTTGTTAATGCAGCTTCGGTAGTCATATCACCGCCATTTGTAACACCAATTTTTAAAAGTTCTTTACTGGTTTCATATTTACCCATATCGGTACCACCAATATCGCACTGGGTAACATTTAACACAATAATCTTGTTTTTCACTGCAGTACTAATTATTTTAAGAAACCAATTGTATGTAGGTGCATTACCAGAACCATAAGTTTCTAAAATTATGCCTTTAAGATTAGGTAGCCAAATTATTTTTTCTAAATATTCTTTTGAAATTCCTGGGAAAAGCTTAATAATTATTACATTATTATTAAAATTAGTATTTAAAACTAGTTTTTTATTTAAAATGTTTTTATTGATATAATTGTAATTATATTCTATTTCAATACCGGCATTTGCTAATGGAGGATAGTTTTCAGAAATAAACGCATTAAAATGTTTTGAGCTGTATTTTGTAGCTCTGTTTCCACGAAGTAATTTATTCTCAAAATAAATACAGACTTCAGGTACTGTAGCTAGGTTACTTTTTTTAGATGCTGCAATTTCAATAGCTGTTATTACATTTTCTTTCCCATCGGTTCTTATTGTTCCAATTGGCAATTGTGAGCCGGTTAAAATAACAGGTTTTGATAAATTTTCGAGCATAAAACTTAATGCCGAAGCGGAGTATGCCATTGTATCGGTTCCGTGTAAAACTACAAAACCATCGAAGTTGTCGTAATTTTTGTAAATTGTTTTAGCAATTTTTTCCCAGAAAACAATGTTAATGTTAGATGAATCGACAACAGGGTTTAATGTTACTGATCTTACAGTGTAATTAAAAGCTTTTATTTCGGGAATATTTTTTCTGATTTCAGTAAAATTAAATGGAACTAAAGTATTTGATTTCGAATCTTTAATCATTCCAATTGTGCCACCAGTGTATATAATAAGCACTGAAGTTTTTCTTTCTTTCATAAATTAAACAATTTTATTGCATTTGCTGTAGTAATTTCTTCGACTTTTTCGATTGGAATATTTTTTATTTCAGCAATTTTTTTTGCAATATTTATAATGTATGAGCTTTCGTTTCGTTTGCCGCGATTTGGCTCTGGAGTTAAATATGGAGAGTCGGTTTCAAGCACAATATTCTCTAAAGGTACTTTTTTTACAACTTCCGACATTATAGATTTTTTAAATGTTACAACCCCTCCTATTCCTAAATAGAATCCTAGGTTTATAACTTTTTCGGCATCTAAAAGATTCCCCGGGAAGCAATGAAATACACCTTTTAAAATTTGAGATTTGTATTGATATAAAATATTATAAATTTCGTTAAACGACTGGCGCGAATGTAATACTAAAGGCAAATTATAAAGTTTTGCCAATTCAATTTGTTTAATTAATGCATCTGTTTGTTCTTTGATAAAAGTTTTATCCCAGTATAAATCAATGCCGGTTTCGCCAATAGCATAATATTTTTGCTTTGTAATTTCCGATTTTATAAAATTTATTTCTTCTATATAATTTTCATTAACTGAGGTTGGGTGCAAGCCAATCATCGGGTAACAATTTTGTGGGTATTGTTTTGCACAAGTTAACAATCTTTCAAAATAACTTTTATCGATTGATGGTAAAAGTAAAATGTTTACATTGTTTAATTCTGCTCGTTTAATTGCTTCGCTTCTATCAGTATCAAACTCTTTTGAATAAATGTGAGTATGTGTATCAATAAACATTTTAACAAAAAAATAAATATAAAAAAACCTTACAAAAATATGCAAGGTTTTATTAATTTTTTGAATATTATTTTATTCCAACCAGTTCTACTTCAAATACTAGTGTTGAAAATGGTGGAATTGTAGGTGGATATCCTCTATCGCCATAAGCTAACTGATAAGGAATATAAAATTCGTATTTTGCACCAACCGACATTAGTTGTATTCCTTCTGTCCAACCAGGTATTACTTGATTTAATGGAAATTCAACTGCCTCTTTACCTACGTTACTATCGAATACTTTTCCGTCTAACAATTTACCTGTATAAAATGTTTTAACGGTGCTTTCTTTTGTAGGTTTTTTCCCGGCAGCATCTTTGATAATTTTATATTGTAATCCGCTTGGCAAAGTTACTACTCCTTGTTTTTGAGCATTTTCGGCTAAGAATTTTGCACCTTCTACTTTATTATTATCGTATTGCTTTTCTTGTTGTTTATTGAAATAATTTTTTAAAATTTCGAGTGCTTGTTCGCTTGTTAAAGCAGGATTAGTATTGGTAATAACTGCATTAAAACCTTGAGTAAATACATCTAAATTAATTAATGTATCGATACCTTCTTGCTTCATACTGGAACCAACATTTACCCCAAATGAATAGCTTAATGAATCGCGATTATTTGCAAGTTTTACTTCTTTGCTATCTTTATTTTCTCCGCAAGATATAAGAACAACTGAAACTACAGTAAAAATGTAATAAATAAGTGATTTTCTCATAAATAATAAAATTAATTTTTTTGCGAAGGTAATTATATTTTTAATAAAACCTATTCCTTTTCGATGCCATCAATAAATTTCTTTTTTGCAATTTGCTGACCGGTTTCGTTGTAATACTTCCATTTTCCATTTTTAAAACTATTTGAATATTTACCTTCAACTTTAATATTTCCGCTATCGTAATAAAATTCGGCATCACCTTCAAATTTATATTCTGAAATTTGAATTTGAGCTTTGGTTTTGTTATTCTCGTAGTACTCTTTGTAATCGCCTTCCATTATGTCGTCAGTAAAATCCATTTCAGATTTAATAATTTGTTCGGGTGTATCGTAATAAAAAATACAATGACCACTAACTTTTCCTTCGCTATATTTAACAATACTTTGAACATTGCCACTTATGTAATACGATTTCCAAACGCCATGAGGGAGTCCATCTATTACCGGTCCTTCGGCCATAATTTGCTTGTCGTTATAGTATAATGTTACTGGAGCATTATTATTAACTGTTACTCCTGTTAAATCTACCTTAAACTTCAAACTATCGTAGTCGCTAAAATACAAGTCTTCGGCCGATTTTTCAATATTTTCTAAAGTTTCGTCGGCAAGCGCTTTTGGGTCGTGTTCTGTTATAAGAACTGTTTTAAACATTTTGCCATCGGAAATTAATTGAAATCCAAAACGAACAAAACTAAGAATTAAATCTTTATTTTTTTTAAGACTATTTTTTGTAGAGTCGTTGCCATAATAATATAAATGCTTATAAACTTTAGGAGTTTGAATAAATGCACTTACATTTGCTTCGTTATCAAAGTCGTTTTTAAAATTCATAAACGATGTGTTATTTTTTAGTGTTTTACCATCTTGGTAACTGTCAATAAAGTCGAGAAGCTGGCTATCTGAATTTGAAAACACTACATAATTTTCGATAAAAGTAAAATAAGGTTTTTCGAGCTTGCCAAACATTTTACCTAAAAACATTTTAAAAAAACCTTTAATGCTTAAATAGTTAATTTTATAACCTTTATATTCAGTTTCCTGAAATTTTACAGGTGTACGTCTTTTAATTTGTTTTAATAAGTGCCCGAGCCCTTTTTGAGCTTGTAATGTATCATTAGTTTTAATTATTACCACAACATCTTCTTCGCGGGCATTTGCTTGTGGCTGGAGCTTTACTAGCGATATTTCGGAGCCAATCCAGCTAAAAAAATCTGCTTTTAAATCTACTTTTAAAAATTTCTCTACACGTTCAATGTTGTGGTTATAATCTTCGTATGATGTTGTATCTGATGACTTGTAATGTTCTTTTAGTTTTTCAAAAAAATCGTTAAAATTTTGGAAACACATTGGCATATAAACAGCAGCATCTTCGGGAACTATTTCGTAAGAAGAAAACTCTCCGGGATTAACATGTAACAACGCATTTAAGTATGATGGAACGCTATCGTATAAATTTGACCAACCAATTAAACTTAATCGTTCGTTTTCGAGATTGCATTTAAACGACGAATAAGCCATTGTTTGTGCAAGTGCGTTAACTAGTTCACTTTCGTCGGACATGTAGCATTTTAGATATTCAGGAATTTTTTTATAATTAATGTAAAGTTTAAAAAGTGATGATTCTGTTTCGTCTTTTACAATTTGGAATTTTTGATTTTTTTGCCAAAATGATAATTCTTTTTGATCGATAGCTTTTTCGACCAGAGCAGATGTATAGCTTCCTACAAGCAAATTATCGATAAAAGCAAAACTTAATGTTTCTTTTGTTTTAACATCTAGCATATCAATTATTTCAACATTGTTATAATCGCGTTTTGTAACTGAATAACCCGAAAAAAGATTTAAAGATTCTAATAAAAACGAGGTCTGACCGGCTTTCTGGAC
>Ga0172375_10008442_pt1 | contig 13841 bp, 16 predicted proteins | sample LakKiv1m_FD_114537 | JGI IMG/M metagenome (GOLD analysis project Ga0172375, IMG submission 114537) | Freshwater microbial communities from Kabuno Bay, South-Kivu, Congo - kab_092012_11.1m | ecosystem: Environmental > Aquatic > Freshwater > Lake | place: Democratic Republic of the Congo...
AGGATGGCCGTCTGGACAGCGGGGCTGACGCGTCCTATAAGCCCCGCCGCCCACCTCGTGGCGCGCCCAGGTAGCTCAGTTGGTAGAGCATGCGACTGAAAATCGCAGTGTCGGTGGTTCGATCCCGCCCCTGGGCACCATCACCCCTTCTCGTAGCTTCTCACTGATGAACAAAGTGCCCGATATTTCGGGCACTTAGCGCGATTCCGATACCCACAACGGGAGCGTTCGGAACACTGCTTCGCAGAACTTTGCGGGTACAATTGCGGGTACGACAGTTCTTTCACGGAGGGACGTACCCGCATGTCTCTTACCCAATTCGCGATCACCAACGCGAAGCCGCGTGACAGGTCCTACAAACTCTCGGACGGCGAGGGCTTGCACCTGCTGGTGCAGCCGAACGGCTCGAAACTTTGGCGCTTCCGGTATCGCTTCGCGGGCAAGGAGAACATGCTCGCCCTCGGCGCATTTCCCCACGTGTCGCTCTCGGATGCCCGCGACAAACGGGCCGAGGCGCAGAAGCTGCTCGCCCGAGGCATCGACCTCTCCCAGAAGCGCAAGGAGGACACGGCCACGGCGTCAGTTGCCGCGGCGAACACCTTCGGCGCGATCGCAGGAGAGTATCAGACCAAGCTAAAGGAGGAGGGGCGGTCCGAATCGACCTTGTCGAAGATCAAGTGGCAGCTCGACGACCTGGCGTCGTCACTGGCGAGTCGGCCCATCGCGCAGATCAAGCCCGCCGAGATCCTCGAAATCCTCCGGCGCATCGAGAAATCGGGCCGCAAGGACACTGCACGGCGGCTGCGCGGCACGATCGGCTCCGTCTTTCGCTTCGCCATTGCCACGCTGCGGGCAGAGAACGACCCGACCTATGCGCTCCGGGGTGCGCTCTCGAAGCCGCAAGTGCAGCACCGACCGGCGGTGACCGACGAGCGAGAACTTGGCGCCCTGGCGCAGTCCATCGACGAATACGATGGCTGGCCGACCTTGAGGGCAGCTTTGCAGGTGCTCCTGCTGACCATGGCGCGGCCAGGTGAGGTGCGGCTCATGAAGAAGCCCGAGGTCGACCTCGAGAAGGCCGTGTGGCGCATACCGCCCGAGCGGACCAAGATGCGCCGACCGCACGACGTGCCGTTGTCGAAGCAGGCGGTTGCTGTCCTCAAGGACATATGGGGTTTGTCGGGCAGCGACTTGGTGTTCCCGTCCATCCGTTCCAATAAGAAGCCTCTGTCGGAGAACGCCATGAATTCGGCGCTGCGCCGGATGGGCTACACCAAGGAGGAGGTGACGGCTCACGGCTTCCGGGCCTCGGCCAGCACCATCCTGAACGAGCGGGGCTTCAATCCCGACGTGATCGAGGCGGCTCTTGGTCATCAGGATGAGGATGAGGTCCGCCGTGCCTACAATCGGGCTAAGTACTGGCCGGAGAGGGTCGCTCTCCTCCAAGCTTGGGCAGATCTGCTCGACGAGTTCCGGCAGCCTGTCCGGCAAGCCGCATGATCTTTGCGCCCCTCATCGGGGCGCTTCTTTTTTGAGGGTTTAGCTTAATGGAGCGCTCGCTATGGTTGATGAACCATTGCGGGCTGGATGCTGCCGCCCTAGGATTTTGACGCCTATGGGCGTCAACCCACGGGGCATCGCGGTGCTCCTCTAGCGAGGAGCTACAGCGATGCGGTTACTATCGAAGCGTCAGCTTAAAGAGTTGGTTTTGTATTCTCCGCAGCATGTCCAGCGGCTGGAGAACGCCGGCAGGTTCCCGAAGCGCGTGCGCCTAGGCAACGGCCCGCGAGCTCGCGTCGGATGGCTCGAAGCGGAGGTGCTGGACTGGCTCAAACAGCGGATAGACGCCAGATTAAGGCCCTATACGTCCTGTCTATATAGGGGATGGTCTAAATTGAATCCAGTAACTAGATGAACTATCCGAGTACGAATCTGATTTTTGGAGGACACTGTGGCTGAATTACCATCCCCGCCCCTACGGTGGGGCGTTCAGCGCCGCCTAGAATTCATTGATTTCCGCCTGTTTTGGTATGGCCGCTTTACCCGGAAGGCCGTCACTGACTATTTCGGAATTTCGGCCCAGCAAGCTTCTGCGGACATTCAGGAATACCGGCGGCGGGCCCCGGAGAACCTCGACTACGACGCCGTCCAGCGAGCGTACGTACGCACACAAACGTTCTCGGCGAAATTCATGACTGACGCGGCCGAGAGGTATTTGCTTCAGGCAGCTGCAGTCAAAAACGACTGGATGATGAAAGAGAACACTTGGTTCGAGGAGATGCCCCTCATCGAATATGTTGAGCTGCGGTCAAAGAGAACTGACTCAACGATTTTGCTGCGCGTCCTCGACGCAATGAACGACAGCCAAGCGATCGGAGTGAAGTATGCCTCGCTCACGGGTTCGACCGCAGGTGTACGAACGATCGCTCCGCATTCAATGTTCTACAGCATGGGCAAATGGTATGCCCGCTCCTGGTCGGAGGAGCACAACGATTTTCGTGACTACAATCTAAATCGTATCGAACGCGTTGACGCGCCAAAGCCTTGCTCAGTTGATAGGGGGCTCGACTACGAATGGGTCCAGCGCATAAATCTCAAAATTCGACCGAATCCGAATCTGGTGCCGGCAAAACAAGCCGCTGTCGCCGCTGAGTATTCGATGACCGATGGACACCTGGACGTCCCATGCCGCCTGAGTATGACGTTTTACCTAATTAGCCAATACAACTTGGACGTTGAGCAACCCGATCTGATTCCTGAAAAGCACCAACTCGTTCTTAACAATAAGGACGATGTCGTCTCAGCAAGAGAAATGGCCCGGAAACTATCGAAAGAGGCACTGGCTCGTGGCGGGGCTTAATGCACGCGCCACCTTTTAGTGACAGCGTTACCAGCGCCGCCTCAGCCATATTGCTGTTCGGAAGCCGCGCGCGGCAGGATCACGATAGAGCATCAGACACCGACATACTTTTCATATGCGATGAGCCGGCTCCTCGACACGTTTCAGCCGGACGAACTTCAATGTTCTTCTATCCGTGGCAGAGGTTGTTGGCCGCTGCGGAACAGGGTGACCTATTTGTTGGACACATCGCCTTTGAAGCCCGCCCACTATCCGATCCCGGCGACCAACTCGGCCAATTGAAAGCGGCTTTCCGTCTTCGGTCTAGCTACCAAAAGGAGATAGGGCAGGCATCTGACCTTGGTTGGTTCATGCTCCGATTCCCCAACCATCTGAAGCATTCCCTGATGGCGAAGCGAATGATTTGGTGTGTGCGAACGATATTGATCGCCCGCTTGGCTGAGAAGGGAAAGTTAGTGTTTGCTCCAAAGGCTTTGGCGGAGATGGCTCCTTCCAAGTCTGCACGTGAGCTACTGGCGGAGCGCCGTCGTCGACTGCCTGATGATAGGATGCAGAAGAATTTCAGAAAATTTCTAGTAGCGATGGTAGATCGTCAACGATGGCAACGAGAGGAATCGATCGAGTTTTTCCTGCAGCGGTTTGCCGAGACTTCAAATGACGTTGCTCTCAAGACTATTGAACAGAATGAGTCGTTTAGAAAACTTGCGTATGAATAACAAAACGCAAAGTAAAGTAGGGGTCCAAGCCGCTCAGTACAAAAGTGCCATTCTCAACTGAGTCGACTATCGCGTGTAAAAAGGTGCTGTGCGCACGCCTTGCGTAGCTAGGCATTCTTTTCAGTGTAGGGTTCGTCGTCGATTGCATGTTCGTTGACGGCCTCGGCGTTCGAGCCATTCTTCAGCGGATCGATGATGTCAGCCTGCTGACGGGCCCACGTAGCCCAACGCGTGTAGCGCGCCTGGTCTGAAGGAGCGATGTTGCCTTGATCGAGTACGGCTTCCACGTAGAGCCGGATCGCATTGGCGCGATCGAGCGACTCGGCTTACGATAGCAGGCGTCCAATCCGTTCTTTAACGAGCTTTTCGTCAAGCTTTCGTGCCTCGCGCTCCGCTTCATCTCTGCGCTTCTTGAGTTCGGCCTCGGCGGCGGCCTTTCGCTCGATAATCCATTCTCGATGTTGAGCAAGAGCAGCGCGATAGTTCGTCTCGGCGAGAACGAGCATCTCGACCACGATCTCAGTCAACTGATCCTGAAGTGGCCTATGGGCCCCGGCCAATAGACTGCCCGGGCACCTTGTTTGGGCCCGCGTGAAAGCCACCGGTACTCGTCTGTCGGTGGACGACGTTCGCGTTTTAGGGCCGTTCCTGGTGGAGATAGTCGGGCATGGTCGTTCACACAATGTGAGAGGTACGAGCTTAGCGAGCTGTAAAGGGCTTGCGCAGGCCCCTGCGACAGACTTCGGCGTGGGCTCAGGCGACTAAGTTGCGCCAGAATTTGGCCAGAGGGCCCATTTCCTGGCCTTGATATTCACGCGACAAGTGTCATATTGAAGACGACAATTGACGGAGATCTCAGATGAGCGTCCAAGATCAAAGCCTTAACGAGCTGCCAGCTGAGGAGCGGGTATTTTCGGTTGCCGCCGGGCTTCTAGGCGTTAGGGGCAAGCGGTCTCACCCGAAGTCACGTATGGAAGTCCACAAGTTCCTTCTGGGCGGCTTACCAGGGAAAGCCGTGCTTAATCTGCGTCGGCATTGTCGCATTCTCGTCCTGGACGAGGCAGTTGAGCCGGCACTTGGCATGAGCTTGCGAACAGTTCAGCGCTTTGAGGCAGACAAGGACAAGCAGCTCAGTTCTGAGCAAAGTAGTCGTACCTGGAAGTTCGCAGAGATCCTTGCTCGGGCAACTCCGGTATTTGGCTCGCAAGACGCCGCTGAAAAGTGGCTGAGTGAACCTGCGAGGGCGCTTGAGGGCAAAAAGCCAATTGAGCTTCTGGCTACTCAGCCGGGGACGCAGCTGGTCGAAGATCTTCTGCAACAGATCGACTACGGGGTCTATGTGTGACGCTGTTGCCGGCAGCGCTAGGTGGCAAGGACTTTGTCGCTTGGCGCCTCGATCGCGATATCTATGCCTCGACCTGGGACAGCGGAGAGGGGTCCTTCAGGGCAGGTGGGCGCTGGAACAGCAAAGGTGTTCGGGCCGTCTACTGTTCGATTGACCCAGCGACCGCCATCCTCGAGGTCGCAGTACATAAGGGTTTCGATACGCTGGATAGCGTGCCGCACGTATTGACGTCTCTGACCATTACCGACTTGACGAGCATCCATGTCGTTGATGAGAAAGCTATTCCAAACAAAAACTGGCTGAGGCCCGTCGAGCCAAGTGCGGGTCAGCAAAGGTTTGGAGACGATCTACTCGCCAAACACAAATTCATCCTAATCCCGAGTGCTGTTTCGAATAGAAGCTGGAATCTCGTTTTTCTCAAGGACAAGGCTGCCGGAGCCTATGGACTGAGGGCTCAGGAGGCGTTTTCGCTGGATACCCGGCTCAATCCTCCCAAACCCTAGCCATCGAGCCGTTTAAGAAATGGCTGATTTGCTAAGCCAGGCTTAGCATTTGGGGCCAAATGTAAACGGGGCCAACAGCAGGGATTTCCAGCCGATTGACGCTTACGCGATGGCGCACCGCACCCGCTAGGACTTTGGCGCCGGAGACGCTCGAACGGATCTCGCACGTCTTGGCGATCTACAAGGCCCTATAGATGTTGTTGTCGGAAGCAGGGCCTGCCGCGGATGGCTGGATCAAGCGCCCGAACGAGGGGCCCCTGTTCGGTGGCAAACCAGCGATGGCGCGACTTATTTCGGGGCAGTTGGCCGACTTAGTTGTTGTGCGAAGATATCTGGAGGCGCAGCGGCAGGGCGGAGGATGAGGCATCGACCTGGCCAGGGGAAGAGCCAGACATCTGCGCGCGGCGGTTGCGCCGGGCCGGATAGCAACTCAGTACAAAAGTTCGATATTGCCCTAACTAACCGTCTGGGTTGAATTTCAGGGCTAGCCCCAGCTTAGCAGCGCCGGAATGACGGTGTAGGGGGCCACTCCCTTCGTTGTCAGGGCGAGGCGAAGTAGCTTGCGATTGCGCCTCGTCCATTCAAGGTTGACGGGTAGCCGTTCACCGAGCTGGCGGAGTTCAGGCGGCTCAACCCACGAGATCGGCATCTTGGCCAAACGCAGCTTGTTCTTGATCGATGCTGGGGCACAGTCGAACAGAAGCACTTCGTTGTCCCAATGATCAATTGCATCGAGGAGGGGAAGAAGATCCTTACGCAACTTAACGAGACGTGGATCTGGCCCATCCTGTTTTGCGGGTTCGCCATCGAAGCCCCACCACTCTCGGAAAGAGTCTGGAAGGGTTCGGCTGATTGGGAAATCGCGCGACGAGTTAAATAGGTGATACTCTTCCAATATCGGCATCGGCGATGGCCGCGTCACAACATGAACCTCGTTTCCATCAACGCGCAGGTCGCTGTGCTCAACATGTAGTTCGTTCCAAATCTCCAGGAACAGTTGGTCTGCGTCTGCAATGCGGATGAATTGGACATCACTGGCTTCTTTCACGCGCTCGACATACGGCCCCGTGGGCATCTGGCGCGTGTAGAACCAGTAAATGGTTTTGCCACGCGTGATTTTTCGATCACTCAATGCGGCCATAACGCCATCAGCCCAGCTGCCGGAGTAGCCTACGACGATGAAGCCGATCTCGGGTTCCGGGCGCAACTTCAGAAGCTTTTTTACGAAGGGAGCCGTTGTCGCAATATCGCGATCAATCACGTCTAGCCCATAGAGTGTGTGATGTCCGTGTGCCTTGATGATGACCGGCACGCCTCCCGCCGCCCTGGGCGGTGGTTCCGTCTTGGGGTGGTAGACGACGTAGGGCTCTACATAGGCTGTCACGGCGGGAAGGGCCCAAAAGGCCGCGAGCGCTAGGTCGTCAAAATTAGTCGTAACGATATCGCCGATGATTTGCGCAGAACATAGATGGGCGGCGATTAGGTGCGTGAGGTTGGGTTCTCGATTGGCGCGTTTGATACAGTTCATGAGAAACTGACGCGGGTAGTTAAAGAACTCATCTTCCCACGGCATGCGCTCCGTCACATGACGAAAAGTCCAAGAGAACTGGGACTCTCGTGCGGACTTACGCGGCATCTTGATGTCTTTGAGTTCGGCAAGGCGCGTCAGGATGCTGATCATTTCGGAGGCGATGGGCACGCCGGCCGAGCGTGAAGCACCAGCGCCTAAAGGCATGGATATCGTAGTGGTTCAAGAGCTCGTCGCGCCGCCCTATCCGGGAAAGTATCCAGATAACAAGCCATATAAGCCAACGGAGGCCTCCAAAGAGTTTTTCGATTTCATGATCCGGGCTGGCTTCAAGTACATCCTTTCAGAAGAAAACACGGGTCGAAACAGTAACCGAAAGAACGGCACAGCGTCAGAATGGTTCGTCGCCTTCTACAAGCCGGAGGTCGTATGTGCCACGGGTCAAGAGCCGGTGGAGCCGAGTTGCGATGCTTCCGACTTGCCAAGTGGCTTTCTCTCGAACAAGCGAGCTCGCAATGCCAACTATGATCGAGTGCCCTATGCCTTTGGATTTCGTGCAGTTGGCGGCAAGGCCGACTTTGTCATTATCTCCGTACATCTAAGACCCAATACGGGTAGCGAGAATAGGGCGCGCCGAAAGCAGGAGCTAAAAGCAATTGGAAAGTGGATCAGCGAGAACTCCGACAAGGAGATACGAACCGGCGTCATACTCTGCACGTTGCTTGGCATCGTGGCCGCGACCGGCCAGTGGCAGGCTCCAGAGACCATCTCATCCAAAACCTGGCTGTTCTTGGTCCTATCGGGGTTGGCAACCGGCGCTTCTTGGTTGTGCTACTTCCGCGCTCTCAAGATTGGCGATGCGGCTCGCGTCGCACCTATAGACAAGCTGAGCGTTGTTCTCGTCGCGGTGTTCGGCGTTGTATTTCTGAGCGAGCGCCTGAGCGGCCTGAATTGGCTTGGTGTAGGTCTCATTGCCACCGGAGCCTTGTTGGTGGCGCTCAAGCCGTAAGCTGCGAAGTTTCCGAAAATTCTTGCTGGGCGCTTGGCGGAAGCAGCGTAATATTCAGTTGAGTATATCGGAGGATTTCCGTGGCGGCTGCAAGTTTCGATGCTTTTCAGCGCAATCAGACCAGCGCTTTCATCAGCGGGGCAGGTATCGGGTCACTTGCAGGGTTGATTGGGCTCGGTGGCGCAGAGTTTCGACTGCCGTTTTTGATCAGTATGTATCGCTTCGGCGCATTGGAAGCGGTGATCATCAACAAGGCGATGAGCCTCGTGGTGGTTATGTCCGCGCTCCCGTTCCGTATGGGAACAGTATCGGCCGCGACGATATTCGATCACTGGGCCGTCATCGTGAACCTCCTCGGCGGCAGCCTTCTTGGTGCGTGGTTTGGCGCATCGTGGGCAACCAAGCTGCGCTCCGACACGCTTTATCGGGTCATCTCGGTTTTGCTTGTGGCTATGGCCGTTATCCTGATGGTCGGTCACAGTGCTGAAAGTCACGGCCATCCGCTCTTCTCCGGCTGGTACCAAATCGGTGCAGGAATTGTCGCAGGCTTCGCCATCGGCGTCGTGGCGTCGCTCTTGGGTGTGGCTGGAGGCGAGTTGCTTATTCCTGCGCTGATCATTCTGTTTGGCGTCGACGTAAAGATTGCTGGTAGCCTGTCGCTGGCGATTAGCCTGCCGACCATGCTGGTGGGCTTCACTCGGTACAGCAGGGATCAAAGCTTCACTGTGCTGTTCCGCAATGGGCGCTTTGTTGCGGCCATGGCGATTGGCTCGATAGTCGGATCGTTCATCGGTGCGCAGTTGCTCGGTATCGTGCCTGGAGCAGTGCTCTTGCCCATCCTTGCGCTGGTATTGCTGATATCGTCGGTGAAGCTCTGGCTACATCGCCGGACCTGACGCTTAGCTGGGCCAAAATTTTGCAACCCATTGCAAAAGCGCTCGTGCCGAGTGGGACACTGGGAAAAACCAACTATGGGAAGCTATGGAAAATCGTGGTGTCCCGCTTTGGCTTAAGGGGTTGAAGTATCGGGTTTCCGGTTGGCCGCCCCTGGGCACCATTTCCTTTCCATTCCAGGAACATCCGCCGAAGTGGGACACTTTCGAAGTGTCTGCCCGCCACCTGAAAATGGACATGCGCGCGCCTATTCGAGAAGACGCTAGGAAGCGTGCCTTTGGCGCGTGCTGCCGGCGCGGCTCCTGGAGTTTTTCGATTGTCGCTACGGTACAACCGCACCCAATATCGGCAAGTCGGAGCGGGAGGGGGACTGCTGATGACTGGTGGGACACGGCGCTGCTTCGGCCGGCGCGCGATGCTGGGTGGCGGTGCTGCGGGCCATACTCGCGTCATGACCGCCACGCTCTTTCTATGCCGGATCGCGACCGCCGCGGCGCTGTTGCCCGCCTTCGGCAGTCCCGCGGCAGCCAATGATTTCGCCATCTGCAGGGATCAGAGCGGCGACGTCGCCATCGCCGCCTGCTCGCGGGCCATCGCCTCAGGCACGCTCAGCCAAGCGTCTCTCGCCTACGCCTTCTACAACCGCGGCGCCACGTACTGGTCGAAGGGCAACCTCGACGGCGCGCTCGCCGACTTCAATCAGGCGATCCGTCTCCGACCCGACGTTCCCGAGTACTTCGCCGGTCGCGGCCTGGTCCACGAGAGCCGCCGCGACATCGCGCGCGCCCGCGCCGACTACACCCAGGCGCTCAACCTGCCCGACAAGGGCGACAACTTCGCATGGGCCAAGAAAACGGCGCGCGAGCATCTCGACAAGCTCGGAAGATAGCAGATAGCGGATTCGATGAGGCCCGCGCAATTCTCAGCGATATGCGGAGTGGGACACTCACGTTAGGAATGCTGTGGAAGACCCTGGAAAGTCTCTGCGCCCCACTCCGCTCCAAGTCATTGACGCGTAGGGCGTCCGGGAGGCCGCCCCTGGGCACCATTCCCCCTCATTGCACGAGCGCCTTAGCTCATCGGTACGACGACATGCTTCATGTACGCGGGTCGCCGGCGCAAGCGTTCGTACCAAGATCGTACATTTGGCAGATCTGGTCGCTCTAGTGGCAGTTCGGACCAGCGATAGCAGAAGCAGCCCAGTGGAATGTCGGTGTAGGTGAAGTTATTGCCGGAAAGATAAAGCCTTCCCGCCAGCCACTGATCGACCCGCGCCCACAACTCTCCAAGTTGCTCGACGGCCGCACCGATTGCTGCCCTGTCACGCTTCTCCGGCGGCGTGCGCACGAGCCCCCAGTACACGACGTTCATCGGCGGGAAGACAGTGCTGAGCTGCCAGTCCATCCAGCGCTCACCAAGCGCGCGGCACTTGGGGTCAGTCGGCCAAAGGCTCCCCGAAGCATAGGTTGCTGCGAGATAGCGAACACAGGTGTTGGACTCCCAAATCGAAAGATCGCCATCGACAACCGTCGGGACCAACTTGTTGGGATTCATGGCCAGATATTTCGGTGACTCCGTCTCGCCAAAGCCGCGCCCAGCGTCAATGCGCTGGAATTGCAGACCGCATTCTTCGGCCACCCACAACACTTTCTGCACATTCATCGAGTTTGCTCGACCCCAGATCGTGAGCATGCCCCTCTCCCCAACACAGAGCGACATTGTGTGCGAGGAAGCAACTTCTGCAATAGAGGTTTCACGCTGAAGCAGCGCGGGCTGCTGGCTGAGTGGGACACCTCGTTTCAGAAGGCAAGAATTGCGTGGAAGGTCTTGTCGTTCCACTGCACCTTAAGTCATTGAAATGGCGATGGATCAGAAACCCGCCCCTGGGCACCATCCTGCTTCGCGCTTACGCGCTTCGCAGGATTTGCACCATGACTATCAGCGAAGCGGGATGCCCTCCGAAGCCTCGGCGAAGGAGGGCTGCTTCCCATGCACCATCCTGCTTTGCGCTTACGCGCTTCGCAGGATTTGCACCATGAATATCAGCGAAGCGGGATGCCCTCCGAAGCCTTGGCGAAGGAGGGCCGCTTCCCGTGCACCATCCTGCTTCGCGCTTGCGCGCTTCGCAGGATCTGGACGATGAACATCAGCGAAGCTGGATGCCCTCCGAAGCCTTGGCGAAGGAGGGCCGCTTCCCGTGCACTACGTGTACCTTCTGCAGAGTGAAGTGCACGGGGAGCAGCGATACATCGGGCTGACCTCAGACCTCGAGAAGCGGCTCCGGTCGATGCCGGCCGCGTCGCCTGCTACTGCTTGATCCAGAACGTATCGGGCAGATAGAGCCCGATGTATCCGCCCGGATCCCAGGCGTAATAGCCTTCCTTGGGAACGTTGTGGATTTTCGGTGCGACGACCATGGGCTGGCGAATCCCGTTCACCGTCCCGATGGAAAAGACTTCGTCGGCGCTGGCGGTCAGGATCTGGTCCCATGCCTTGCGGCGTATCGCGGGGTCGGCCGAGGTCTCCCACTCCTTGAGGTAGTCCAGCAGCTTGCAGGCCGACGGCATGTCGCATTTCTCGCCCTTCGTGCCCTTGGATTCCACGAACATGCCCCAGCGCGACCACTGAAGGCCGCCCTGCATGGTCGGCGCGAACTCCTTGGGGCTGGTGTTGACCGTCGGCGCGGCCGTCACAACACCCGCGTAGGCAGTCATGACCGCCTCGCCCGAGAAGGCCCTCAACCGGAAATTCTCGCGGGTCTGCGGCTTGGTCAGCATCTTGATGCCGACCTTCTTCCAGTCCTCGCCGATCAACTGCAGGGCGTCCGCGTCCTCGGTCTCCTCGCTCGCATGCTCGACGACAATGGTCGCCGGTCGACCGTCGGCCAGCAGGCGGATGCCGTCGGGGCCACGCTTGTTCAGGCCAACCTCGTCGAGAAGCTTGTTCGCGAGCTTTGGATCGTGCTGTGCCCACTTTGTCGCGTATTCCGGCTTGAACAGCTCCGTGTGCTCCATGATCGTGTTGTTGGAGGGTTTGGCCAGCCCCAGGTAGACGGCCTGGTTGAGTTCCTCGCGGTCGATCGCCAGCGACAGGGCGCGGCGGAACCGCACGTCGCGCATCAGCTTGCGCCATTCCTCGTCGTTCGCCGTCAGGTTGGGGTAGAGCGCGAGCTGCGAGCCGGATCCGGACTTCCACAAATGGACGTTGACGCCCGACGTCTTGGCACTCTTCTGGAGGAAGGTGTAGTCACGCATGTTGATGTGGCGCGCCTGCAGGTCGGCCTCGCCGAGGCCCGCCTTGGCGGGAATCAGGTTGGTCGCCGCCACGGTCATGATCACCTCGTCGATATAGGGCAGTTGCTGCCCCTTCTGATCGATGCGGTGAAAGTAGGGATTGCGCGTGAAGACGAAACGCTGGGCTGGCGGGACAGTGGTGAGCATCCACGGGTTGAGCGTGGGCATGTCGACATTGCTGTTGCCGTACATCACGTCCTGGCGCCGGAACACGTTGGCCCAGCGACTGCCCTTGTGAGCCTTCAGAATTTCCTCCTCGGGCGTGTACTTGCCGTGGAGCTTCTTGAGGTAGTGCGCCGGCCGGAACAGGAAGAGCGGCGCGGCGCGGGCCTGGCTTTCGATGAAATAGGGGTTGGGCTTGTCCCAACTGTAGCGGATCGTCCGTTCGTCGATGATCTCGACCTTGGGCGGCTTGCCGTCGACCAGAAGTTCGACGGACGGACCGGAAGGCGAGAGGTCGCTGTTGTTGGCGATATCCTCCCAGAAAAACCGGAAGTCGTCGGTGGTGAAGGGGTGGCCATCCGACCATTTGTGTCCGGCGCGCAGCTTCAGGGTGAACTCGCGCCCCTCCTTGACGTCGAAGCTCTCGAGGATGTCGGGGTGCAGCTTGAACTTGTCGTCGTAGACGATCAGGCGGGTATAGCTGTAGATCGTCATCAGACGGGTATCGCGGGCGCTCGCGATCAGCGTGTTGAGCTGGCCGCCATGCTTGCCCGGACCGTCACCGCCGGCGAACCGCGTAACGACGAGGGGGGGCTGGGGAATGCGCTTGTCGACCGGCGGCAGGGCGCCCGATTTGACCTGGTCCAGCAGGCTCGGCGTTTCCTGCATTGCCGGCAGCGGATCCGCGGCAAAGGCCGGTGCGCCGGCCATGCCAAGCAACAGAACCTGCGCCAAAAGACGTCTCTTCATTGTCAGCCTCGCTGTTTCCCTGTCCACCAGCAGTCGTTGCTGCCGGCGTCACCCATGCACTTTCCGTCTCGACCGAGTTGCCGATGCGCCGCGCATCCTCCGAAGCGCGGCATCACCGGCCGCCGGTAACCGCGATTGGCGGACTACCGCTTCTTGAGCGGGCCCTCGAACAGGCAGTAGCCGTCGAGCATGATCGTCGAGGCGCCCTCCTTGAGGGAGCCGACGACGTCCATCTTGTTGCCGCCGCCGACGATCGCCGTCGTCTTGAACTTCATGTCGGCACCCAACGTCGCCTTGAAGTTCCGCTCTGGCCGGCCTTCCTGCTGGAAGCGACCCTGCACATCCGTGCCGACCACCGTAACGTCGATCGTCATCTTGTAGGTCGGGCACTTGCCGCTTCCGGGGACGTTCAGCCCAAACCCTGTCCAGGTGAAGATCGCCGGCTCGGCCAGCGCCGCGCCGGAAAGGAACAGGGACGCCAGTGCGGCTACAGTCATTCTCTTCAGCATCTACATTTCCTCACCAGAAGGATCGCGACAATTGCTCACCGGCCGAGCGACGGGGCACCCATCACTCAGCTGCCTTTGTAGACCTTAGCAATTGCAGTGCTATTTTCAATTTGAAGGCACCGTGAGGCGATTTTGAGGCAATTCTGTGCAGGCGTGGCTGTCCTTGGTCAAAAAGCCGGCCCGCCTGTGAATCGCTGTGCCGGCGAGGATCGCGACCAACGCCAGGATATCGGCGGACGATCGCGGCACTGGGCAAGCTGCCGGGAGGGGGC